>ERZ1034878.360-NODE-360-length-22842-cov-9.206039_pt1 | contig 22842 bp, 18 predicted proteins | sample MGYA00520593_ERZ1034878 | MGnify/ENA primary metagenome ERZ1034878 (study PRJEB33766, sample SAMN09781724) | gut metagenome | biome: gut microbiome | host: Homo sapiens | place: Madagascar | study: EMG produced TPA metagenomics assembly of the PRJNA485056 data set...
GCTTATAGGCTTTGATAGGTGTTGAGCCTGTTGCAAGACCGAGCACGCTGTTAGGCTTTTGCAAAACCTGACCGCACATATAGTAGCCTGCTGCGATTCCTATTTGTTCTTCTGTGTCAAATGTTAGTACATTCATTTTTATATCTCCTTAATTTTAAATTTTTATTTTTATTTGCGGGTAACTTGCGGGTAATTTGCTATTTCTGTGCCGACTGCACATATGCTACTTTCTGATATGTGGCTGGCAGTTTTAAATTTCGGAGTGCTTGCCGTCGGCGAGCAGTAACTTATTGTTGCGCGTCAGGACTTTAAGCGGAGTATCGCTACCGCTCTGCCACTCTATCGCCTGACCGTCGGCGAGTAGCACTTTGTTGTTTTTGATAAAACTTTCATGCAACACCTCTTTTTACTGAGACAGATTATTAAGTTATATTACATACTATACTATCAGCAGTATCATTATATCCACCAATAGATAGTCTGATATAAGCAGCATTAGATATATCCTTGTCAGTACCTGTACCAGTATCATATATAGTACTGGGAGCAGTCCAAGTTAAGGGTTGTCCTATGGTATATCCATATTTTGATGTTAAACCAAAGGCAGAGGTTGCACCTATAATAGTATGGTCAGAGTTGTAAAACACTACTTTACTATTAGACTGCTCAGATGTAGTAGAACAAAAATCATTGACATATATAGTATTACCTACAGCAAACGGCATAAATCCAGTTGTTAGATATCCTGCAGCCGCTGCAGGTATACCATTAGTTGGTAATCTTGTATCAAGTTTATATCCAATACCATTATAAATACTACCATCAGTATCAGTAGATATAGGGACTTGGTTAGTAGCAGGAGGGGTCGGAACATTATAATCACAAGAAAATTCCCTGTCTATACCAGCACCATAATTATCTACATAGCAAGTATTATTACCTAAGTCTATTGTTATCAAAGAAAATGCAGTATCTTTACCACTTGCAGGTGTTTTAGGATAAGTAGTATCATCTGCAAGATTTTCATATCCTGTTCTACCCTTGTAATGGTTGTTATCACCATAGCAAGAGTTAGGTATTGTAAATCTTCTAACCTTAGCTTGATTGACATAGCCATAGGAATAGCAGTGTAAATGTCCATTGACTTGAGCCAAGATAGGAGCATTATTATGGTCAGCAAAGTTATAAGTATTATAAGTGCTACCATTAGCATATGCAGTTAATATATCATTAGAGTTGATAAGGTCAAAGGGCACATGGGTTAATAACAATATTTTCCAACCAGTTTTATCACCAGTAGCTATCAAAGTATTTGCCAACCAATCAGTTTGTTCAGCAGTAAGACCTACTAAAGTACCTGCGGCTGTAGATGATGGAGCATCAGAAGTATTTATATAAATCACTCTGACTTGCTCATTCTCTAAGTCAAAATATCCATAGCCAGCTGGGTCATTTTTAGTGCCAGTACAATATCTACCAAATAATTGATAAGCACCTTTGTTCCATAGTCTTGTACTATCAGCAGTAAGATATTGGTCATGATTGCCCACACATCTGACTTGAGGCAATCCTTTAAATCCATCAGCAAAATATTCCCAAGTCTGCATTATATCATTATTTAAGTCTGACTGTGTATAAGTAGCTGCTTGTACACCTGCCCAAGTAGCATCTCCTAAAAATGATATAAAGTCTAAACCTATGTGATTTGCTATATAATTAACAGCTTGCCCACAGTGTTTATTACTCTCTTGGATTTGAAGACCTAAAGTGCTTGGAGTTGATTTATTATTAGAGTCATTATGAGCATCTGATACAGCTATAAATCTAATAGATTTGCCAGTTATATTATGGGACATTGCTTTAGCTATAGTTGCTTTTGCTTCTGACACTACATAGTCAGGAATATCGTTACCACTCTGCCACTCTATTGCCTGCCCGTCGGCGATAAGCACTTTGTTGTTTTTTGATAAAACTTTCATATTGCCTCCTTATCCCAGCATCAAGCTTCTGAAACTTGTTATAGTCGCGGCAGATATGCCACATCCCGCTTGTGATGCGGTTGTTGCGTTAGTGGCAAAAGTGTAAAATTTGTCTGTTATTGTCGAACCGTCGTACTGTTTTATAGCCGCCACCATGCCCGAATAATCGTAAGTGTCAGTGGCTTTTACAGTGTTACGCAGTCTGCCAAAGCCTATATCGCTAAAGCTCGATATTTCGTATTCCTTTGCCAAATCCGATTCCGAAACTCCGAGCAAACCGAGAAGCTGAAATGCAAGCGTGCCCGTTCTGTCGCATCCGCCCTGACAGTGCATGTATATGTTTCTCGCAATTTGTGGCAGTCCGCTCTGATTAAGCGTGCCATCAAGACATGCAACAATCCACTCGAGAGCCTCTTTAAACTGCGCTCGTGCTGTTGCGGATGTTATAGCACCGGCATAGTTGGTGTAGCCAATTTTTTTGTATGCACAATTTGCGGCGATTGAGGTTGCATTATCGATTGCACCCAGATTAAGCTCGGCTTGTACCTTGAGACCTGCAAGCGAAAATCTGCCTTCGCCGGTAACTATCAAATTTGTGTCAGCGGAATCGCTCAAAGTAGCTCCTCTTATTAGCTTGCCATATTTGATTTTTTGTCCATTAAGTGCAGACCAGCCGCCAAGGTCTCGACAGTTTTGCGTTCCCGCGATATACAAAAGACGCAGTCCCGTTGTATCTGTTGTAAAGTTGCCGCTTTTAGCCGTTACGACCTCTCCTGTTGCTAAGATGTGGGACACCCTATAGTAGTAAGTGGTCGCAGGCAGTAGATTATAAATGGGATATTTGTTGTATCCGGTCACCTCGTACTGCGTCAATTTATAAGGGTTGGAGTTTGTAATGGGCTGTGTTGCCACTGTCAAAATTGTCCGCATAGCGTCCTCGTTGTACTCCCATTTTACGACATAAGGGACGGGGATGTCTGCGCGGTAGGGATATGTGATTTTGCTGAGTTTGGATGTGGAATAATCGCTGTTGTCATAGTCAGCGCTGTTATAAAACTCTTTTACAGCAGATGTAAGCAAGGATATTGTTGCGGGGTCAGCCCCCTCATTATTGAGTTCTGCGACGGTATCAGCATCGCCATCGGAATATTTTACGCCAGTGTTTGTCCATTGCTCTTTTGTCACTGTCTGCGTCTCGTCGTATTCAATTGTTATAGTCGATTGCGCACCGCTACCCTTTGCGCAAAAGCGGAAACCGAGAATCTTTACACTTGCCGAACCATATAAGCCGGGGACGGGCATTGTTAGAATGCTTTCCGAAGAACTAACAATTTCTATGCTGGCACCGGCAACGGAAGGAAAAATGCTGCTTTTGTCCGGAGTAGAATATGCACGAGCTTGTACAACGCTGTTATTTTCTCCATATGCACGGTTTTGCACCCATTGTGTAATTTCCGCAGTAAAATATTCCAGCCCTTGGAGTTTTAATCTTATTGTTTTCCCTATATAAGGCGAAAGGTCAATAAGTGGCGTAATCGTATAACCCGTAGCGGCTTCAAATGTGTCCTCCGAACTGCCTAAGCGAGAGTTATCTTTATATGGATTATCAGTTGTACCGTCAACGGGTGTGCTAACTGTTACAGTTTCCTGCGATGTGCTTTCCGCCCATGCATACAGATAGCCGTCGGGGAGTAAGTAGATTTTTGTTTTGTCTCCGCTTGCATTTAATTCGTCAACAGACTGTGCAAATAGAGGTGTCCCCTGCGATGATGCAGCTTTAGCAAAAGTATACACCGCTCCGCTCGTGATAAGATTGCCACTGTTTTGCGTCACTGTAGTATCGATGCCAAGTGCATCTGTATCTTCTATGCCATCAACCTGTCCCATGACAGACAAGCCCTTGTTAAACTGCGCTTCCGTGCCCGTAAAGCCGCCGTCCTGCGCTGAGGCATATGCGGATTTGCCAGCCGCTCCGGTCTCACCGGCTGCACCGCGAGAAGGTTTGCCTGTATCTGTATTGCCGAGATACCAGTTGCCGTTTGCGCCGATTGTCGGCGTTATACCATCCGTACCGTCTGTACCATCAGCACCGTCTTTACCGTTTGTACCGTTCGTACCGTTCGTACCGTTCATAACATTAAATTCATGCGCTCCGTCCTTGTCGGTGATGGTTACCTTTGTGCCGCCTGTGATAGCCTGCGTTGCAACAGTCGGCGATACACCATCCGTACCGTTTTTGCCGTCCGTACCGTTAGTCCCGTCCTTGCCGTCTTTGCCATCGGTCACCGTTGCGGTTGTCGTGCCCGATTTGTCCGTGATGGTTATTACCGCGCCGTCGGCTGTTTGCTCAACTTTTGCCGTCGGGCTGAAGCCACCGTCATCGCCCTTTTCCGCTATAAGCTGCCAAGAGGAAGATGTAGCGGGGTTTTTATTGTAGTTTTCCTCGTTTGCTATGTAGCTCGAACCGTCGAGCGTTACAATGGCAAGATACGGATATGTTGTTGTGCTGTTCCATTCGCCCATCGGCACAGGGCTTGTGGACAGCTTCATCCAGTATGATTCCCATCCGGCAGTAACACCGGGTTCGACTATCCCCGTAACAGTGCCGTAGGCGATAAAGGAGACGCCGTTGTGCGTGACGATATTCAGCTTGTTGTATGTCACCGTGCTGTCCCATTCGCCTTTTACTACGGGGGAAACAATACCGATTTGCGTTGTTTGTGCTTGCATAAAAATTACCTCCTGATTTTATATTTTATCCCAGACTATGGCGTTTCGCCATGAGCCATAGATTTTTGCCACCCATACCGCAGAACCGACTGCGGCATCCGATACGGTAGATTTGTACGGCAGGAAAAGCTCCGTTGCATCGCCTACGAGCTTCACGCCCATTTCCGAGCCGCCCACCGCCGCCGTCATTGTTACGGTGGCTTTGTAAAGCCGCAGGCAATCCCTTGTTTCCTCTCGGCATATTTCCCGCGCTATATTTTCTATAGCCGTGCGGATGTCTCTGCTGTCTTTCAGATTGTTTTTCATTATTTGCCTCCTGTAAAATCCGTCGAAGCCGTGACGGAAATTTGCGGATAGTCGTTTACACTCACTGCGTTTATGCTCATCGCGCCCGTTTCGCCGAGCGGAAGCGTAAAGCCCTGTATCAGGTGCCTTTCAACGGGATGCCCCGCTTTATCCTCACGTCTGACGGAAATAAGCCTGTTTTCGTGCAGGTGGAATATCTGGTCGGTTTCGAGCGTTACCGTCTTTTGCAGTACCGATTTGCGCTTGAGATAATATTTTGCAAGTGCCACGCACTGGTCGGCGTTCCAGTATTCGGCTTTGTCCTCGCGGTATAGCTTTCTGCCGATAATGTTTATGTTGGTATCACTTTTCGGGTCGCGGTTTGTCGCTCTGCCGTAGACGGCATGTCCGGTAGCCCCCTCGCCCGCAACAATCACATCGTTTTTGACATCGGCATTTGCCCATGTTTCGGAGATTGAGAAAAGCATGTTCTCATTCGTCGAAAAATCCCATAATACAGGCTTTGCGGAATCGTCCACATCATCCTGCGAAGGCTCGATGCGGAGCGCACCCGTTGCGTCATATCCGATAAGCCCCGCGATGCAATCGTTGAGGGCAAGAATAATCTGTGCGAAGCTCGAGCCGCCGCTTTCGGAAATCGTGAACGGTACTTCCGTCATCTGCACATTCTCGGATACACTGCCGTCGCCTCTTGCGGCAAGATATGTTTTACCGTTATAGTAGCTTGTAAAAACAGGTGTGACAGGGTCTATCATCCATTCCATGGGGAAATTTCCCGAAGCATAGCTGTATTTTGAAAGGCGGAGTATCGAGGCAATCGCATTAAAAATGTTCGTGCCGATATTTACCTGATATGTGTTTTCCAGCGTCCCGAGCAGAGAGCCGTCGAGATATGCCCATTTGTCGACAAGCTCAAAACTCATGGTGTTTGTGTCGTGAGACAGTGCCGCCGTAGGGTTTTTCAGGTAAAAAGTCCCCTGCGGCAGGTAAAACTCCGTGCCGTCGTCAAGAATAATGCCTTTTGAAAGCCTCACGCGCCTTCCGAACCAAATGTTGTTTACATTGTAGTCAAAGGCACCGTCAATATTCGATAAAACAATATTCGCGCTTCTCCGTGTACCGTTTTGCAGTGAGACATTCAGGCTGCCGTCCTGCAAAAAAGCCCTGCTGTCGTATTTGCCTCTCACGGGTCGCTTTGAATTTCCGTCGAGGAAAAACGCCACGGAATCATCAGGCTGGAGAAATTCGAGACGGGAGATTTTTCTTGCGCCTTTTTTCAGAGTTTGCAAATACTCGTTATATCTGTTTATCATTGTTCACCGCCTCCCATGCCGTAAGCGTGCCGTTATCGTTGTTTATACTGCAAATAGTAGGAGATACATCATCCGGTGTCGTTGCCTTGAGAACGCCGTCAATAGTTACGGGGAGCGGTATCCCAAGCACCTCGTCAGAACTGCCGATATTAAAAGTCGTGCCTTTGTAGTCCGCCGGATACGAAAAAGCGAGCTGTCCTGATGTCATGTTGACATCAGCCTTTACGCGCGATATCATGTTTGAATTTGCCCATCCTTCGTCATCGGGCGTCTGAATGAGGACTGCATCGCTTGCATCTCCTGTTTCCTCCCACGAAATTGATGCCATGACCTGCTTTCTTTCGTTTCCTATAGCTATCGTCTGTGTCACAGGCGCGGATATGCCTACCATATATAAGTTGCCTTTGGCATCTTTGAGAAACAATGTTTTTACACCGCTTGAAATTGCAAAAAGCTTTTCCATCCGTTGCCATGTGTCGCCGTATTCCCCGAAATCAATATCGCCGATGAGTGCTTGCAGTGTGCCGCTTTTGCCGTGTATAGTCGACGGTTGTCTCCTGCGATACGGCGTAAAGTTTGCCATCATATTCGGCGTATTGTTGTTGGAAATTTCCGAGTGCTGGATATTGTAGGCAAAATTCCACACATCGCGGACATGCCATACATTGCGGTAATTGGCATCCTCTGTCGCTTCCATGAGAATGTACGAATCGATATTGTGCGTTATTGGCGGGGACGAAAGCGGGGCTTCAAACGTTTCACCGTCGGCTGACAAGCGATATGCCTCATAGGTATAAGTCTCGCCGCTTCTCACGCCGAAGTCGCATATCTCATTGTATTTTGTCGGCACTTCGTAAAGCGCTTTTTTCAGTCCTGCATTTTCGGCATCCTGACGGTAGATTGCATTGTGTAGATTTGCGCTTGCATTACCCGCCTGCAATCCCTCTGCGAAGTTTGCGTAAAGTTTCGTTGTCGGATAGACAAAAGTTGGCGTAGCAATAGCTGCCGCGGGGTCTCTGTTACCCCCGTCCTCGATATACAGATAATCGCATGTCTGAGCGCCGCTGAGAAACACGCCTCGTATCTGATACGGAAATTCCGATGTGTCCTCCGAAAGAACAGTGAAGTCATCGGATATTTTGCTTCCGCTTGCGTCGAGGCAGTGCCAGAACAGAACAGCACCGGGTGCTATGCCTGTTGCGTTATTGTAAGTAATCCCTATCAGGAGAGATTTTGTACCATCGGGCGGCGCAATTGCCACCGATGCATCGGGCGGTGCAAGAAGCTTTTCGTCAGACTTCCGGCAGTAGTACGCCTCTATTGTGTTTTCCTTGCCCGCGGCAAAGTTGATATGCGTTACTCTTGGCAGTTTCTCGTCAAATGTCCCGATGTTGTATTGGATTTCCAGCTCGGGAGCATATGAGCGCGCAGGCGGATTAAATGGTGCAGAATAATCGAATTTCCATAGTATGCAGCAGCCGTTATTCACAATTGCGTATTCGGAAAAAGGTTTTCCGTTCGCTACATTCCACATCACATAGGAAAAATCAAGCGATAGCTTGCCGTCTTTTATCGAGTACCCGTTTTCAAGCCCTGAAAAGTCGGGCGGTGCCGAGCCTTCGATATCAACGATATCTTGCTCCCACTGAAGGAGATTAGCCCCGTTTGAAAGACATTTTGCCGTCATGGTGCCGTCGCCCGCCGCCATATTGTAATTGACGGTAAATTTGCTTAATTGGCTGACTTGCACTCCGCTTTCCGTCTGTACTGTGCATTTTACAAAATATGTATTGCCCGAAATTAAGCCGTTTATTGCGTATTGCAGCCTGCCCGTCGTCATTTCGCCCGTATCATCAAGCAGCTCGGCGGGAGTATAGCCGCCTATTATGGAAACTCCAAGGTAAAGCTGCCATCTCACCCACGATATCGCGTCGCCCTGCTCTTGCCCATATCCGCCCGAGATTGTTGTATACGCCTTGTCTACAGTGACAGGTACGGCTATTGCAAGCGACGGTGCCGTGCGCGTGCGGAATACTGCGGGGGAGTAAAGATTTACAAAAGGCGTGCTTTGCACTGTGCCCCAGTAAATAGTTATGTTCATTTTGTATTCTGCACCGTCAGTCAAGCCCCAATCGCTCCATTTTACGGGTTTGCCCGAGCTGTCGGTAGGCGCATAGGTAAATATTTGCTGTTCCCCGTTTGCATTTGTGCCGTATGCGGGGCATCCGTCCGTAGCGGTTACACCGTGTACCTCCGTGCTTGCCGTGTCGTTCTTGCTTATCAAAATGCGAAAGCCCGTCATCGCATCCGTGCCGTTTATCTGCCACGATATGACTATAGCGTCGTTTGCCGCGACGGTTCCGTTGCCCTCACCTGCAAAAAGCGAGGGCGTTATGTTTGTTGCCTGAAATAAAGCCATATTTTATTGTTCACCTCTCTTTACCATTCCCTTACAAGGGGCATCTCACGCAGAAGCTCCGATATCGTATAGCGGTCTGCCTTCTCAGAGGAAATCGGCACGCCGTTTATGTATGTATTGCGTGACATGTTGCGATTGTCGTTTGCCGTGTGGTTTTGCGTTATCACATTGCCGCGGGTAGGCATCGTATGTTCGAGCGCACCGTAAAGTATGCCGAGATTATTGCAAAAGTCCCGGAAAGCTACCGTGTTCTGCGGATTGAGTATCTTTTCTGTGATGTCGGGCGGCAAAACCATTTCGTCCCGCTCGGTTGCCTTTATTCCGCCCAGCCCGTGAAGCACGCCGCCGCTGTCGTAAAGCTGATTTACACGATTGTTAGCGTTGCCCATTTGGTTACCGCCGTTTCGACCGCCACCATAACCTTTTTTGACTTCAAGTGATTCTTCGAACCCGAGAGCCTCCGCTCCTGCAGGGACGGTGTATGTGCCATCTCCATTGAAACGCACATCGCTCCTTTTGTAATACAAGCCGCCGATAGTGTCGTAAATATACGATTCGCCGTTGTATGTTCCGTTCATGTCAGAAGAAGGTATAAATGTTCGCTCGCTACCGTTTATACGGTTCAGACGGTTATTTGCCTCTACAGCATCAGGGTCTCCTGCTTCTACTCTGTCGCCATATTTATCCCAGAATGCGCCTGCAATGTCACCCCACGAAGCCGCACCCGAAGAGATTGTGTTTTTTGTATAGTCGGCATATGTATTGCCCAAGCCCTGTATTCGCGCTATTGCGTCGAGAATTTCAATGACAAACGGCGGTATGCCCGATGTGCCCATCACGTTGTTGTAGTAAGCCATCCACTCATTGATTTTGTCGTAGATGTCCTTCATCGGCTTTCCGGCATCGAGCATTCCTTTTATCTCGGCAATAGCCTTTTGCAGAAGCTCATCGCCGATTTTCTTTTGCACTTCGGCGAGCTTTTCCATAGCTTTTGCTATGTTTTCGGCATTTTTGCGTTCCTGCTCTGTGAGAGCCTCTATAGCCTTTTGCAGGTTCTTTTGCGCTTTCGCTATGTTTTGAGCGTTCTTTTCTTCCTGCTTGTGCAGAGCTTTTATCGCATCTTCGATATCTTTTTCGGCTTTCAGAATGTCCTTTTGCGCCTTCTCGACATTTTCACGCGCCTTCTGAACATTTTTCTCGTTTGCCTGCCATTCCCAAAGCCCCGATTGCTCGTTGAATACACGGACATTCCGCTCGTTTATTGTATCGGCAAGCTCCTTTTGAGCTTTTATAAGGTCGAGCTTCTTTTCTTCGAGATTTTTCTCCTTTTCGGCTATGGCTTCGCGTTTTTCGGCTATAGCTTCCGCCGCGTCCTTTTGCGCCTGCAAAAGTTCTTCTTCCTGCGCGGCTATGGCTTCTTTTTTCGCGGCTATAGCCTCCTCCGCCGCCCTTTGAGCTTCAAGCAGATTTGCTTCCGCATCGAGTACCGACTTGCGGTAATTTTCAAATTGATTGGCTTCCTTTTGCTTGTCTATCAGCCCTTGCAGAGCATCTTTTATTTGGTTGTACTGCTCTTTGAGCTTTTTGGCAGGGTCTTCGGCATTGTCAATTTCCTTGTTGAGATTAGACTGCGCTTCTTTGATATCGTCTACGCTGTCTTTGGTTTTTTTATAGGTTTCCATTACAGCTGAGACTTTGCCCTGCTGGTCTAAAAGTGCCTTGCCCACAGCGTACAACTTCTCGGCAAGTTCTTTATTGTTATCCGTCAGAGCTTTACGATATAAAGCGGAAATTTTCTGTATTGTTTTTTCCAGATTTACATAATTTTCGTAAAGAGTTTGCGCATCGTCGCCTTCCTTAAATCCGGCGATTGACCCCTTATAAGTATAAGTCGCTTTGAACCCGTTCCATATTGTAGCCCTTTTATACGGGTCTACTAACTTCGTAAATTCTTCGAGAACGCCTTGCTCTTTTAAATAATTGCCGACTTCTTCGTCGATACCGGACAAGGAAGCAAAATCGCCTTTTCCGGCTAAACGCGTGAACAAAGAACCCATGCCAACCGAAACAACTGCCTCTTCAACTTCTTTTTCGGCTGCTTTCATAGCGATATCCGCTTGCAACTGTGCATAGTCAAGTTCCTGCTGCGTTAGGTTTTTTAGTGCATCGCTGTACTCTTTTGTACCCTCTTTCAAGTCTTTGAGTGCTTCCTTTTTATCTTTGGAAAGCAACTTTACAAGCTTTTGCTCTACTTCATAGTATTCATCGGTTTGAGGTGTCAGCTTTTCATATTGTGCTGTTAGTGCTTTGAGTTCTTTTGTATTGTCGCTTATAGCATCCCATGTCTCTATAGCTTCGAGGCGGGCTTCATGCTGTGCCTGCGCACAGTTTCTTATATATCCTACAAGCAGAGAAATTCCCGCAACGGCAACTCCTATCCATCCGAGTGCCGCCTGTAAAGTTAAGGCACCTGTAGCTGCCGCTTTCATGCCTGCTGCAACATTGCCCAGTCCTTTTGCGATATTTGATATGCCGGAAGCTATTTTTGCGCTGAATAAAAATGTCATTACACCGGCAAGAGCTACCATAGTACTCGAGAGTGAGCCTGTTTTATCTATAAGCGAGAGAATGCCGTTGCCAATATCAAGAAGCCACTTTTTAAAAGCAAGAATGCCCTGCTCATCGTTTGCGAGTTCCTGCCATTTTGCCTTGAAAGTATTCAGCTTTGCGGTATATGTGTCCATATACTGCTCGTTTTCTTTGAGAGAGTAGCCCTCCGCATTGTTCATATTGTCGAGCGCGGTTTGAACATCCTCAAAGTTCTTCATCAGGGCGATAAAGTAGTTTTTGCGGTATGTGCCTGCCGTGTCATATACACCCGTCATACTGTCGTATATCTCGGAAAGCTCTTCGCCGAGTGCAGATTCTATCGTCTGTCCCTCTTTTGTTTCAAAAAAATCTGCGAGTTTGTCCGCCTGCTCAGCGGAAAGATGATTAAGCTCTTTTGACAGGTGTTCCCAAACATCAAGAATAGAGGCTGCGCCCATTCTGTATTCATCGACAATCTTTTTCATGTCGGTGGAGAGTGAAGCATACATATCCAGAGCTTTAGGTTTCATTGTATACGCAAGCAGAGACTTAACCGCCGTGCCGAGCTGTTGCCCGCTCGCGCCCGTTGCACCCGAAAGCGCAGTGATTACGGCAACGGTTTCTTCAAGGCTCATTTTCGCCTGATTTGCGTAAGAGCCGACTTTTTCAAGCGCGAGAAGCAGTTTCTGCGTCGATACGGGGGCATTGTCAGCCGTTTTGTTGAGTATGTCGATTATGTATGTCAGCTCGTCCGCGCCCTTGCCAAACTGCGTCATTATGGCTATAAGCCCATTTGAGGCTTCTTCCGCGTCCAGCTCCGCAACATTCAGCGCGAGAAGTGCCGCTTCCGTTGCCTTTACGGAATCTGACCATGTCATGCCCGAGCGTGCAAAGTTTGTAGCTATATCCGCCGCATTTTCAAAAGTCTGTCCGAAGTTCTGTGCCAACTCATAGAGCTTCTTGGAAATTCTGTCGTTGAGAATGTCCTCATTAAGCACTCGCTTTATTTCGATAATGCGGTTTTCCGTCTCGATAAGTGTCTCATCTATCGAGCTTATGGCTTCGCGTATGGCGTTCAGCGGCTTCATTATGAGCGTAGCCACAACCTGCCATTTCAGAAATGCCGCCGCATTGTCAAGCAGAGTGGCACCGTTTTTACTGACCGCTTTTTGATTTTCGTTTACGGCTTTTGATACCTCGCGGATGTTCTTTGCCGCGTTGTTTGCTTTTTCTCCCGTAGCGCGGAAAGCGTTTGAAAGCGCGTTCAGCTGGGAGGCGAGCTTGCCGTTTATTTCTATTTTCTGCAGGTTTGTAAGCGGCGTTTTAAGCTTTTTTACACCGTTTACAAGGTTGGCAGAGCCTTTGCTTGCCGCGTCAAAGCTCTTTGCCAAAACATTCAGCTGTGCCGTGAGCCTGCTGTTTATATCTGTTTTCTGCAGATTTGCAAGCGGCTCTTGCAGCTTGGATATTGCTGTTTTCAGCTTCGCAAGGCTGCCTTGCGCCGATGCGCTGTTAAGCTCTACATTTAGTAAAATCTGCGCCATTTGCGCCTCCTTAGATTTTGTATTCATCCAGTCCGTCTATGCCCTGCGTGCCCGTCACCGTATAGCCCTGCGCCGTCATCCCGTTTGCAAATGCACTCATTATGCGTCCATCCTTTAGGTCATCTATCATGCTGTTCCAGAATGGGCGCGGCGGGATGTTGTCTCCCCAGTTGTAGCCCTCGGCTTTTTGCAGGATATAGATGAGATGGTCGCCGAATATCTGATGATTGTACGGCGTATTTTCTCCCTCCGGCTCATAAGAAAAACGCAGGCTGTTTCCTACAATTTCGGATGATATATTGCCCTCGTCCTCAATCGCCCTTCCGCGTGTGGTATTCCCGCGGCGGCGCGTGTAGTGTTCGGGAGTGTACGCACCGAATAAATCGCTTTGCAAATGTTTTTGCAGTGCGTCTCTGATTTCGGCACTGACATATTCCAGCGCATATGGAAATTTTGTTTCTATGTCCGCGAGAATATCTCTCAAATCGGCTTCCGCGCCGATTACGGAAATGCTCGATGCTATCATGTGCATGCCACCTTTTTTAAAAAATGTCCCGTCCCGAAAGCCGAGACGGGACATTCAGAAAATTACGCCGTTACCGTTACATTGCAGTATGCAACAAGATTGCCGCCTGTACTGCGCGTAAGCGTTACCGTGATTTCGGTTGTGCCTGCGGCAATACCCTTTACAAGCCCGTTTGTATCAACGGTTGCCGTTGCGGGTGTCTTGGAAACGTATGTCAGGTCGGAATATACAGGCTGTACGGTAGAGCCGTCGGGCATGAAGTACTTTACGGGTACTCTCTCCGTTGAGCCTTTGGCTACAGTTATTCCCTCGCCGATTATCGCAAGTGCCTCTACGGCGGATGTTGTGCCGCTGCAGGGGACGTACACATAGTATGCGTAGTTGCTGTCGTCGTTGCCGCAAGCCGCGCAAGCCATAGCGTTGTCGTCGGGTGCGAGAGCCTGCCATGTGAGCGCGGTTGTGCTGTTTGAAGTCTGATTGCCGCTTATGCCTGCATCGCCGCCGAATTTTACGCGGGGAACATTGACATAGAGATAGCCTGCGAGGGGGCTGTTGCTCGTCTCGCCGTTTACCTTGGCAAAAATGCCGTATTTGAGCGTGAGCGCGAGAACGGCGGGATTTGCGGAGGTGGGCAGTCCGAGATACTGTGTGGATGCGCTCTGCGTGAAGTAGAATACATCGTACTGCTTGCCGCTTATGGCGTTGAAGCCCGTCACCTGCTTTGTTGTCGGGTCGATGTAGTAGTTTGCACCCATGTACTTTGCGGCGTTGTGTTCGCGCAGTGTACACCAGCATCCCGTGTCTGTTGCGGGCTGTGCATAGTCCTTTACGGGCGTTTGCGTAACGGTGAGAGCCGCGCCTGTTGCGGTGATAGTCTCGCATACGGGGGTAATACCGTTGTAGCCCATCGAGCCGCCTGTCTGGAGCTGACGCAGACCGAGAGAAAATGCCTGCGATGTGTAAGAGCCCGAAAGCCTTGTTGTATCGGGTATGAGGTCTACGAGCTTATTGAGGAAGCCGCCTTCAATTGCCTGAAGATTGAATGTGTAGTTGATTGCGCCCTCGGAGGGTATGTTGTCGTATGCCACGATATTGCCCGTTGCGGGGTCGCGCACCGTCATTTCCACAAGACCCTTTGCAATGAGATTGGGGTCGCCGAAATTGAAGATTGTGTTCATTATTTTTCTCCTTTACTTGTTAAATACTTTTCCTATTTCGGACAGCGGCATCGTGCCGCATTCGTCCGCTTTGATATCAAATTCCCAGCATGGCGCGGGATTTCCTTTTTTGAATGATACCATTCCCGAGAGTTCTGCCGTGCCGTACATCTGATATCGCTTGTCACGCTGAATCGCTTTGCGTCGGTTTTCAAATTCGCGCACAGTCCATTCGTTTATATCGCGTTCCCTTATGCCCGATTGATAGGCAACGGAAGCTATGAGGTCATCGGTGTTTATATCGAGACTTATATCGCTGTCGGATTTTGCCAGAAGCTCTGCGTCCTTTACAAGCTCCGCATTTTCGCTTTCGTCCGGCAGCTTTAGTCCGTTTTGCTCGGCTATAAGCGGTCTGATGATATTTGAAAATTCGCGTGCAGTCACCCTGACGGCTTTCCCGTTTTGAAAAAATTCAAGCTCCGAGAGGCTTATTCCTTTTTCGTCTCTGATTACGGTAGCATGCTCTAATATTTCGCCCATGTCAAATCCAATCCGCAGGGACAGACATGTAAGCGTCAATATTCGGGCGAATATTCCCGCCGTGGGATTGCCTTCGAGTGCCGCGTCGGTTTCCATTGCAAAGACAGCCGAAAGATAGTTGCGGCACGAATACTTGACAGGGAGCGTACCCAGCCGCAGAAGTAAGGCATCTTTGCAAGCCGAAAATTCCTCGTAGTTTTCCATTGTTATCGGGTAAAAGCAAAGCCCGCACGCCTCTGTTGGTTCTCCGTTCCGGATTGCCTTGCTTCTTATGGACTTATGCGCGTTCATCTTTTCCGTGAGCCTCCGATTCGTTTCGTCTCACTCTGTATTGATAGCATTCCCGCGCACCTTCGGTATTTTCTGCCCGCCCCGAGCAGGTGCAGAAGTGCTGATGTGCGCAGAATGCGCCGAGTGCCGATTTTTCGTCATTGAGATTTGTCGCCTTGTCGATAAGGTCTGCGCATATGAGATAGCGCAGATGAGTAAGCCGTTTGCTGTAAGGGCATATGTACTTGTCCATATTCAATATCCCTCCAGCTCTATTGTCACGCTTATCTGCCGATTGCCGCAAACCGCCGTAACGGTTAAGGGAACATCGCTCGATTTCAGACAGCTTATTTTTACGGCGTTGGATATGCCCATGAGCTCGCCGCTCTTTATTTCGAGAGATGCCACGGCGTATCTTGCGTCGTCGCTGTACTGTATGAGAGAGCCGCTGTCCGCAATCTGCAGCTGTGAGCCTGTGTACTCGTCTCCCGCCGTATAGCTGTGCGTCAGAATGCCGTTTCCCGCATTTGCGTCCGCTATGGAATTGAGTATGTCATCGGAGGCTATGGGCGTAATCGAGTAGCATTCCGGCAAAGCACCCGAGAAAAGCCATGTTACGGGTCGTGCGGTGGAAAATCCGCCGTCAAATCCCGTTGCGTTAAGTATGGCGTCGGTGTATTGCTTTATACTCACGGGTACGGCACCGCGGAATTGCAGGTTTTCTTCTCCGTTTGTGCTTATTGTCACCTCCGCCGCAGCCGATACATTCGGGTTTTGCAGGAGAGTGGCGGTTATCACGGCAGTCCCTGCCTTTATGCCCGTCACAAGCCCGCTTTCGCTGACCGTTGCCGTTTCCTCATCCGAAGAAGTCCATTTCCATGTCAGAGGCATATCATCGGGGCTTTCGGCTTCGCCGTTTACCCTGAAAATCGCGTTCAGATACGAAGGTTTTCCTATAGCCAAATCACGGTTTCCCGAAATTTCCGCGGTGAAGCTGTTTGCATTGCCGCCCGCTATGAAGTTTTCGGTCACGTCATCGGTTATGTTCGGCTCTTCTATGCGCACTGTGAATTTCAGCAGGTGGCAACTGTCCCTGTCGCCTGAAAATTCCTGCATGAAGTCGGTAAATCCGGTTATCCTGTAGGGCTTTGTGCCGAGGACTATGCGCATATTGTGCCCCAGCCTGCGCGTGTTTTCGTTAAGCTGTGCGGTTATGTTTAAATAGCCCTCGGGGAGCATCACATTCTGTCCCTTCACATCCGCGTTTGCCTGCATGGCATAGCTCTCGGCGATTATCGGCTCTGTTATTACATTGCCGTAGTCGTCATAGCTGTTGTATGAGGCGTTGCATCTTGTGATGAGCGCAGTGCATCTTGCGCTTGACATATTGGATGGCATTGTACATATCCATGTACTGCCCATCGTTTTTATCTTCGCGCCTATGGGGAAGTAGTCTATGCGCTCGCTGTCGAAAAGAATTTCCTTGTAGTCGTCCGTTCTTTTGATAACCTTTGCCGAAGCGTCGAGGTTTTCCGCAAGCCGCACGGTTGTTTCCGTCCATTCGTAAAAATCGGGTGTTAAGCCCTGAACGGCGGCGGAAACATAGTCGGTGGCGTATTTTGCCCGTTCCGCGTCAAATTTTACCGTCCGCGGTGCCATATATTGCCTGCGCCTGTCGGCATACTGCGGCGGCGCGTTGCTCTGCGGCACATTTACCGCCGTGCGAAAGCCAAAGCTCTGCTTTATGTATTTTTCACTCTGATTCACGTTTTTCACCGCCTTTTGCAGCATTTCCGCGGAAAATCACATTTTCCCCTTCGTAATAGATTACTGCGGCGTTTTTCCCGTCTGCCCTGCATTCAAAGGCAAGCCCGCGTCCTTTTGCGCCTGCGGTATATGCGGCGGAAAGGAGCTTTTCAAGCTCTTCCCGCGTAAATTCCGCTTTTCCGTTTTTGCCGAAGTTTATGTCGGCGATTATATTCTGCATGCTTTCCTCCTCATCCCAGCCTTATGTTCGGGTTGTTCCCGAAGAGCGGCATGTTTTCAAATTCGGTATGGCTTTTATTTGCGGTAGTGGCGATTTCAAGCGCAATAGTGAGCTGCCTGCCCACATTTGTGTCGCCGTCGAATATAGCCTTGCTTCCGCAGTCGGGATGTTTCGATTTTGCCATGAAAAACGTGCCTATGCCGTCCATTGATACGCCGTGCAGAGCCTCTATGATAGCCTGCTCTATGGCAAAGCAACGGCTGTATTCGTCGCTTTTGGTATTGCTCTCATAGGTGTAGTGCGTCCAGATGAAGAAGTTCACGCCGATGCATATCTTAAATTCGTCATTCGACGGCACCGTCCGTCCCATGTAGACGTAAATCCGCGTCTGCGCATCGGTCTGCGCGGGCTTTATGTATACTTGCGGGATAAGACGATAGCCTTTGTCGGTGGGCGGTTTCTCGGGGCTGTCGGCATCGAATACAACGCTCATTTTCTGCTGTATTGTCGGCAGCGGCTCGCCGAGAGGCTTTGCACCGTCATAATAGAGATATTTCCAGAGGCGGCATCGCGAATATGCGTTGTCATCCGGAGGCGTGTATTCCCCTTTCGGCGCGTCAATCAGATAGTCGCAGATTTTTCTCGGTATTTTTTCCGCACCCTCGAGTTTAAAGTAACTGTCCTGAACGCAGAGATACGGATACCACTGCGTATATGCCTCGCTCATGATTTTTCACCCTTTTTGTGATTTTCCGCCGCCTTTTCTTTTATCGCCTTCTGCTTTTCGCCGAGTTCATTCGCCGCCTTTTTGAGTTCATCATAGAGCTTCTTCACGTTTTCGGGGTCTGCCATTATCGACATTCCGGCTGTGAAACGCGCTATGGAATCGTTTTCCGTGCATCTCTGATTGTATATTTCGATGTTTACCGCTTTTTCAAGCTCCTTGTAGTCGGCAAGTATCGCAAAGGCGATTTCTTTTACCTCTGCGTCCTTTTTGAAGCCCTCGAGCTGCGCCGGCAGACGGGAGGCGGCATAGATGTCATAGTCGTTCTCCGTGAAAGGTGCCGTCAGCTCGATATCGAGGTAGAATGTCAGAAGCACGGACATCAGCTGCATCTGCTTTATCGCGTAGCTTTCGGTTTTCAGATAAGGAAGAGCGAGTATCTTTTCGCCCTCTTTGTTTTGCTCCGCCGTCGGTGCTTCGCAAAGAACGTTCTTCGCTATTGTCGCCGCCACATCGGCTTTTGTGCCGATTGGCATGTATGTATTTGCTTTTTTGAGCATTTCGCGGGTTATGATAAATTTCTCCATATTTTACCTCACAGTTTAAGTATTCCTCTCGGAAAAGTCTGCTTATACCAGTCGTTTTGTTCGAGCTTCCGCATTTTGCTGTAAAGCTCATTTTCCGCATCGCGGTAGGTTCTCCGGCTTTCCGCCATGTGATTTGCCGCGTTCTGCTGCTTGAATGCCTTGTCCTCCGTTTTCGGCACATTAGAGAGCCAGTTGTTTTTTTCGCGTTTAAGCCAAGCCACTTCAAAGCAAAGCCCGAGAATGCTCATTACCTCTCTGTTCAGATTTGCTTCGAAGCGTCCGTCCGTGTAGAAGTCGAAGTCAAATACCGTTCCCTGCGGCACGGTACGGCTTTCCCCTGCATTTATCGTTACGGTGCCGTTTTCCGCGTCGTATGTGCATATGGGAGAGGGCTCATACCATGCGTCTCCGAGCGAGTTTACACGTACCGTCTGCGCCGCAAATAGCTCATAGCCCGTATATCCGGAAGGCAGACTGATTGTCAGCGGCTCTGTCAGCTCCGCTTCCGTCGTATATCGGTATGATGCGAATGCAGGCTCGGTGAAGCGAGGCTTTTCCGGTGTGCCGAATAAATATTCCGGTATTTCGGGCGGAGTGCTGAAAAGCCCTATTTTGGAATTGAGATATCCCCACATAGTCCATGCGTAGGAGGGTGCGTCGGCGGCTTTCTTTTCCGTGAGCCTTATATCATCTATCAGAGGCTCGCAGTATTCGGTTATTATTTTCAGTATAGGTGTGGGCATCTGCTTCCTCCTGATTATTCTGCGGCTTCCGCAAGCCCCTTTGCCATATCTTTGAGAATGGATTTGAACATTCCCTCGGGGTCTGTTTTCTTTGAAACTTCATTGAGCTTCTGCACGAGATACTGATTTATGCGGTTGTCACGCGCCATATATGCGTCGATAAAAAGCGTTGCGATAAGCTGTTTGTGTCGGTAGCAGGCTTTGTCGAAAATCGCAAGGATTTTCTCCTCGGGCATGTCGAGCAGTTTGTGATAGATGTCCGCGCCGAGAAGCTCGCCGTCGGTGTATTTCACGCCGTATCTTTCTCTCTCCTCGTCCGTCATGCCGTCAAGGATTATGAGGCGTCTGTCTTTAAGCCTGCGAAGAATATTCGGGGTGAGATTCTGCAGAAATTCTCTTTTGTTTATGTCTCTTGTGCCGCCTCTGCCCTGTATCTGTCCGAGCTTTTCGTTGAGAGGTACGGTAGAGCCCTCCGCCACGCATCCCATATAGAGCAATGTGACCGTTTCGTCTGCCGGTCTGTATGCCGCCTGCTGTTTTGCTATGCCCGCCACCGCGTCCGCAACAGCCTTGTCCACCGCCTCGGCAATCATCTTTTCAACCTCGGATGCATCGTAGGTCTTTTCGGTCTTTTTTTCCGTAACCTCGGCGGGAGCTGCCGCGGCTTTCGGCGTTGTTGCTTTCTGTGTTGCCGCTTTTGCCTTGCCTGCGTTTGTCGCTTTTGTTCCGGTTGTTTTCTTTTCCTCTGCCATTTTTGTTTTCTCCTTTGGAAAATTTTATTTTCGGGAACTGCGGGAGTTGCACCCGCCTGTTCTGCTGTTCCCGTGACGGGGGCATTTCTGCCCCCATTAAGCGCGTGCTTATGCCTTAATCTGGAATATCTTGGAAGAAAATGCAGGTGCGATATCGCATATGATTGTCTCGGAGATATGTACCTTCATATCGGCGGATTCCGTGGGTGTGAACTCGATTGTGATGGGCGAGCCGTCGGCAATTACGCCTACCATGGGCGCATAGCCTACCTTTGCCACGATGTAGATGTTCTCCTGTGTCGGGTCGTCGAGGCTGATAAACTGCGGGTTGTAGTTCTGCGTGCCGGGTACTACGGCGAGACCAACCTCCACGAGGTCTACGCCCGCGACATTGCCGAGGAAGCCGTTGCGGACATATTCAACACCGATTTCGCCCTGAATGCCTGCTACGGCACCGCCCGTGCCGACAGTGGGAAGCACCTGCGAAAGTCCCGCGAGTGTACCGAGTGCCATAAGCTCGGTGCGTCTGACGCCGTTCAAAGCGGAAGCTTTCATCACAGCCTCATTCCAGTGCTCGGGAGTATAGCCTTCGAGGATATTGCCTGACGGCAGGTACTTTGTGTTTGTAATGGCGGATTTGAATTTTTCAACCGTCGTTGCAAACATCTTGTTGATTGCGCCGCGTGCGAAAGCGGAATAATACCTGCCTGCCTCACCGTCTATGACATCCTGATACCACTTTATGCTTGCCTTTGCGGTATAGGGCTTCGGAGTGAGCGCAATCTGGGATTTGTAGAGATACTGCTCGGGCTTGCTCGATACGGAGCCCCAAGAATCATCCTCATAGAGGAAGAAATCGTTGGATTCGATGTCTATGAGCTTTGTCTCGCCGAGCCTGCCCGTAGTCCATGAGATTATTCTGTCTGTGGGAGCGTCCATGTATGCGGGAAGAAGCGGATAGATTACCTCTTCAGTGATGGTCTGCAGAGCTCTCCAGAATGTTCTGTCGCGATAGAGACCTCTGTCCTTGGCTACCTCGTCCATTGTGAAGTAGGGCTCTTTGCCTATGGCTCTGTTAGCCTGTGCGGCGCAGAAGAGCACCGTGTCTACCCAAGTGTTACGCGAAAATGTAGCGTAATCCTCAACCTTGGAATTGTACTTGAAGGGGTTGTTTGCATCTGCGTTTACGCATTTGCCGAGATATTCGGCTGCGGCAATTCTGCCGCAGCTTATAATCTTGTTGCGGTCAAGAGTATGTGTTGCACCGGAAGCGGCGCATACCTTTATCTGTTCGTTGTTTGCCGATGTATAAGAAAAAATATCTCTCGGCAGATTGTTAAGAACTTTTCCGTTCATTTTTATTCTCCTCTCGTTTTCTTATGTACTGATTAGGCGGATGCCTTTACACTGCGCAGACATTTGCAGATTATCTTCTGTCCTGCATCGAATGTGCCCTCTGTAAATCTCTTGGAAATATCCACTATCTCAAAGTAGACGCTTCCGTCTGTGGGAGCGGCAGCGGCGGCAACGAGCTTGCCGTTTGCGATTGTCGCATAGGGTGTGGCGGTGAGACTTGTGGGAAGGGTTGAAAAGTTGTCGCTGCCCCAGTTGTAGCTTTCGCCTACGATTATTTCGGTGAAATCGCCTCTTTCGTCTGCGGGGAGCGGAAGTCCGAGGGTCTTGCCGGGGATGTTGATTACGAGGTCACCCGCCGTTGCCTTGTTCACATCGTATGTATTGCAGGCGTAAAGACCCGTATGGTCGCCTGTGAAGCCTGTGACAGTACCGTTTGCAGCCGCTACCATGTACCAGCTGTTTCCGTTTTTAAGCCCTGCCGCAGAGTAGCCCTCGAGGGGAAGTCTGCCCTTTGTTGCGCAAAGAAAACCCGCCTGACATTCCGCCGGTGTAAAGGTATCGCCGCTGAAAGAGCCGAATTTACCCGTTATGTTCTGGAGGTTGTTTCTCTGCGAGTTTGAAATATATACTTCAAATCTGTAATTAGCCATGTTTTTTCTCCTTATCTTTTATTCGTCATTTCGTCAATCATCGCCTGAACATCGTCGGAGTCTTTTTCCGTATTGTTCTCGGCGTTTGTATCCCATGCGTATTTTTTGTTTGTCTTTGCTTTTGCGGCTTCGCGGATTTTCGCCATGCATCTTGCGTCTACATCGCCGCAGGCTCGCTCTTCGCCGACGAATTTGCCGTCCTTTGTCTCCATTGCGCAGTATTCGTCGATTTTTTCATCCGTCAGAAGGTCTGCGCAGTCGTCCTCGGAGAGGTCGATGTTTATGCAGTTTTCGGAAATGCGCGTTCTGACAGCGGCTTTCACTGCCTCTCTTCTGCGCTCGGTTTCCTGTGTCTGAAGCTTTTTGATAACACCCTCGAGCGTTGCCTTTGCCTCATCCTTTGCCGCATTGTCCTTTTCAAGCTCATTTATGCGGGAAATGAGCTTTTCGGTGATTGTTTCAACGGGAACTTCCACTTTCGTTTCCCCGTTTGCGAAAATCGCCGTTGCGGTAGCTTCGATTCTCGCGCCGTCCCTTATCTCTTCACCGTCCTTTTCCGCTGTAGAGAGATATGGAACGCCGTTTGCGGAAAGCAAAGCTACGGTGTTCTGGTCTACGGCAAGCACCGTATAGCCCTTAAACTTTTCTGCAAGGTCATTCAGTTTCATGT
>ERZ1034878.366-NODE-366-length-22501-cov-28.568921_pt1 | contig 22501 bp, 17 predicted proteins | sample MGYA00520593_ERZ1034878 | MGnify/ENA primary metagenome ERZ1034878 (study PRJEB33766, sample SAMN09781724) | gut metagenome | biome: gut microbiome | host: Homo sapiens | place: Madagascar | study: EMG produced TPA metagenomics assembly of the PRJNA485056 data...
TACATCTTCCTGTGATATCTCGTGATATTCGTAGTGGAATCTGTCTTCGCCGACCTTGTTTCCATTTGAGTCGTATCTGGAAGCTGTGCTGTCCTTTATATGCGTCTTCTCTTTGGTGGTAGACTTTACAGACTCTTTATGCGATGCTCTGTATGATTCCAACTCCTTAATAATCCTTGCGTTAAAGAGCGAATCCCACTTAGCTTCATTGCGATCGTCAGTGATATACGTCTGTTTTTCTATCACACGTTCTTTAGCCTTACATCTACAGAACATTGATAGAACCAACATCGCTACCGCAATGATTACCACTGCCCTTGTTATCTTATCAATCAGTTTCATAAGCTACTGAATTACAATCGTTACTTTTTCCTTTTTATCCCAAGCTGTCTTCATGGTCTGAATGAGCTTGTTGGTCCAGAATCGAGAATCGCTAACCCAGCCTTTCTTATCGTTTTTACCGATAAGGATACACCCCTCGGTGTCTTTTGCGGAGTTGCCGCTATGTATGCGTACCCCATCAAATCCTTTGACGTTCAGAAGCAATGGCAACATCTTCTTGAACCGGTTAGAGTAGGTGTATACACATTCATAACTGCCGCTTGGTATCGCAGTCTGCCCATATACCTTTTTATTCTTTATTTTGTTCAAGTCCATTTCTTGATTCAGCCCTCTGTCTGTATCCTCAAGAGTGTTGCATCCGAACAGTTTGCCATTCACGTATAGACGACTGATAGTATAGTCGTCCTTTTTCCAGGCCCTATCAATTAGTACTTCCATTCTCGTTTTCCTCCTCTTTTTTATCAAACTCCTGGCTCAATCTCTCCAATATCGGCTTCCAATAGCTCGGCAATGCCTTTGCAAACTCAAACCTCAGAATGTAATAAATAACCCTGAATGAGATATTCTTAGGATATGCCTTAATGAGATTTTTAAACGCATTGCATATATACACATAGCAGAATATATACGTGAGCATCTTGATTACAAACAAAGCCTTACTTCCGTCATTACAACCGACCATGATGCCGTATATGACGTAATCAATGGTCAGGTATAGCAACATTTCCAAAATGGCGTTTACGAACTTCGATGCAGAAAAGTTCTTACACCGCACAACACTTACACCATCGGCCCTCATTCCGCAGAAGATATTAAAGCCGAAAGCGATTACCAGCGCCAACACGAAACCTTCAGTCGGCGTTGCAAAGGCGAGTATAGCAGAGAATATTGTTACCGCTATCTGCCGGATTTGGGAAGAATCTAATAAATCTATCATAATCGTTATCCTGAATAATTTGTAATAAAAAATATAAGTTTCGGTCTTTTCTGCAAATATAGCAATAAAATCCCGAAACTCAATCAGATAACGATCAAAAAGTCACACTTTTAGGTCATAAAATGGTAATTCTCCGTTAGCGAGAAACGAAATACACTCATCGAAGATTTTTCTCTCGTAGTCCATAGTGCCTATTTTAGGGAACCACTTCCTTATCTTTTCGTCATTTCTGTTAACCATCTCTCCCCATAGCACACACCAGTCTGCTATATTGATTTTGTCGTTTTTCACTTCGTGCCAATAGTCTTTTGCTACGTCTTTCGTGTGCAACTGACCTATAAGACACAGGTGCATATCGGCCATTTCTTCGTCATAGTTACAACAATACACCTCTCCTTGTATCTGCTTCATCATCTCAAGCATGGCGCTGTTATTCATACCTATCTCGCAACTCTCTATCATGATTTGCAGGCAAGCCTTCAACTCTTGCATGTCTTCGCACGACACGACATTCTCAAAAACCTTTTTCATTATCTGTTTTTTTAATGTTTATTTCATGAAATACTCTCTGATATTATATACGCCGTCCTTGTCTTTCAGTAAGTCAATAGCAAGACTATATGCGTACACCAAAAGATGATCATCATCAATGTCGCTCAAGCTGTCCTTGCCGAGAATCTTTGCTACGGTTTCTCCATGATCGCTCACCACTTGATTCATAGCCACGTACAAGGCATAGTCGTTATAGCAAGGGCTGTCTTCTGTGTGTAGATTGTGCTTTTTCATTTCGCTTGACCATACTTGCATGTCCCAAGTAGCCTTTGGATCCATTTTCTGAATGATAGACAAAGCTTCCTTTTTCGTAAGGTAGTTCTTCCACTTGATGGCACATAGTTTCTCGATATACTCTTGTGCCAGTTCGGGATGCCTGTCTGCCATATCCTTCATCATGCAGCGCATGGTATCACCAAACACGCGCATGTATTTCACGTTTGCCGACGTAGCCATTATTCCATATAGCTCATCAAAGTTTTTCATCAATTCTTCCATATCCGTATTATTCAGTTAATAATTTTTTTAATTCAGCAAAATCGCTCTCTCCAAAACTAATACTCTTCTTGCTCCCGAAAAGAAGTGTCGTGAAGATGTTGTCGGGTAGGTCGATATACAGAGTTCCGCCATCAATCCTACCGCTTATGAATCCAATCTCAAAGCTATAGTTGTCAATGGTTTTTAGCATCTGCATGGCATCGTCAAAGATGGTATCTACATTAATATCACCATTCTCGTCACCGATAAACAATGCTGCATTATCAATAGTTTTACCTAATTTATCCTTGTTGATGGATATGATATTGTGCGCCGCACGTTTCATGTAGACGGAAGGAATTGCCAACATTGGGTTTCCTTTTATCATATCGTCAATTCTTGCGTCTGCCCACAGGTCTACCGATGTAAGCAGCTTCCCTTTAAGTTCCGTTATGTTCATTTCTTAACTCCTCCTTTCTTTGTTTTGTTGTACCATACAAGGTATTCTTGCCAAGTCTTGTCGCTATGGTTAGTCATATAGTCGTTGAGCATGGCAGATTTCTGCTCCTCTGCCTGCGCTACTTCTTTTCTCAGTCGTTGCATCAAGGACAAGTGTTTCTTCAATGCCTCCTGTCCTTGCTGAGTACTCTCAATGCGAGGACGTATGATGCGCAATTCCTCGTCTTGCACTAACTTAGACACATATTGCAAGCTATTGACGTATTCTTGGTTTTGCATCAAGTACTGCCTTTGCGCACCTGTAAGGTTGTCTTCTATCTTGTCTATCTCATCCCATAGTGGGGTGGAAGACTGCTGCGCTTGCATGTTGATAGCCTGCCTTTTCTGTTTCAGTTCTTCAATCTGCCTCATAATAGCATCGGTGTCCGCCTGCATCGTTTGTGCGGCATCGTAATTCAGAAGTGGGTCATTTCCAAAGTTCATACTCGTATATCTTTTAAGTTGGTGAATATTATATAGAGAGGTGAGAGGACGTCACCTACGAGAGATAGACACCCCTCACCAACTCAATTTTTCTTTTTCTTAGTCCGTTTCACGGTCTTTGCCTTGCTACGCACCAGTGCTGGGTGTAGTGGTCGTGGTGACTGGCGCACAAGGGTTGTAGCTACCATAGCCACTAAGGACTGGAGTGTTCGGAAGCATCAACTGACCTCTGATGCAGTTGCAAGTGCTCTCCTTGATGTAAGCCATCATAAGCTTCTCCTTGTAAGGAGCAAGAGCCTCAATGATTGCAACCTTCTTGTCAAGTTCACAGAACTTCTTCTCATACTTCTCATTGACGGCATCTAAGCCATCTCTCTGAGACTTGTAGAGGTCAAAGCCCTGCTTAACCATTGCGTCCTTCAAGTTGTCGTGTGAATCACGTGCATACTTGTAGTTACCAAACTCAGCCTCCATGCTTCGTATAGTCTCTGCGTTCACGGCATCGTTCAGGCTCTTGTAGAGACCGAACTTCTCGTTGATGTCCTTGTCTCGGAAGTTGAACAACTTGGTGTTCACGTTGTCGTACAAGCCATAGAGCTTCTCCAACAACATAACCTCATCATTATTCTCCTTTTCCAGTACCTGCAAGGCAGTAGGGGAGTTAGAGCTACCCGAGCCATTGCCGTATGCGTTGATATTCACGTTCTCAGGCATATTGCTGCCGAGTGAACCAAACACGCTGCGGTTGTTACCGCCAAGCAACCAAGCACCAGCACCGAGTGCTGTGCCGATGATACCAAGAGTAAGACCAGCATTACCTGTTGCCTTAGAAGCATAATCATCGTGCTTCTTTCCCTCTTCGTAGATTTTCTTCTCTACGACCTTTGCATCTGTCATTTCCATGATACAATCTTTTTTAAGTTATCCTTAATATTAACTAACACTATTGTAACGTTACGGATGCAAAGATATAGAGAATATTGGAGAGCAAATATAACTCTATCACACTTTCTTTTAGTGGTTGATTATCAGTGTTTTAAGGTGATAGTAGGTAATATCATTTTGAGCTAATATAGGGGGAATTAAAATCTTTTCCAATCTTGCAAACATTGGAAAGGATTGAAAACAAAAAAAGAGAGGCAATCACTTACCTCTCTTACTCTTAATGTAGTGTAGTATATCCCACTTCTTAAAATATCTCGTATGCCCTCGTTTCTTACACTCTCCGTTTGGTATATCGCCCCTCGCTACCATCCTGTTCAACGTAGCATCAGAAACGTGAAGCTTTTCCTTGACTTCCTCGGTGCTCATCATAGGGTTGAGCATATCTGGAATAATATCGCATAACCTATCCATATCCTCATCGCTCATTCCGCAAGCAGTGACCTTCTCGCCATTTCTCTGCTGCTCATCAGCCTTAAAGCAAGCATCAGCCAATGATTTCAAAGCCGTGCCGAGCAACTTATAATTTAGTATCTTTCCCATATTATCTTTGTTTTTACGAAAAATTCTCAAAAATCGCCCTTACGCACAGATTTTTCGTCCTAACTTGGTTCGACTGATAAACATGTCACAGAATCCGTATATATAAAACATTGCCGTTACTATCATGACAGTGAAGCAGGAATCAATCATATCTTGAGTTGTGTACCAACTCCATTCAACGATGTGAGCAGCATTCACGCCAAAGAAATAAAAGAAAGGAATACGATACCGCCAGCACAGAAAGAAAAATCTGCTCGCCAGTATAAGAACCATAGGCAGAACATACACCATAAAGTAGATAAATAAATAGCATGGAAAATTCTCATTGTTTGTTATGAACATTTCCCTTGGATGCTGACTAAAATCACACATTCCGTATGCGTGGAAGCACATAATAATTATTGGAACATATTTGCAGAACCAGCGGAAGAACTTCAAAATTCTCCGTGAATATCTGTTACCATGTTTCATCAGCAAATCCATAACCTCGCTGACGTCTTTGTCTTGCAACCAATGCAATAGGTCGCTTTCATCTTCTTTATTCATAATTTTCGGTTTTAAGATTCAAAATAAGATGGTTGCAAAGTTACATTTCTGTTGCAATAACGCAAGAAAAATGTCAGATTATTAGCGTTAAACTTTACTAAACCATCTTATTGTTACCAATAACGGCGTTTTACCATCAATCTATTACCCAGTACGTCACAAATACGTCCAGGAACCCTGCCACCTCAGCCATATACCAGACAGGCTTACGCTCACCGTCATCGTCCGAACAGCTTACGAGTAGCAGATAGATAAGAGTTATTACAGCCGTTGGAACCCAGCACACCGACAGGCACCAGCCTACACACCCTGCCGCAGCCACAAGTGCGCCTATCTTATGAATAGGGTAGGCATCAGCATCGAGATAGTTGGGTGCAGCACCAACAAACATCAGTCCTCCACACCCTATAAAGGCGAGACATTGAACACCCTTACCTGTGTCGAGCATACACACCATCATCAGTACCGCACACGTAACCATTACAATGGTAAACAACCAACCATAGTTTCGCTTGCGCTTATCGCCAATTATCTCACTTCCAGTACATCCCTGTAACTGATAATACACATCGCTCACCATCGAAGGGATGCCAAACCTCATAGCTGCGAGAAGCAGAAATCCTCCCAAGAGGAGAAATGAAATAACACTTAGTATATACATAATCTTTTCGTTTTAATGTTAAACTACTATCATTTTGCTGACATCGGCAATATGATGTTACACACTCATCTCAAGCATCTTCGGGTAGCCTGCCTTGTAGTCGTAGGCCTCTACCTCCTCAATGGTTGTCAGCTCATTCACAGCTGCCTTATGACTTGCCGTGACATTAAAGCACTCCAGGGCGTACATCTCTAACGCAGAGAGTAACCGTATCGCCTTATCGCAGTCCACGACAAGCCTTACATCTCCGAGCCAAAGGGTTGTCGTTTCGTTGCCTGCTGCCTTAGCGATAGTAGTAGAGTTCATCAGTCCCACTCTCGTTGCCTTATCAAGCCACACAAGTAGTCCGTTCAGCATAAAGCCGTTCACTGATGACGAGGTGTCGTAGGCTGTAATCTCGGCTATCTTATCAGCCTTTGCCTGCTCCAATTTTTCTTTTTCGGTAAGTGGAGGCTCAACATATTCCTTGTAGCCTGCCTTAATCAGCATATCCTCTGTTGGGTTACACACTACGCATCCATTTAATTCTATGGCGTCGGATGCAAAGACACCATTCTTGATCCATCTTTTTGCCATAATCTATTTTTTGTTTATTTAAGCACCAGTTAGACTGGTTTTGGTACTACTTTGATAAAATTTTTTTTCTACTAAATCATACATTCCTATTATTCCGTCTTTTATTCGTTTAACAGGGACATAATCCCTAATAAGTACATTTTCACAAAATATTTTAAGCCAATATATCTTACAACGAACAAATCCATTACTACCATCACCAAAAGAAAATATGCCAAAAGGAAAATCTTTATTTTCGCAATAACCTTTCCAGTTTGCTGTATTTGATTCTTCATTTACTTTAATTGTAGCAAATGGATATTCCCAGGACATGTCAATAACAGAATTATCTTGTATCAAAATATAGGCTACTGTATTTCCTATTTTATTTATATCATATTTACATCTTAAAAAGAGATTTGCTCCTAACCATACTCCTGAATTTTCTGCTACAGAAGTTTCGAATGAAGCTTTATATTTTTTATCATATTGACAAATAATTCCAGTATTTATATATGCGTCTTTGATATTTTGCACATAACGCAATCGTTTAAACTCCACTGGAATTGTTTTGTTCTTAGCTAAAAACATTAGCTTTCTCCTATTTGTCCTCATACACTTTCCTCCTACATATTATCAGTCCACTCTTGCACAAGACCATAGTACTTGCCGCCAGTGTATCTGATGTTAAACTCGTAATGTGTATTTGCCTCCACCGATGGCGTCTCTGCCCAAATTACCTTTGATGGAAAAGTTACCGTTGGTGCGATACTACCTGTATCAAAAGAACCTTGGTATTCGTTGGTTACCGTCAAGTCTGTTGGATCATTGAGGGTTAGGGTAAGTGTTTCACCAATAGTAATGTCATATACCTTGTTTGCATCCATAGCCAATGTCGTTTCGGATGCTGATGTTTCCACGACAGGTAACTTGACAATATCCAAGTACTTGTTCAGCTCATTTGCAGCATCGATAGCAGGTTTCTTCAAGCCCTCTATCTCTTCGGGAGTAAAGTCATCGTAAGTGAATGGGTCTCCCTTAACGCCTTGGATTCCTTGGATTCCTTGGATTCCTTGGATTCCTTGTTCTCCCTGCGCTCCAGTATCACCCTTCATACCTTTCTCGCCCTGCGCACCTGTTTCTCCTTTAGGTCCTTGTGGTCCTTCGTCACCTCTGTCTCCCTTTTCTCCACGCTCTCCCTTGTCACCTTTGAGTTGCATGAGGTCAAATTCCTTTTTCTCACCACTCGGACGAGTAATATTCAAGTCTGTGCCGTCAATATCAATATCTACGTTTTGAACTTTTTTCAGAGCTCCGTTTACCTGACTTACGGCATCGTTGGCTTTTTTAACGGCTTCATCTGTCTTATTTACCGCACCATCAACCTTTCCTAACGCCTCATTTGTGTCTGAAATAAGGTCAGACAATTCCACAGAAGGAGGAAGGATAACCATAGCAGTATCCATCTCTACGCTGTTGTCGCCCTCGTCTGTCGTTCCAAACTCGGTGTCGGCATCGGCATTGTTGGCCACGATGGCAAACTGAGGGTATTCGTTGCTCCGCCAGTCGTTGCCGAATATCTTACCCTTTACCTCGATAGCATACGTACCGATACTCATCTCGTCACCCTCTACTTTAGCAAGGAGTACATTATCCTCCTTCACGTCCACATCAAACGCAAGAGGGATGCGCTTGAACTGATTACATACCTGTACCACCACGTCCGTACAGGCAGGCAGAGGAAAAGCCTGCGCTTCTCCCTCTACCATCTTCATCACTGGGATTCTCAGTGTGAAGTCGTTACCTTTAACTATCTTCTTCATATAGCTTATGATTGATTATCTTTAATTATTAACCTTACCCGAACTCTCAATAACCTCATTCACCGCCACGATGACGGCAGGGATGAAGTTCTTCTCCACGAAGTCCTTGATGGCGGAAACCTCCTCATCAGTGTAGTCGGTATCGTTGCTGCCGTTCCACATCTTGGTGGAGAGTGCCACGTCCGCCAAGCCCCTTCTGCCTGTCTTGTAGATGGCGTTGGCGATTTCCTTTCTCAGTTTCATTGCGGTACGCTGCTCGCTATCCAAGGAGAGGCGCACCATTACATTGTCTAATTGTAGTTTCATAAATTTTATGATGTTTAATAATTATCTGTGAACATCTTTAATACGCCATTCTCTACATAAATGGTTCCTAATGTTCCTGCCGTTGGCTTTTTTGTAGGGAGACCACTCAAAACCAAGGTTGTTTCATCGTAAGTCTCGTTAACGTAACATATTATTCCTGCCTTTGGTGCAGGAATTCTATGGTGGCTACCTTTTGTTATCCACATATCAATGTAGTGACTACCAAGCAACTGCCCAAAATGCAAACCATTTTGGGTATACCGACCCACGTATCCAGTTTTTGATGCTAACAACCCTATTACGCCGCCAACACCATCCTGCTTTCCAACCATCAACTTACAAGCCATATTTTCTTCCGCTGCGGTAAGCGATAGTTGCAAGCCGTCATCACTATCGGACGATATAAGTAGGGTTCGTTGATTAGCGTTATCTGTATATACCAATCTGTCGGTATATATGTCGAAGGCATATCCACTACCATCGGAATGGAGCTGATTTGTTCGTATCGAGAAGCCGCCTATTGTTCCACTCGTTGCGTGCATCGCTCCCTTGCTCGTCACATAGAAAGGCGACTCCTTCGCCGTAGCCCCACCGATGAAGAGAGGCGCAACCGTATCGTCGCCTATCTTACAAGCATCTTCCTCAGTGTTGCCAAAGTAGCCCACCTTATTCGCTCCGTCATTACTCTTCGCCCAAAGGTGCTTCACCTCGATTTGGTCTGCGTCAATGAGCAAGGCATTAATCTTGCCGCCAATGAACATAGCGGCCGTCTTGCCGTTGTTCTTCACCATCACCTTGTCGCCATACAATTCCACTCCGTCTGCCGTAATATTTAAGCCCGCAGCCTTGGCCGTCGACTTGTCGATGAGGTCTGTCTTTTTCTCTGTGTACTCCGTCATCAGCGCACCTTCCTCCAACTTCGGCTTCGTCACCCAAACCTCGCAGCCGTCGACAGCTCGCAGCAGAACATACTGAGGCAGCACCGTGTCGCCATCGCCCGTATAAGGGTCTATACGCCAGTGTACCCAGTATCGCTTCCACTGCGACGTCAGGGTGAAGTTCGATGCTCCGTTTGGAATACTTTGCACTACATATCCTTGGCTATTCTCAGAATAGATACTGGCATGTACGCTGTCCTTATACATGTAAGCGATGAGAGTACCGTTACCTTTAGCGAGAAACGAGAATACGTAGTTCTTGTCTTGCCCGAGGTCGAGGATTCTTCCGCCCTCACCATTGAAGCGCAGGACGTCGCACGCGTTGTTATTACTCTCGTCCGCCTTGCCGTGCGCTACTGCGTATGCGCCTTCGTATGCGTCAGCTGTTACGTCTTGAGCGAAGAGCAGATTACTCTGCTGACTGCTTGCTACAAACGTCCTTGTATCGTCGAGCATATTACCGCCAACGTACTCGCAGTCTCGCTCCGATTCCGTCCAGCCCGTATACTCGTCTCCTTCCTCCAGCATCGGCATGCAGAACCATGCTTGAGCGTTGATGGTTGGCTTCGCATTTTCGTCGCCGTTAAACAAGAAGATAGTGATCTCAACGAAGTCTGTATTCCCAGAGTTGAAGGTGTTCGTCACGAGCTGCCAGTTGCCGTCGTTCCTCCACCACACCTCTCCTTTTGATGGTTGAATAGCAGTACCTCTCTTGCTTGTCGTAGCATCCGCCATAGAATATCGCTCCGTGTACAACATCGCATGAGGATTGTCACTCTTCACCCAGCAAGAGAAGGTGTAATCGGTGTTCCTTATTACAGGGATATTACCATATTCTCCTCGCCAAAAAAGTCCATGATACTGGAAACTGTCACTCGCAGTAACGCTAAATCTAACCGCGTTCATTCCGTTCATGCCTTCTGTCATGGTCGGCTGAAAATGAGGGTTGGTATCTATTAGCCCGTCTCGTGTAAAGGCTGTGCCATATAGCAGATTCCGTCGTCCCGCTTTCTTCTTACTAACGCTCAATACAATATCTTCAGCCGTCTGCGTAATCTTAGAATCAAGGGTCTCTAATCCGCTTTGCATCGTCCTTTGCAGAGAAGTTATTTCTGTCTTAAACTGTTTGTTGCTCAGTGTCATCCTCCCTGTAAAAGCAGAAACATTCACGGCAAACTTAGCTGTTGCGGTATAGGTCACACCGTCTGCGGTGAAGTCAATGTCAAACGAGCCGTTGGTGCAAGATACGTCTATCGTGTCAGTGCCAAGGGTAGCCTTCTGGACTGCGATAGCGGATATGTAGAAGCTGTTTGTTTCGTTAAGTCTTGAAGCTACACAATTCACCATGTTCTTCACGCCAACTATCGTAACGTTCGTAAGCTCTTCATCTCCTCTTAGCACCCTCAGTGTTATAGTCTTACCTGTCCCTACGTTGATAGCCTTTCCGTTATCGTCTGTATCATACATCAGCGTATCAGGAGTGAGAAGCCAGGTAATACCGTCGTTTCCGTTTACACCAGGGGCGCCTTGTTCTCCTTTCTCGCCCTGCGGTCCCTGTGCGCCCGTTTCGCCCTGCGCACCTGTTTCTCCTTTAGGCCCTTGTGGTCCTTCGTCACCTCTGTCTCCCTTGTCGCCTTTCTCACCTTTCTCTCCCGACAACACCTTCTGCCAGTCGCTGCTTGCATCAGACGGCTCTTGGCTTGTTCCGTTCTCGTTTATACAAGTCCACAGGGCGTTGTTATGGTTCACTTGGTCGTAGTAGTCATAGCTTCCTGCCTTCCACTCGCCTCTGTAGTTCACCATGTGCATAGCGTCACCAGTCGAAGACACCCATTCAAAGATGCTACTGTTAAGCCTTATCCTGTCAGGAGATAGAACAAACACCTCCTTATTCTCGTGAGTGTATCTGTTCACACCCTTGAAGCCCACAATCCTCGGTGTGTTCTCTCCCGTGCTCTCCAGTATCAGTACACCTTGCCTTGTCGTGTCACTCCTTGAACCGTCAAGCACGATGGTGTCACCAGCCTCTGGAATACCGGCAATCTCTGCCGAAGCACTACTTTCATCACCGCCATCAAAGATCATTGAGTGTTTGCCAAGCACAATCCACGAGAACATCTGCCCTCCATACAGCTCGTTGCCATATCCGTCATATATCTTCTCGTTCACTTGTGATACGCCGTTCGTAGAGATTGTTCGCCAGTAGCTCTTGTTGCTTGCGTTCATGGTTCCAGTAGCCAACGTTCCGATGGTCTTGCACCTCACTTGGTCGCCCTCTCTCCACAGGTTCTCTGTAGCCGTAGTTCCGTCGTCAGCAAGAAGATAACAGAGCCAGCCTTTGCACATCTCAACAGACGTCTCTATCCATTCACTGCTCTCGCTTTCCCATATTACAGGCACAACCTTCACTATCTTGCTTCCTGAGCCCGATAGGTACACATTACCGCCTGCATACGATAGCTTCCTTACATCCAATTCGTTGAAGATAGCCTTTCCCCAAATGGTGAGGTTCGTAACGAAGGCGTGGTATTTTCCGTTTTCCTTCTTAACAGCGAAACCCTGCTCTGCTTCGTTGTCGTAGTCGATGGACTGTATGGACTCTAAGATTGCTTGTCCTAACTCGTCTATCAGCGCACCGCCTTTTCCGAAGTAAGAACCTTTATTCAGTTTCGCCAAGCCGTCACTCACAAGCCCTTTCATGAATGTGATCACTCCCTGCGCAACGTCGTCCTTTAGCTTCGACAGAAAGTGTTTTGAAGCTTCATTGATAGTCGAGTCGGTTATCTGTTTTGATGTCTCGTTACTTACCTTTCCGTTTCCTGCCTCAAGAGATGAAATCTGCTGCTTTATCTTAGCCATCGTTCCGACTTCTACATCGTTCCTCAGAGTTACTTCATAGGTTGGTATGCCTCCTTCGTTTTCTCTTATAACGAGCTGGTCGATGGTCACCTTGCCTCCTATGTGTAAATCGTCATCGTCAAACTCCATGATATCGCCTGCCTTCAGCGTGTCGTGAAGGCTCTTGATGGTTCCGGTTTTATCTTCAGTCGCTTGGTCGTTTTGTCTGGCCATGAACACTTCGTCCACCTTGGGCTGGTACACATACCTTGTGTAGTCGTTCTTGTCTATGTAGGCAATGGCATATTTCAGAAGCTTTAGTGACGCTGCGTTCACATAAGAGTCGGGTAGGGTGATACCCGTCAGTACAAAGTGATCTCCTTTTCTGATAGGATAGTCTTTGTATGGAAACCACAGCTCCAAGGCATCGTCCTTTACTCTCTGTATGGTTAGCCTCCATCTGCCGTTCTCTTTTACAGATGATGCTACCTTAAATGCTCTTCCTCCACACATGCCATCCTTCATGGCGATAGAGAAATCACTGTCCTTCAGGTCGTTGATGTCGAAGTCGATAGACGGATTCAGGTAGATGTCAACATTGTTTACGGTTTGTCCGTCTTCAAACCTTCCGTTGTCATCAGGTGCAACGCCCTCGTCAATCTCATCCACACGAACACCACCGACAACCATTTCTTCGATTGTAGGGTATATCTCTACGATACCGTTGGTCTTGTCATCGTTATCAAAATATTGCGACGCGGAACGCAGACCTATCTGCTGTATGTTCACAGAGTCAATATATGGTCTGTGTGGATTGGTCGAAAAGACGTGCTCCTTGCCTGTTGGGTTTACATATTCCTTATCTGCCTTACTCAGCGAGTTGTAGTAGTCGTTAAGTGAAACATGAGGGAATCCTGGCAACATCAGCCTGTTGATAGACATGTTGTTGGGAAGATTCTGCGCATACTCCTTCATTGACGATGGCACCGCCTTAGTATTCAGGCCGCCAGTTATATACAACTTTCTGTTTCCTGCGTTTACCTGTGCGATAAACCTGTCAAGATTTTCTTTTGACGGCTCGTCTCCGTTGTCTTCCATGTTGTTCTTCACTTCCGAGTATAACATTACGGCCTGCCCGCTGTTCAAAGCTGTCACAACACAGGTGATGACCGTCTGAAAGTCAAACGTCACCTTCAGGACGTATCCGTACGTCTGTTCTTTACCCGTCCCGTCATTAGGTACGAAAACTCTTGGGATTGTGAAATAATTGTCAATGTACTCCATGTCGATATACACTGACAGATAACTTGTTGCAGTGTTCACCTCTGTGATGTTACAGAAGTACTTTGTGCCAAGGTCTGCGTAGTAGTGAGATGGGAGGTTCTTTTCAGAACCGTAAGCTCTTAACCTTGTCACGATTTGCTGTTCTGAGTCTGCGTTTTGGATCAACTCACTCAATCCTTTTCCAAGCCCGTACTTGAAGATATTTTTTGCGAGCACGCCTGCCGTTCCAACGTACACATTCCGACCTCTTACGATGAAGTTTACATCCCACTCGCTGTTTACTAAGGCCAAAGCCTCCCAACAGGTCTTTCCGTCAACGGTGATAGACTTGGATTCGATATCGTTCTTAGGTGTTCCTCCTCCATAAACATTCGTCCAGTCCGCATCCGAACAGCCTCTCTGCAAAGACCTTTTCTTGTTGCGCGAGTACACTTTCCACACACCCTTGCCGATCTGTTCGTCAAGGTTGGCTTGTATTCTGTCGAGAAGGTCGTCAAGTGTCTCTACGTAGAACGAAAACTTCGGCAGGGCTGTATAATGCAGTTCGTTGTCGTTCAGAACCACGTCGAGAAACTCAGCCCTGGCAAGCTCATCCTGCAACGCATTGAACTTTACGCTGTCATACACGAATCCCTCTCCGTATGTGTTTAGACTTGATTTTTTGTCTTTTCCTGGCTCGTAGTTCAATTCGAAGCGCTCTCCTCTGTATATGATGTAGTCGCCTATCTTAAAGTTGATTGGAGCGTTGTTTTTGAAGTCAATGGTAAGGAAGCAATCTCCCATCCATTTGTCTGAGTACTGCAATCCGTGAACGACAACCTCGTCATCGTTCACGTCCGTAAGCTTTGTTCCGTCATTATGATATATGTTCCATCTACTCATGTCTGTATCAGGTTAAGTTCGTTATGTTTCCGTCTGCACCCATCACTGTCTTAATGTCTGTCACGGGGTCATTAAACTTAAAGGTAACACTCATCACCAATAAGTCTTCATTCTCTGGGTCTCTGTACAGCACAGGATCTATGCTTTTCAGCCTCACGTGCTGCCTGCCAATCTTATTGAAGTCGCAATACATCTTCATCATACCTGTTGTTCGGAGATAATTCACAAAGCTCCTGCATTTCTCGTTCGCCCCATAAACTTTTCCCTTAAACAGGAACTTTACCTTGTTTTCGTAAGCTGCCATATACAGGCCGTCTTTGCCTATATATTCATCGTCTCCGTGCTCGTCATACCAGCTCCTCTTTACGGGTTCTTTCACTGCGTCGCATGGTTTGAACGGGCTCTCGCTTACGTACATACCGAAATCGGTTATAGTGTCCATTACCTTGGCACCATCACCTTCTTTCTGCATATAAATTCTGAAATAATCTTTCATAACTCAAAATCAATTATTATGATGCAAATATACAATTAATTGTATAAATATACAAGTAAAATAAGAATATCAATGTATATTTATGCGATTAAGGGCGCGAATAACACTTCATCACGCCCTTAATCATTACATTATCTTACCTTGATAGACTTAACGCCGTTGATAACCATGTTGAAATTACTGCTATACTCCTCGAATACGCGTTCTATCCGCTCTGCTGCTTCAGCGTTTCTTAGGGTGTTGGCAGATATGAAGTTCAACTGTGTTAGTTGTGACTTGGCTATCTCGTTCGATTCCGACATACATTTCACTTGCTCCTCTCTTATTACTGACACATCAAGTCTTATGCTATTGAGGTAACTGGCAATCAGGTCTCCTGTATCTTCCGTTATCCCTTTTACAGAATTTGTAAGAGAAGAACTGCTGTTGTCGCTCCATCCGTAGTACCGCTTGAGATAATCTCTTGATGCCTCTATCTGCTTTGTCACGTCAGCAAGGTCTTTGCCTATCTCGTCCATCTCTGTGTTGGTGTACTCGGACATTACTTTTCCCGTTGCTGCGTCAAGCTTCTTTTCCGTGCCACCATTAGGGTCGCCATACTTCTTGGTCTTCTCTATCAGAGCTTTTATCTTCTCTCCATAAAGGTTCTCTATCATGGATTTCAAGATAACATTCCTTAGATTTTCCTCGAAATGGTCCACAAGGTTATCCGATGTGTTCGACATCGTGGCCATTGCGTCACCCCAGGCGGAAACGAGGTCGGAATACTTGTTGCCGGTAAGCTTCTCAGTCAGAGACTCTATCATATCCTCCGACTTCTCGCCGTACTCTATCAGTTTGTCAAGATAGGTCCTTGAGTCCTCATCAAGGTTGGCCCAAAGCTCCGCGTAGTCCTTCTTTATCTGCTGAAGCACCTTGTAGTCTATATCCAGAATATCAGTCATGTTGTCAAACTTCACGCCGTATCTCTTGGATATTTCGGGGGCAGCTTCTTTCCACCCGCGCTTCTCCCAGTCTCTCACCTTGATAGAGTGACTTCCTGCCGAAGCACCTGAGTTGAAGTTCTTCATGGCGATCACCTTCGTCTGTTTTATTTCAGACTCCAGCATCTCCTGGGCTTCCTTCGAGGCATTTGCGGCTTCTGTACCCCAGTGGATATTCATATACTCAGTCTTCTTGGAGATGAGAGAATCCCAGATGGAGGTGAGGTTTTCGTACTCAGCTTTCGCCTTGTTGTAGCTACTGTAATCTGCGCCGAATGCCTTGATAAGAGAGCCACCTAAACTAAACGCCGCCGAGGCGGCTGCTGCATACGGCCCAGCACCTTCCAAGAACCCTAAACCTTTTACAGTTGACAGTGTGTTGAATGCGCCTACAGTGTTGGCGGCAGAAGAAACTGCATTGCTTGCGCCTCCAGTTATCTGCCCGAGAATGGAATCTTCTTCACCCATAGCCTTAAACAAACCTATCACTGGATCAAGAGCGCTTTCCAATGCCTTAAACTTTCCTGCAAGCGCATTGATGGAATACGATGAGTCTGCATACTTTCCTTTCTGTTTGCTCTCAAGCTCATTTTTGCTATACCCGGCAGCACTCCATTCTATACCCATCTTCTTGGCTTGTTCTGCGGTAGGCACATACTTTTTGCCATTCATGTACTGCGCACCGAGGTTACCTTTCAAGTATCCTCCTATAGCGTTTCCTTGATTTACGGCCCCGAAGATGTAGGGTAGTGGGTTTCTGTCAATATCCTCTTTTCTTAGCTTGTCGAGGGCATCCCTCAGCTGTTTCACTACTTCTACCGACAATCCAGTCGTTCTCGAAAAATCGTCTATCTTCGTAATCATCGAGCTGATGGTAGCGGAAGATACCCTGTCAAGGTCATCAAAGATGGTAACCCAGTCAGACTCTTGTTTGAACTGCTCAAACTGAAGTTTCGCCACATTCTCATTGTGAGTCTTTGTGGCGCCGGCCTTGGCTCTGTCTCTCATCCGTGGGTCTTCTATTCCCTTGATGAGTTCAAGCTGTCTCTCGTATTTACGGTTCTCGTCCTCAATCTGCTGGGCAATGGTAGCATTCTTCTCAATCAGGTTAGCCATCAGGTCGATGGTCTCCTTCTTGATCTTGTTGTTCTCATCTTCCAGTTTCTTGCGAATATCGTAAACACGAGACTCTTCTCCATATTTATCCTTAACATTTTCGAGGCTCATCCCCTTAACCTCGTCCGTAGTCAAGTTAAGGCCGGACTGAACGTTGTCGTGCTTTACGGCAACATCGAGCTGCTCCTCCAGGAACCTCTTGTATGTGTCAAACTGAACAGTTCCTCCGAAAGCGATGTTCTCAGAACCCTTCTTGTTTCCTGTCAGCTCATATATCTTCTTGTATGTCTCATACTGTTCTGATATAATGTCAAGCTGACGGTCGAGGGTACTTAATTCTTCCTTTCGCTGGTCTTCAAGAAGCTTTCTGTTCTCAGACTGAATGTTTGCAATCTCACTATTCTTGAAGTCTTTCCTATCCTTCGTACTCGAAGGGATAGTTCCGAGAATCTGCTTGATAGAGGTCTCGTAGTTCGTGTAGTCAGAGATTGGGAAGCCATTCTTGTTTTTAAAGATGGACTCAAACTCACCATCATTGGCGAGCTGACCGAGAGCGCCTTCGCCGAATAGCTCCTTGTACTTCTTGATTTCAGCATACATTTTTTTGTAGAGTGATATGCGGGTCTTCAAGTCCTTAAGCTGCTCGTCCTCCTGTTTACCTTTGTTTTTGCCTGGCTTGTATGGCTTGTTGCTCTTGTTGTAAGATGGCACAAACTTAATACCAAGGATTTCTTCAGTCAATGACTTTTGGGCAAGGTAGGCCTTCATCCTCTTATCCTTAACCTCTTTTGTGTACTTTCCAACCTTGGCAGCTTCTGCAACTTCCCAAAGTTTCTGCAACTTCTGGTATGCTGCATCATTCAGGTCCTTTTCGTTGGAATTTTTACCAATTCCACCGATGCTATTAAGAAAATCAGAAAACCGTTTATCCTTTTTCCCGCTGCCGGTCCTTTCTGGGGCAGGTATATACTGGTCATAAAGACTCTGTTCTGCTTCCGTGAACTTTTTAAACGAGTCAGAAGAATAGACGAGTTTTATTACAGCTTGGAAATTTGACGCATTGAGTAACCCTTGCAGCTCGTTAGCAAATCCCGGATACTCGGTTTTCATCTGTTCTATACACTTCTTCGCTATCTCTTTCACCTTATTTTTGCTTGCCTCATCAAGTTCCCTGCCGGAACGGATTGCGTTTGCAACTTCAGGCATAGAGTTCGATACCGATTCTGCTAATTTCTGTCCAAGCTCCGATTTAAGCGCGCCATTCAATAATCCAAGCCCCTTGTAGATTGAAAGGCGCAAGTCCTTCATTTGCTCTTCTGGTAAGCTTAAGCCAGATACAAAAGAGTCGATGGTCTGCTTTTGCATGGATTCAATTTCTGCCTTTGGAGCTTTGATACCTTTATACATCTCTGAAATTTTTTCAGAGATTTTCCTTGAAGCTGAATCAAGCTGCTGCATTGAGTTGTTTACCCAACGTTCAAGATTCTTCTTGTCGAGAAAGTTGTTTGTGTCAGATTCTGTCTTGTCTGGAACAAAAGACATGAGCTTATCTTTCGCCAGAGTATATTGCTCAGCCTTTTTTCTCGCAGAATCAAACAAGTCTTGCAGGTCAGAATAATTGTCTCTATCAGCCAATTTACTCTGTACAACCTTATTTGCCTCCTGCATGAGCTTCAACTGCTCTTCGAGGTATTTCAGACGTTCCTCATGCGATGCCCTCTCATTAGCACTCATGATGAATAAGTCAGCCTCATACGGAGCCAATTCTTTCAGCTTTTCTTCGTAGGCACTGATTGCGTTATCTATCTCCTTAGAGTCCCCTCCAGAGATGATAGATTTAATATCATTACTACCACGGAACTCGTTCATCTGCTTTTGTCTGTCAACAAGCTCTTCATTCGTTTGTTTGATAGCACTTGTTAACTCTGTATAGTCACCCCATAGCTTTGCTATCAGCATTGTTGCGCCAGTTATGATGAGACCAGGCAAGCCGCCAATAGCTGCCCACATGCTACTTGCAGCTGTAGCAATCCCGTTGAGTGCAAGTTTTGCAGATACGCCGACACGCATCCAGCTCAAGCCGTATGTTACGGTCTTTGCGTTCAATGATGTAGCAGCTCCTTGTTGGCGAAGCAACGCAGCATATATTTGATACTGCTTGGTAGAGATTTTGCCTGCAACGAGAAGCCTCTGTAATTCAACCTTATTAATAGCCTTGTTCGCAATAAGGTTTCTAAGATCAGCTCCCGTAATTTGGTTCTTTGTTGCAAGAACCTGCCTTTCCACGCTATTAAGCTGCTTGCCTTCTGCTATCTTAGCGGCTGCATCAACTGCGAGCTTACCCTTTGTCGAAAGGTATGCGCTTCCGGCATTTCCACCTGCCATCCGTGATAGTTTTGTGAGCGCATATCCGCTAAACGCAGCAGCAAACAATGGTGCGAGTGTATGAAGCGCCTGAACCAAAGCTGTAGCTCCATCCAATGCGGTCTTAAAGAACCCGCCAACAAGACTATTTCCGCTCGCAAATTCTGCGAGCATGATTTCCCAGGCATCTTTCAGCTTGTTATATCGTCCGAGCAAAGTCTCACTCAGAACCTGCTGCATATTATAGAACTGACCACCTGCATCAGTCATCTGCCAGAAGATAGACTTTACATCATCGAAGCTTACCTCTCTGTTTGAGATACGAGTTTTAATCTCTGATGTTGAGACATTTCGACCTTCCTGCTTAGAGTAGAACTCTGAAAGTTTGTTAAGCAGAGGAATACCTGCATAAGCAATCTGACGGAGTTCCTTACCATCGAGCCAGCCACGAGCCTGTACCTGACCAAACGCCAATGCGATACGGTCAAAGCTAACACCAAGACCGGAAGACATATCCGCAAGCCTCTTGGTTGTGTCATAGAGTTGGTCGTACTCCACGCCATAAGCAGCCAACTGCTTAACATCTCGGTTCAACTCAGAGAACGTAAATGGCGAATTAAGAGCGAGTTCCTTAATCTGATTGAACATTGTATTCGCATTCTGCATATCACCAAGAATTGACTGGAGAGCAATATGCTGCTTCTCCATCTCACCACCAGTAGTAATGATGCTCATAGCAAACTGCTGTGCGCCGAACACAAGACCTCCCTGCAAGAAAAGTGACTTCAAATCCTGTACGGTTGAATTCAGCTTTCCCGCATGGCTGTTGGCTCTCTCGAAGCCGCGGACCAAATCAGACTGAACCTTTGCAGCTGTCTGAGCAATCTCCTGCTGACGTTTCCGTTCAAGCTCAATGCCTCTTTGTGTCTCCCGATTAACGGAAGCCAACTCGGTAGCAAGATGATTAGCTTCTTTGACAGAACGGCCGTTTCCGACCTGCCCAACATCTCCAAGGTACGACCTCCAATCTTTACCTTTAAGGTTCGAGTTCATTATGTTAAGGGTCTGTATTTCCTGTCCGAGCTCCCTTATCTTAGCCTCTGCTCTTGAAGTGTCAATATTCAACCTCTTTCCTTCTGCGACAGCACTTTGCAATTTCTCCATTGCATAAGACAGAGATTGAACGCGATTCAACGTTATATTGATTTCTCTTTGGCGTTGCTTCTCGGCTGCGGCATCATCACGCTTCGCTTTGGCAGCATCTCTTGTGGCCTGAGCTTCCTTCTCTTTAGAAGTCTTTTCGAGATTAGAGTAATATTCAGACATTCTTTTCTGAATGTCGTCCTGCCTCTGCTTCTGAGGAGTCTGACCTATCAAGTCTTTGACATTTGCCTGGCTGACACGGAGAGTATCGTAAACGTTCTGAAGAGCTGTTATTGTACCCATCAGTTTCTCAGCTTCAGCATTGGCTTCCTTTAAGCCCTGCTGTCCGAAGGAGACACCTTCCTTCGTACCGGTTCCGATTGCATTCTGATAAAGAGTAATATCTCCTCTAACCTTTCCAAGCCTCTCAAGCAATGTATCTATCTCTGCCTTGATATTCTTCAGACCCTGATCGTTCTTGAAGAACGGAGATATACCTGCCTTCTCTGCAATCTCACGCTTCTTCTCAACGAGAGCCATATATCTCTTTATATAATCAGATTGAGCCTTTAATTCCGCATCATTGTCTTTTGCACTCAACTTAGCTGCCGCGGCAAACTCCCTCTCTACTGCGATGGCCTTTCCTTTTTCTCGCCCGTATGCCTGGGTCGCAGCGGTTGCTTTTGTCATCTCTACAGCAACATCGGAAAGAAGGTTCTTCATCTGCGCAGCATCAGTGAGGATTGATTTGTTACCAGATGCAGACTGCAATCGGGCAAGAATCTTGTCAAGCTCAGTGATACTTCCGCCAAGCAGGTTGGTATTATAACCCTTTAACGAACCCTCTGCCATGAGGTCTCGCATTTTGGCAAGCTTTTCAGTTACTCTTGATATATCAGCCTCAACCTTTGCAGCTCCGCCCGAAAAGGCAGATAAAGGGTTTTCTTTTTTGAATTGATCGGTAATCTGCTTTACATCACGGAACGTCATTTGGAGAACCTTAGCATAGTCTTGCAAAACGTTTGCATAGTCTACGCCGCCACCTCCGCCGCCCTGTGCTTTATTCTGTAATCTGAAAAGCTGATTATTGATATTCTCAAGCATCAACTCTGCTTCCTTAAGCTTCGAGGTATCAACATTTGGATTAAGTGAACGCAACTCCGAAATCTTGCTGCGTTCTATATTGATTCTCTGTAGCATATCAAGATAGGAGAGGGCGTTTTTAACCGCCATCTGCAAATCTTTAGCCTCATCGCTTTTATCGTTTTTCTTGAGTTTGGAAATCCTTCTGTTTATCTCATTGAGAACATCGGCAAACTCCTTGGCTTTTTCTGCCTGCTCCTTGAACCCAGACTTCTTGGTTCCGAATCCCTGGAGAGCACGAAGAAGTGAGTTTGCAGCGTCGTCTCCTGTCTTAAGCTTGTCGATGATTTTTTGAAGTTCCTTAGATGTATTATCCTTCACACCAAGCTGAAACCACAAGTCACCTAAATTTCCACCTGCCATATCCTGAATATTTTTAAGTTAGAGTTCATTGTTTAAGTAATCAGTAAGATTTATATTCTTACCAACGAGGCTTCCCTTATTCTTCTTTTTCTCCATCCACCTGTCGTAGAGGTCATCCATCTCCTTCTTGGTATGCTTCTTCGGACCGTCTTCCTTCTTGGTCTTTGGATAGACGACAAGAGGCTGGTCTGCAACCATTAGGTCAATCTGTGCTGATGAATAGCCCCACCAGTAGTCGTAGGCTGCGATGAAGTACTTGCGCTGAAAGAGGAAACCGAACTTCTCCGCTAGTGAGAAGGCTGCTCCCCAGCTGGTTCTGCTTGGA
>ERZ1034878.370-NODE-370-length-22375-cov-9.256183_pt1 | contig 22375 bp, 25 predicted proteins | sample MGYA00520593_ERZ1034878 | MGnify/ENA primary metagenome ERZ1034878 (study PRJEB33766, sample SAMN09781724) | gut metagenome | biome: gut microbiome | host: Homo sapiens | place: Madagascar | study: EMG produced TPA metagenomics assembly of the PRJNA485056 data set...
TTTCTGGAATATATTCACGTGGAATTTTTGCATTATTATCAAGAGGGGCATAACCACTACCTGAACCAAAACCGCTGAAAAAGACTTGTCCCATTTATTTTTCTCCTTATAAAATTTTTAAATTCAATTCGATGTCGATTACTGTTTGTTCGTTCGCCCAAAACGTAATCGTTCCCGCCCCCGTTTCTCCTTTAAAGAGTTTTGAATATTCTTTCAATTCATTTTGAGCGGTGTCATAATCTGAACTTGCTTTTAAAGAAATATGCGGGTTATGTTTTGCCGCAATTCCTGTAATGTTTACGGTTTGAGAATATGGAGCAGCAACGCCCGTCCAACCGTTCGCAAGTAAAGTTATTGTTTGAACGCCGAAACGCTTGTCGAGTTTTTCCCAATTATTGTCTAAATCACGCTCAAAATCGAAATAATCATCGCCGTCGGTTTGCATATTCGTCGTGTATAAATCAACGTTCGCCGTTGGTTGTCCTGCCATTTTAAAATCCTCCGTTTTTCCGAACATCGCAATATTGCGATTTTTTGTAAGTTTGCATTACGTTTTTTGTCATTTTGCCGTGAATTTCCTTTTTCCTTAAAAATCTCGGCAAGTAATAAACGCCGTTTTGGGCTGGTTTATTCTTAACAACGGTTTCAATCAAGATGTTTATTTGTTCGTCCGACATAAAGTCCTCACCTTGAACAATAAACGTATTCTCGCCCTTGTTAATAACTATCGGGTCAACTTTGCCGTCGGGCGTGTTAATTCGTCCGTTGCCGATAATCCGAGAACCATACAAAAACCAAGCCCCCAACGGGATATTTTCGATAACACGAACGGGCAAGCCTTTTTTTTGTAAGATTCTTTCAATTTGTTTATAATTTTGAGTTCCTGCAAAAATCGACCATTGACCCTCGACGTTTGCTGCTCGTTCTTCGTCTGTTCCCTCGACATCTTTTAAACCAAACAACTCCTCGCCGTTTACGATGTCGTTTTTGTTTACGTATTTTGTCGGGAAGTGGACAAATTTTAGAGCAATAACTCGATTTTTTAAATCCTCAAAAGATTCCATTAAAACATTGTAAAAATCCGACGTGAAACCTTTGGGGAATAAAAACGCTCGCCCTTTACCGAGCAATTTTTTAAAAGTTGTTTGAACAACGTTTTTATTCATTTTCTGACTCCTCCTTGTAAGTTTCTTGGTTATTGATTGTTAATTTCATCAGATAAGCCACACAACCAACGTCGAGCGTTGCTTCGTCGATTGATTCGCCCTCTGAATTTCTTAACAAGATTGATGTAAACGTTTCGCCCTCGATAACATCCGTAATTGAAGCCGATAACTGTAACTTATTTATTTTGCCGTTTGCTTCCGAATAACCAAGCACGACATTGTGAGGTCGTTTTTTATCCAAAAGAGAAATTAAAACATTTTTGATTTGTTCGTTGTAGTTTTCAGAACTCAAACCCGAAATCTCAACTTCAAAACCCGTATATTTTAAATCCTCAATTTTAACCTTTGCCATTGTTGGTCGTCTATCGTGTACGCCCTCCGTACTGCCCTCGATTTTATTGGCAAGTTCTAACATTTGTCCCGAGCCTGTTAATTCCTTAAACTGTCCGTTTTCCCAAACGGGATAAGGGTTGGGCGATAAACTCCCCGTGATTGTTCTACTTTTACCCGAACCCGAAGCAATCGGGAACAAAGAAACAACACCCTCGTTTAAAACATAAACTAAAATATCGACAATGCCCGAAGTTTCCATTCCCCAAGTGTAATAATCAAGTGGCGAACCACATTGGCTCTTATTTCTGAATCGATACAAAACTCTTTTACGATACGATTCGACGTCCTCGTCCTCCGAGCCTTGAATTGTTACGGCTTTGACTGTTGCCGTTTGTGGAATCCCGTCAAAAGGGTTAGCAATATTTAAAACCGTATCGACCGACAAATTGCCAACCGTCCCCGACTCTGAACATTCAACCGTTGCTTCGATTACTCCGTCAACGGCGTTCGCTTGAGAAATTGTTTTAAAAATTAAACCCGAATCAAGGTTTTTATAAACCGTTCCCGTTTGCAAATATTGAGCCGTTACGTCGTTTAAAACAATGGTTAAGTTTGCCGATTGTCCGTCTTTATAATCAACCCCAATCAAGTTTCCCCAAAGTTTTAACGCTGCCAAATCGCAAGATTGAGGAAAAACTTGTTTATAAGACCAAACGAGTTGTTTCCAAATACAACCAGCAACGCCCGACAAAGCGTAACCGATTGACTTAACCAAAGACTTATCTAATAACGGTGTTCCGTCTTTAACGTATTTACTACGCATAACCGAATATGAAGCAATAAAGCCGTCATAAATTTCTTTTATTGATTTTGTTGTAAAATTAGCCATACCCTAAACCCTTTTTAATACACGACGTTCGTTATCCCAAATTATTCCATAAGTCGAAACCTCGCCCGTCGGTTCTGTTATTGTTATTGAAACGTCTTGTTTTTGTTGAGCGTTTCCTTTTGCTTTAATTTCAATCGAATCAGCAACGCCCTCATCGATAAACCATTGGGTTAAATCTTTTGCAGCACGTTCGGTTTTCTTTAAATTTTCAACCGTTATCGGTAATGCCAAGCAATCCTCAAAATCGTTTGAGGTTTTGTGTTCTTCAAAAATATTGTAATAACTATCACCTGTAAACAACGACAAATAAAGAGCCGATATAAGCGTTTTATCCTCTTTGATGTCGCCACCGTCAAGGATAAGTTCGCCACCGTCCCCGTTGTCTTGTAACATAATATTCATTTTTAAAACCCTTTATGTTGAAGTATTAACGCCCGACGATGTAATTGTACCCGTCCATTCACCTGCAGAACTTCCCGAAGTAACTTGAACCTTAACCTCGTCCCCTAATCTTGCGATTGGTTGTCCACCAACGCCCAAATTTGTAACGGGCGAATCAATATTAACGTTTGAAGTCGCTTTTATATTTGCCGTTTGACATTCAACCGTTACAACTTCGGGAACAACAATTTTTAAATCTTTACCCGAGTTTAATTCTATTGTTCCGTCATTTTTTAAATAAATTTCGTTGCATGCAAGAACTTCGCCCGTGTCGGGGTTCTTTTTGATTGCGTAAAGTCTTTTTTCGCCCTCGCCACATTTACGCTCGACATCATCACGCCAAGCAAAAACAAAGCCGTTCGCTGGATTGTCGCCGATAGCACCTCCAAGCCCCTCCATATCTTTTAAAGGGCAAAAATCATCGCCCCCCGAATGGAATTGAACAAGTTTTGAAATTTGTCGGCTTAATATTGACGATTGAAAATAACGCAAATTGAAATTTTTAAAGATTTGCGAAACTTTTATTTTATTTAACATAACGGGAGTTCCTCTGGTATTTCGAACGTATAAGCACACGGTAACGTCATAATAATAACTGTTAAATCGGGATGCCTACGCTCGACTTGTTTTATTACAAAATCGGTTTCTTTGCTGATTTTTATTTTTTCGTTTTTCAGAATAGCAAACGAACCAGCCTTAACATTCTTGTTTTCGCTCAATATTGCCGTTAGTGTTAAATGTTTGCCGATTTCTTGGCAAGCAATCATTTTTGTAATTGACGGCAAATCGGAAGCGTTGTAATCGTTTGAGTTTTTACGGCTAATAATCGGAATCGGGAACGGGATTTGAACCGTATAAGAAGCAGGCTCGGGATATTGCGAATTTAATTCATAATAACGAGCCAAGTTGTTTCCGTTAAACAATAACCTGATATTCTTTAAACCCAAACACTCCCCGTCGATTAAATTAAGTTTTTCTTCCGTGTTTGCTTTAAATCTACCAACAAACAAACCGTCGCCCGTGTCCTGAATAAGCAATCCTCTCGAATCACAAACCCTCGTCATAAAATCTAAAACTTTTTCTTTGTTGCTCGCTGAAAAACTTGTTCCGATTTCGTTTACAAAAATCTCGTCAAGTTCTTTTTCGTCTGAAAAAGAGATTTTTTGATTATAACAAGTCGCCACGCTTTGTAAAATATTTCTGATTGACGAATGGTTAAACTCGTTCGGATAAGGCATATCGGTATCCAACAATTCACCTGCATGCGATTTAATTTCTACTTGAAAATAATTTACTCGCTCGTCTAAATTGCCGTCGATTATTGTTATTCTACCCTTTAAAAATAAGCCGTCCTCGTCAAAAACAACAACTTCGTCGCCCATTTTAAAATCGTACTCACGGTCGGTCTTGTTAAAAATAAAGATTGCAGCACGAACGCCCCCCAATATATCAATCAAGCGATATTGAGAAAAATCATCATAATTAACGTCGTCAACTTGAAGTAAAACTTTTCCACTCTCGGGGGCTTTTGGTTCTTCCTCGTCCTCGATATAAGCAAGAACTTCACCCTCCTCAATATTGTTGTTTAACCTTGCAATATCCCCAGCGTTTGCCGTTGTGCCGTATGCTTGGCGAGAGATGTCGTCGTAAGTGTCCGATTTTGTTTTGGTGAAAACTTTATACATATATCTTTACTTCCGTTCCTCTTGGGATTAAGAAAAAATTATCGTCCGAGAACCCGTTTGTTCTGATTAAATAATCAATCGTATCGTCGGGATCAATGTTGAAATCTTGCTCATAATGTTCATACGCCAAATCGATAACGGTTGTATCTTCAGCCAATACAATCGTTTTTTCAACTTTTAATTTGTATGAGCGTTCCAAGATTTCATTTGTCGCCGAATCGATTATGTCCGTCAATGAATTATCTCTAACGATAAACTTTTCTAATTCGTCAATTTTATCTAATTCGGATTCAACGTGTTCCGTCCATTCCGATTCCATATCTTTTAATGTTTTGGCTGCTTCAACGGCTTCGCTTCTTGTTTCGTAATCTTTTTCAATTAGACTCTCGCCTAAAGATATTAACGACATTGAAGCCGACGAATCATTAATTAACAAATTATCGATTTCTTCTTGAGTTAGTTTGCTTTTTGTGGTTTTTGAACCTGAAATTAATCCACTTAGTAAAATTTGCCATTGACCAAAAACGCTACTTGACGGAATAATCGAAAAATCTGAAACTTCATTGTTGATATGATTTACTAAACTTGCTGCCTTATACATTACGATTCCAAGTTGTTTTGCAATCGTAAACATATTGTTTGCAGGACTTTGAGATAACATATCCGACATTATGGAGTTTAAAGAAACTTTTGAAGCCGTGTCTAAACCGTTAGCAACTTTATTTAACATCGTTGTAAAATTAGCCGTAAACGAAGCCAAACGAGTCGGGCTTTGAATACTTTTAACGGCTGAATCAAGCGTTTCAGCAACGTTTGTTTTTGCAACCTCTGCAGCCTTTTTAATCGATTTCTTTTTAGATTGTTCGCCTTTTGGGTATGTTGTTTTTGAGGTTTCGTGAAAATTAACCGTTACAATGGTTGTATTTACGCTATCTTTTAGAGGATTGCGAACCTTAAAATCAATAACGTTCACGGTCAACATATCACCATAGGCTAATTGTAAGCGAGATTTACCAACCTCGCCCAACGCCTTAATAAACGATTCGGCTTTTGTGTAATGATTTTCGCCGATAAAATAACATTCAAGCGATATATCACGACCACCAAGTCCCAAATCCGTAAATGTATCGTTTGAGTCTTGAACTCGCTTTGTGCTACTCGAAGTCGATACGCTTGAATGTGTCGAAGTTGTCGAGCCTTTTGCTTTTTTCCCCGATGTGCTACGCCCCGAAGAATATGAAGTTCTCGGATTTTCTTTAACTTCGCCGATATGTTTTCGAGAATATTCGTTTTCGATTGTTTTTAAATCAAACGAAGTTCCCTTTGGGGAAATCCAAATAACTCCGTTACTTTCATCAGCCATTTTAAAACTCCTTATCTGTTAGGAATTAAGGTCATTCCGCTCGGATTTTCCAAATCGAGAGTTGTTGATGTATTAGCGTTCGGACTGTCAACCTTAACGCCAATATCAATTCGACCGTTTTTATTCTTTTCGTTTTGTTTTACGGTTTTATTTTTAATGTCTTTTCCGTTTGCCCCTTGTATTTCAACCGAACTCTTTGTGTTATTGCCAAAGATTTTCGGATGCCGTTTTTTAAAGTTGTCATACATCTCTGCAAACTTTTTAAACGCCCCTGTTACTTTGTCCCAATTCTTCCATAAAAGAACAACGACACTAACAAGCCCAACAATTCCGAGCGTTATTAACCCGACGGGCGACATCAAAAACGCTGCCGTTTGAGCAGCAAGAGCCGTAACCGATTTCCAAACTGCCGAAGCAAACGCCCCGATTGATTGAACGAGTTTTGTTTGCATAAGAACCGAGAATAAACCACCCTCCATTCTTAACAACGCCATTTTTAAACGCCATATATCGATAGCCGTTTGAACAACTCTCATCGCTCCGACGACTCCCATAATTGCCAACGGAGTCGCTCCCAATAACGGAAGCCAATTATCTTTTATAAACGAGTAAAGGTTTTTAACAAAAACAAATCCCCATTTTATAATTCGGAATGTTTCCGTTATTGTATCGATAACGACAATCAAAGCAGGAACAACCATACTCTCGAAAATGTTTTTAATTATCGGCATAGATGATTGGATTAACGGCATTACCGTCGTTGCAAAAACCTTAACCAAACTTTGAAAATGCTCAAATAAAGGCGAACAAATTTTAACACCCTCCTCAAAGTTTTTAAACAACGCTCCAAAACCTTTTTCAATCGTTGGCGAATATTTAATCAATATTGCGTTTAATGATTTCATAACGGCGTTATACTTTGGAAGCATAATGTCGCCAAGATTTGTTTCGAGTTGTTTTTTCTGTTCTTCAAACATTCTTGATTGATTGGCATAGTTGCCACCCGTACGCAAGAAGTCGCCTTGAGCGTTTTTATTCGAAGCCATAACGTATTTATAACGAAGTTCGATTTTTTCCGTTTGACTCATATCTTTGAACTTTTTGTTTAAGCCCATTTTCTTGGCGTAATCCTCCAAGTTTTCTTGAGTCATTACCGTACCAAGATTTTTAAGTGCTTCGGTTTCGCCCGTAAAGATACCCTTTAAGGCGTTTGCCGACAAAGATTGGTCAACGTTTTTAAATGAAGCAATATCTGCAGATAATTGGGTTAAACTCGTCGCCATTTCGCTCGCACGCTTGGTCGTCATTCCCATACCTGTTCCCATATCGCCGTATAAAGCAGCCGTATCGAGAGCCGTTTGTTGAGCAAGCCCCATTGATTTAATTGATTGTTTAGACCAAGCAATTACTTCAGTCGAATTGGTTTTAAACGTTTCGTTTGTTTTGCCTAAAGTTTCTTGCAAGTCTGAAGCCTTTTCAACCCAAGAATCAAGAGTTTGTTTGACTGTGTTTGCTGCAAGAACTGTCATAATTCCGACAAGAGCCGATTTGACGTTTGAAAACGAATTTTTTATTTTATCGCCCGAACTTTGGGCTTGGGTTTTCAGTTTTTCTAACTGTCCACCAAAGCCCGTCGCACGATTTTTCATATTTTTAAACACGTTCGACATTCCGTCTTTTGCTTTAAAAGACGTGTAAACACTGTATGAGTTAGCAACCATTTTTATTCCCCTCGTTTAAATTGGTCTTTGTTCATCAAATAACATCGTTTTCCGAATAAAATTAAATCGTCGGGCGTTAAATCCAACACTCCTCTCACCGTTTCCCAATTACACGAGAGCAAAATGTCGCAATAGTGTAATGACACAATGAAGCAAACTATGAGAAAAAATCAACGCATGCCGTTGCGATTTGTTGGTCTTGCCCTGACAACTGCCCGATTAATACTTTTGGGGCTGACGTAATAGTCGCTAACGACTCAATCGCATATTCAAGCGAAGTATCGCCTTTAAATGTTTTCATTTGCCCGAGAGTGATTTTGTGTTTATACTCCAACCTCTCTCTTGTAAGTTCGCCCGATTTTAAAGGATTGATTAACTTTTGGACTAAACAATTCTTTTCTTCGTCCCAATAAACAAGCCCACACATTACGGCTTGAACTAATCTTTTGTAAATAGTTTCGTTACCACCGATGACTCTTGTTTCTTCCTCGCAAATTGTGTCTAAATCAACCTCGCAAATTTTGTTTTTAATATTGTCAATCTCTTTTAAGGCTGATTCTTTTTCCATTATTTTTTCAATAGTCATTTTTATTTTTCCTCCAAATTAAATAAAGCCCTCAAAAATCAATGAGGGCTTTTGATTTTTTATGTTTACTGTTTATCAACTGTTTTTTATACGTTTTGATTTTTCGGTAGGGCGATGCCGAGCGTAAGCGAGCAAGCCCGTAAGAGCAAAGAACACGGAAACGGCTTTAAAATCTTAATAAGATTTTAAAGACGTTGTTAGTGTTCGGCGTACCCGAATAAATCAATGCAATTTTTGAAATCGCTACGATTCTCTAATCCCTGTTCCGTCGGAATTGCGAACTTCAAACTCGCCCGAGATGTTTCTTGTTGTGTCAATTTCGGTTTCGCCTGCGACAATATTTCCCGTCAACTCGTAAGTTTTTGAAACACACTCGTATATAACGGGAATGTCGGGCGTTGCACACGCCGTTTCAAACGCTTCCTTGTTATCCTCTGAAAGTTTAACTTTTAAGCCTGTAAGTTTAGCAATAACATTCGACATTACGGCATCAGATGTTCCGTCGCCATAGTCTTGCGTATCTGTAATTTTTAGACCACCTTTAATAACGTTGGGCGTTGTATCTTTTGGGATAGCAAACTTAACACCGTTTAACGTTAATGATATTGGGTCGCCACATTTTCCCATTTTTTAATCTCCTTATATTTGCGTAGGTTGGAGCAAAAGCCCCAACCTAACATTTTTGTAATAACTTGATTTTTGCGTAGAGTGATGAGCCGTAAGGCTCAAACTCGAAGTAACGGCGAAATAGCAAGCGAGAGTTTTTGCGATTAGCAAAAACAAAGCATGCGAATTGAAGCCGTGAAGCAATAAATCAATACTTGGTTTAAAGGTTAAGCGTGAGCCTAACCCTTAAAGTTGAACCCGATAAAGTTTGTAATATCGAAGATTCTACCAACACCCGTCAAGTCAAACTTCGGATTGATGTTTACACGGTTCGGGTTGTTAGAATCGATTTCAACTTCGGTTTCTTTTTGTGCTTCGGCATAATTTGCGATTAAACCAGCCAAGCCCAACAAAGAAATCCTTGTGTTTACGGCTGCTTTAACATCTTTAAGTGAGCGTGCTGCTGGGTTTGTTGTAATATCGTTCGCCCCAACAAGAATAACGGATTTCCACTCGTCGGAATCTCTAAATGTTGACATAAAGTCATTCGCAATATTGCCAATAACCGTAATATCACGGTCAAACCTAAACAACGGATTAGTTTTGCCGATAGGGTGATAAAACGAGATTAAATCCATTAAAAGATGTGAACCGTCTGATTTTTTAACAATATTCGAGAACCCTGCTTTTGCTAAACGATTTCTTTCGGCGTAAGTTAGTTTTCTCAAATTACCCATATCGCCGACAAGTTGAACGTTAATCGAATCATCACGACGAGCGTTGCCTTGACTTAACAAAGATTGAACGTCCCACGTTCCCTCAACCGTTGAACTTTCGGGGGCTTGAATTGCAGAATAACAAATCACATATTGAGCAATTAAACCGTCGTGAAATCCCTCAAATTTTTCTTTTAACTTATCCAAAACGGTATCGTTGGCGTATTGTGAAACAACTCTTGTAACGCCCAATTCCTCGTCCATTTTTGCCAACGCTTCATCAGGTATCGAACCAACCCCAGCCGACTCCGTTTTACGAGCAATCGTAAATGTTACGCCGTAAGTGGTTGAATCAATCGCTTCACCGTCCTCGCCGACAACTTTAAGATTAAATAAAGAGTCCGAGCCTTTCCACTTTGCCGTCATTGTAATAACGGCATCTGCAAGTTCCATTGTGAACGGAATCTCTAAATAATCCTCTAACGCTTCCTTGATTGCACTCGCTGCTTCATTTGCCGTCATACCTTTAATCAAAGTAAACGGAATCGCCGTTTTTTCGAATGAATTTAAAGCAACGTTTCGAGGGTCTTTTGCTGGGTTGTTGTGGTAAATTGTCGCCACCTTGCCTGCTACGTCGGCGGCTGTTTCAAAAATTAAATCATCGAGAATAATATAACCATTAACCGATTTTTTAACATTGTTTGTTGCAGCAACTGTCAACGTTTTAACTTCAGCACTTGAAGTTGTTGGGGCTGGAACTGCCATAAAATAAGTGTCAACCTTTGAGCCGTTACCTGCTCTTGGATATAGTTTACGAGCCATTCTGTGAAGTGGTGAACCATAACCAAATAACGTTCCAACGTCGTCGGCGTTGCCATTACCTAAAAATAACTCGTTTGTTGTTACTGTTTTCCCTGTTTGTGCTTGACCGATACAAACAATCATTTCGGGTCTTAAATTTGCTGAATTTTGTTGATTCTTTTGCTTAACGCTTACGCTCGTTGCCGAAGCAATCGCCGAAACGTCAAGAGATTTTGTAATTGCCATTTTTCTTGCTCCTTTTGGTTTTTGCGTAGGCTGGAGCGTTAGCGTAACGCCGAAGTAACGCCGTAATAGTGAGCGTTCGTTTTGCGATTAGCAAAAACAAAGCGAACGGCTTGCAGGCGTGAAGCAATAAACCAACCTAAACAAATTACTAATTTCTATTCTTACTAACTGTCTGATTCGTTCTCAAGTTGAAACTTGACGAACGGGTCAATATACTCGTCTTTGATGTTTAGCGAAGTATAAAACTCTTTGATGTTAAATGTAGGTGCGTAATATGTTTCCTCATTAACTTCAAGTTCAAACGTAAACATCGCCCCCAATACGCTCTCAACCGAGTTTATATCTCTTGGGGTCATTATTCGCTTCCATTTAACGGGTTTAAATCCTTTTACCAATCCTCCCGTCGCTTTATAAATGTTCGTAGGTTCTGAACAAAGTATGTTATAAAGTTGAGCCGTTAAATATTGAAGTCTATCTTCGGCGTTACCGTCTGCCGTTATAATAATTTGTTCGTCGATTTCCTCTTGATTCGGGTCGATTTCGGTTATACCTCCTGCGTAATATTCGACTTGTAAATTTCCACGAAAAACATTCTCGTAAATATCTTGTTCTTCGGTCGGAAAATAACCCTCGTCAAAATACACATAAACACACGGCAAATCATCAGCACTCGGAAAACGAAACCTTTTCGGGAAAATCGTAAAATCAACATTTTGCTCGCCCCAATCCTCTTTTTTTAGTTTTTTTACCAAATCTAATTGAGAATCTCTGACGTTTGCGATATGTTGACAAATCGAATCACGGACGAGAGTAAATTTCATCGGTTTAATTATCGAATCTAACATTAAATCCCTCCGTTGTTTCTTATGTTTTGTTTGCCTTTGCCCTCGCTCGTTGAAGATGAACACTTGATTAAATACATACCAAGCGTTCTATCCGTCGCAACGGCTTCGATATAAAACGAAACAATCTTGTTATTAAGTTGAGGAAGTTCCACATCTAAAACCCAACCTCGAACGGGAATTAAAGTTGTTTGCTCTCTTAAATCATCAAAATTAATCGTTAAATCAAATGAATCAGCAAAGCAACCGTAACCCGATTCGTCAATTGTTAAACCGACAAAGTTTGTCAAGGCTTCCACCTCGAATCCACTATGCGACGGATAAGGTTTTAAAACTGTTTTAACTGCCGTCCCACGTTTTGAAAACATTACCTTTTTATGTATTTTAAACAAATCATTTATACTCATTTTTAACCTTTTGAAAAAATGAGGGGTAAAATACCCCTCATTGAAAATAATGTCTTGTTTTATTCGGGTACGCCGAACACTAACAACGGCTTTAAAATCTCGTTAAGATTTTGTCGCCGTTTTCGTGTTCTTTACTCTTACGGGTTTCGCTATCGCTCACCCTACCGAAAAATCTCTACGCTACGTTTTTCATAGTAACGAATGTGTCAACGTCGTTAGCGATTAACAATACTCTTGATTTAACGCCTGCGATTGTGAACGCTGAACCACCCTCTGTCTTGTCGTAACTGTATTGTAATTGTTCAACTTCAACGGGTTGTAATTTTGCACCACCAATCAAAGCCGTTGCCCCTGTGTTGTTTACTGAACCGTAGTTTCTTGTATATTTAACTTCGGTCGGTAAAACAAGAACGCCGTTTGTCGGAATATACGGTACACTTGTTCCCTCGTTAGCGAAATTGTAACCTTTTGGAATTTCGTATTTTTCAGCGTAAGACCATAAGTTTACTCGATATGTGCCACAAGAGATTTGACCGTGAAACATCGCACCTGGAGTTTTTTCAATCGGGATATTGATGTCGGTTCTCTTAATACCATTGTTCCAATTTGAACTTCCTTTAACTTTTGCGTTACCTAAGAAAGCGTTAATTGCAGAACGTCCCATAATAACGTTGAACTCACTCGCTGAAACTTTGCCGTCGTCGATGATTAATTGACAAGCATCTTCGATGTCTTTAAGTGGGTCTGTATTATCAGCACTCCATTTTTTAGAGGTTAAGTTCATATCGTGTGTTTCTTTTTTATTGAACTCAATCTCTGTTCCGTCGGCTAAAACAATTTTACCGTTAAAGAACAAATCGGCTGCTTGTTTTTCTTCGGAACGTCTAATCATATCCGAAATAATTTCTTGACGGTCATTGATTAAATCTGCTACGTTTGCCAAAACTTGAGTTTCTTCGGTTTCGCCGAATTGTACTTTATACATATCCTCTTCGGTCAATTCTGTATTAATGTTATATTCGGGAATGATAAAGTCTTTGAAATCGTGTTGAGAGATTTCAACTCTACGACCACCCGTGCCGATTTTGGAATCAACGGCGTAAACTGATTTAATTGAACGTCCTTGAATTTGTGTCTTGATTGTTTTAAGTTGTTTTTTCTCAAAAAGGTTTGCCAAAAACAAACTTGGTTTTTGTCTTTTATCGAAGCCGATTTGAATTGCTTTTTTCAATAATGTTGTCATTTCTTTAATCTCCTTAAATTTTTTGCAAACAAAAACAAGCGATTTAACATCACCTGCTTTGTGTTTTTACTATTTACTACCTTTTACCCCGATTTATTCTGGTACGCCAAACACTAACAACGGCTTTAAAATCTCGTTAAGATTTTGTCGCCGTTTCCGTGTTCTTTGCTCTTACGGGCTTGCTCGCTTACGCACGGCATTGCCCTACCAAAAAATCGCTATTCAGCCAAACAGGTTTTTTCGCTTAATTCCTGTACGGTTTCAAGAACAAAGCCATTTTTGTGTAATTGGTCTAAGATTGTTGTATTTGTTTTATCGGCTGATTTTACAAAAACTAATTTGTCTTTATTAACAACACCACCGTCAAGCACTCTAACCATATCCACTTCAGCTGCTGCTGAACTTGACGGATTTGTAATTGTTTGAGCCAAGATATAAATTGGTTCAGTCGTGAACGCTGCTTTTGATTCGGTCGCTGCGACATTGTTATCAGTTGAAAACGCAACAAGTTTTCCGTCTGAATTACGTCCCAAAACTGTTCCTTGTTGCAATGTTTGTCCTGCTGCAAGAGTAATGTCCATATCGGTAAAATCACCCTCTAAAAAGATTTTTGAATTGTCTATTGTACCCATTTTTTTATTCTCCTATTTTTTGTTTTTGTAATAACTTGATTTTTGCGTAGAGTGATGAGCCGTAGGCTCAAACTCGAAGTATCGGCGAAACAGCAAGCGACAGTTTTTGCGATTAGCAAAAACAAAGCATGCGACTTGAAGCCGTGAAGCAATAAATCAATACTTGGTTTTTGTTTTGCGTACGCAAAAAATCAATTACGCCATTCGCATGCGAGTTGTAATTTTAGCCAACGCTTCCTCTTCGGCTTTTGTTTTGTCCTCATCGGATTTTTGAGCGTTAGGCTCTGTTACTTTACCCTCTGGTTCGTGTGTTTCGACTTGAGGTTGGATGTCTTTTGGATTTTCCTCTTGCATGCCTTGAATTTCCTTTTTAGAAACTTGAGCCATTAAGATTTCAGTCGTAAAGTCGGGGTCGTTTGCTCCCAAACCTTTTTCGATTGCGTTACTTACGGCTTGAGGGTTAATTGCTGCAAACTTATTCAAGTTTGTTACTCTCTTACGTTCAGCGTTTACGCCCATTTGAAAAATCTCTGCGTAAAGTTTTGGTTCTTTTGTTTGCAATTCTTGTAAATCCATTTTTTCTTCTCCTTTTTTATTTTCTTTTTGTTCTACTGTTTTTGGTTTTTCTTGTGCTTGTGTTTGAGTTGTTGTAACTCTCGCTTCGATTTTGTCTTTTGAAATCAAGGCAGCAATTTGCTCGACGTTATCAATTTTCAACGCTCTTAACTTTTCTTGAGCAAGGTTCATACGTTCTTTTAATGCTGCAATTTTGATTTCGGGAGTTGTTTGTTCGTCGTCCTCTTGGTTGTCGTTGCCATTTTTTGATTCGCCGTTTAAAACTTTGCCTAAACGTCCTAAATCGTTTTCGCCAATAAACCAAGTTTCCTCATCCATAATTTGACGAATTTCTTTTTCGTCAAACAAGCCACGTTTTACAAAAGCGTTGGCGTATAATTCAGCCATTTGTTCAAGAACTTTGCCCTCTTTATACATCGCCTTATAATCGCCTTGAGTAAAACTGTAAGGATTGTGCAAAACAACGATTGAGTTAGGCTCAAACAACACGTCGCCGTCGCCTGCTAACATAATGTAAGCAGCCATTGAAGAACAATCACCAACAACGTGCATTGTGCATTTGCCCCTGTTGTAGTTTTTAATAGCGTTGTAAATCGTAATTCCGTGAAAAACCGAGCCACCTGGTGAGTTGATTTCGAATGTTATATCACCGTCCAAACGGTTTAATCGTTCGGCGAACTCATCGCCGTTCACGTCCCAACCGATTACGCCTTTAATCTTGATTGCCATTTCGCCCTCCTATGGATTTAATGTGTAACCACAACCCGTGCAAACTCCGTTAATTACTTTACTTCGGCAAATATGACAAATCTTGTATTTTACGTCATGCTTTGCTTCCTCTTTTGCTTTTGCTTCCGAAACGGGTTTTTGTTTTTCGTCTTTTTTGTTATCCTCTTGAGGTTTTTTGTCGCCGTCGTCTTTTTGAGTTTCGTCGGCGTTGTCGCCCTCTTGAGGTTCTTTGTTGTCGTCTTGGTTATCCTCATCGGCTTTTTTGTCGTCCTCTTGTTTGCCGTCTTGTTCCTCTTTTACTTTTGCGATTTTTTCTTTAAGGGTGTCAACTCCGTAATTTGTTAGCAAGCCACCGATTCCAAGGTCTTTCGCTTCTTGAATCAACGCTTGTTGTTCCTCAATCGGAAGTTCCGATACCTTTAATTTTGCCATTTTTTTACTCCTTAAATTTTTATTTTCTACCTTTTTTGGTTTTTGCGTAGGCTGGAGCGTTAGCGTAACGCCGAAGTAACGCCGTAATAGTGAGCGTTCGTTTTGCGATTAGCAAAGCAATAAACCAACCTAACGTTTTTACCTTTTTTTATATGTCTTGTCCTGTTCCGTGTCGTCGTCGTTATTGTTGCCACCGTCGGGAGCAAACAACGTTTCAAAAACTAACCCAGCCTTTTTGATTTTTTCCTCTTCGAGTTTTCTTTGCTCGATTAACGAATCGAAGTCGGTTTGAATCCCTAACGTTTCAAGAGCGTTCTCAAACGTTGTTAAGCCTGCCTTAATTTTCGACATTACGGCGTTTACTTCTTTAACCTCGTCAATATGAGGAATCTTTAAACCGACAAACTTTGCTTTTGTATAAGCGTTATCAAGCCAAGTATTATCGTTTTTAAGTTGTAAATAGCCTGGAGCGATAATATTTCCTTTTAACACCATAAGTTCAAAGAATTGTTCATAAATCGGTTGGTAAAAATGTGCAACAAGTCCGTTTTTACGTCGATATTCAAGGATAACCTCAAACATCTTTAAAGAAGCCCTCGAAGCCGAGAAATTGTTTGAGAACATCATCAAAGCAACCTCGAACGGAATATCAAAAGCAGCACAAACATATTTAATCGAACCGTCAACAAATTGCGTATAATTTACGTTAGGTCGTTTAGTATCGAATGAACTCAACTTTTGACCTTTTGGCATAAATATCGCTAACGCTGAAGCAATACGTTTGAATGTGTTTTTAAGATTGCTAATTTCTTTCGATTGCTCGCCGTCGCCTGTTGGCATTTTTGCGATGTCTGATTGAATACCTCTCGCAAGACCTGGAATACCTTTTATCGGATTTATACCGTTCGATTCTTTTTCTTGCTCAACCACAACGGCAAACTTTGAGTTTGCTTCGGCTGCCATAACTTCGGAGTTCGTATAAGAGTTAATCTTATGTAACTTTTGCAAGATTGCCCCGAGTTCCGAATAACCTCTTGGTGAACCTAATCTTTTTGTCCCGATTGGAACAAGCCAAGCAATTAAACGTCCTTTGGAATCCCTCGCTGGTATTCGGTTTTCTTTGCCGTTTTTATCAACTACATAATAGGCGACAGGTTCGTCTTTGTTGTTAAGTTCTACACCGTCAACAATTTTATTGTTATATTCTTTGCCGTCGATATCTTTTGACTTACCTTTGCCGTAACTTCTTGAAGAATAAACGTTTAAACCGTTTACGATTTGATATTCTAAATTTCCGTCGATTACCCGTTTAATAATGAGAACATCACCAGCAATCAAGCCGTTATATTGAACAATGTTTGCCAACTCGTGTAAATCGGAGTCTTTTGTTGCCGAAATTATTTTATCGTCCTCTAATAAGCTCCAATATTCCTTGATTTGTTTTGAGAAATCTTCGGGAGTGTTTATTTTATAAACACGTTTTAAAAAATTTCTCATCGGTAAAGGTCGAAGTTTTAACCCCTGCCCGACAATAAACGTCGTCAACCTTTTAATCAAGATACGAGCGAACTCGTTTGTTGTTACCAACGTATAAGCCCGACGGGCTAACGTGTAATAATCAACGTCATAAATATAAACATCGTTTAACGCTCCTGGCTCTAACTCACCGTCAAACGTGTAACCCATAAGCGACCCCGTCGGGTAAATCATACCCAACGGTTCACTTCTTGGGGCTTGTGTGCGTTTACTAAACATTTTTCGAAAAATATTCATAGTCCGTTTAACCCCCTAATCGCCGTAACGTGCGAACCCGTTTCAAACTGTTCAATCTCGGTTAAAAGGTTTTGCCAATATTGAATCTCTTGTCTTAAACTGCCTATTGAAGCCGTCGTTACAGAACTTGAACCTTGTCCCGAGTTTATGGAATATGAAACAACTCCACCCGACTTGATAGCAATTTTATACGCTTCTTTTAATGTATTTAGCGTTTCTTTAATTTCTTCTTTAGAGTACGCCATTTTTAAATTCCCTCATTTTGTCTTTTTGTTTTTAGAAACTCAAAAACCTCTCTCGGGTTCGATGATTCACAACCCAAGTAAGCCGAGTATTGTTGAATAACAATGTCGGCTGCTGCCAAGTTGTAAACGTTCAAGTCAAACGCTTCGTTTCGCCCGTGTTGTTCCCACTTGAGTTTTACAACACCCGACGGAGTTTTAACCTTAACCCTTTGTTCGGTTGTAAGTTGCCTAAAATACTCGTCTTTGTAAGAGTTAGCAAAAGTAAACCAGCCGTCGGGATAATCGTCGTCGATTCGTTCCTCTTGGCTCAAATATCTTGCTAAACTGTTTTTATATAAGTCAACGTAAATCTCAACGAGGAAAATATCCTCATATTCTTTTACATCAACAATTTTAAATTTCTCTTTTGTTCTTGTTGTCGAAACAAAGCCTTTTAACGGCATTATCAAGTTGTCGCCAAACGTGTCGCAAAAACTGTAAACAACATCTCGTTTTTCACCGTCGCCCGAATCGACCAACATCAATTCAACTTGACGTTTGTCGGTAAATACTTCGTCCTTTATGGCTCGAAAATCTTGCCAACATTTATCGTAAATATCGTTCGGATTCCCATAAAATACTCTATGGTCTATCCCCCAACAACGATAACGGTTGCCCCATGCCTTAATCTCTGCTTCGATACGGTCGTCTTGAACGTCGGCACAACAAGTCAAAAATAACGCTTCTTTTGGAACAACGTTTTTCTCTTGTGTTTCGTCCCTCAATCGGTGAACGGTTTGATATTCAACCCCTCCCGTTCTATCCTCAAAAGGTAAGCCTAAATCAAGGTTAAAAAACGACTGTAATTTTTTCGGGTCGCTCCCTGCGTTAATGAAATCCGATACAATGTTTTCCCAACACTTCGTCAATGAATAAAGAGCCGAAATGTGATAACTTCTATAATTCGGAACGGTTGATTTCTTTGTTGGTCGCCATTCGCCTTTTAACTCGATTGATTTTTTGTGATAATCTTTAAAATCGTTCCCACAATGACAACAACGATAACGAACGCTTGAAAAATCGCCCTCTTTACATTGAGCAACGTCAAAGATAAGCCCGTAAGGTTTTGATTTTGTTTTATCTTTTATGACGGCTTTGTCGTCGGGATATTCGCCCCCGTCTGACTTATAAAAAACGAGTTCTTGATATTCGCCACAAATCGGACAAGGAACAAAGAACTTACGTTTGTCGCCTTTATCGTAATAAACTTTTATTTTGGATTTGTGAGCCAACAAAGGAGTTGAGTTATAACAAATCTTGCGACCTAACGTAATATAAGAGTCCGTTCTTTTTTCGGCAATCTCGACGGGGTCGCCCTCGCCTCTTATCGAATCAACGTAACCGTCGAGTTCGTCCAGGAACAAAAGTTTTATTGCCGTTGAACGTAATTGTTTTGGGTTTCCTGCTGAAGCAAGTTTTAAAAAGCCACCTTTAAACTCTAATAATAACGCCGTGTCGCCCGTTCTTCTCGTATTACGGTTATCGGTTTCAGCAGCAATTTTTTCACGCAAACCCGAATTATCAACCAAGTTGTCAATCTTTGTTTTTTTATAAGATTTGCACTCATTCTCATTCGGAAAAACAAACATCATCGGCGACGGGCAAACGTCAATCGTATAACCGATAACGTTTTCAATTACGGACGTTGTAAGCCCTAATTGAACGCCTTTCATAATCGCCACTTGTTGAATCGGGTTGTTTTTTGAAAAACATTCGCAAATCTCTTTGCAATACGGAGCGTTCTTAAAAGAGAATTGTCCACTTCGACCCGTGATTTTTGAGTCCATATAACGGTTATCCTCAGCCCAATCGGGGCAAGCGATAAGCGTATTTTGTGGAATGTAAGTGTTAATAACGTCGAAAATATTATCTATTTGTTCGCTATTGCTCAACGTGTTTAACATCGTTATCCCTTATAATATTTCTTTGCTGCCTGCTTGGCGTTTGCCAAGCCCATTTTTATTGCTTCCGTTACTTTATCCGTCAAAAACTCAACAAGGATTTCTTTCGGTTCTTCCTCTGCTCTAACAAGGTTAATAATGTCGTTTGCGTAAATATTCGGGAACTCGACGAGCGTTTTCATCATATCCTCAAACGCCATTTTTATAACGTTATTAAGAACCGAAGTTTCAACGACCGAGCCTTTATCTTTAGCAATTTTTAACTTTAAAAGTTCACCCCTTAAACGTCGCTCGTCCAACTTGGCGTTTAATTCGTCAATCTGAAGCGAGAGTTGATGAGAGTCCTTTTCGGGCTTTTCTTTTTTCTCTTTTTCTTAACAACTCCTTACGCTGCTCGCAAAATTCCTCGTTCTCGGTTGTGTCAATCAAACCGTCCAAGTTAAGTACGAGAGAACCGTTTTTGATTACGGTAAAAAGAGAACGCTCGTTTTTATATCCAAAATGTTCAGCAAATTCTTTTTTTGTTAATATCATTACTCTTAACCTTTTTGGGACGAGTAAATTATTTTTTTAAGCCTTTTGACATTTCTTTTGAAATTCTCTTTTCGGCTTCCTCCTTGAAAATCTCGCCAACTTTACCCGTTGTCTTATCCGTTGCAGGTTTTAACATCGGGCGTTCGTGCAATTCTTGAGTTTTATCCTCGAATGAATAAAGGAGTTTACCCGAATGTCCCTTAATTGTTTTCTTTTTTGTTTTCTTGTTTACTCTCGTTCCCGTATCTTTAAAATGTATAATCCCAAATTTACCTCGTTTTGTTGCACCGTCGGGAATAAAGTTAATCGCTTCGTGCGTATTATGAACAACGGCTACAACTTGATTAAATTGTTTTTCGGCTGAACCGTGAATCGGGTTCTTTGCAATATCGTCAATTCTTTTTGTGTTTAATCTTGCGATTAACTTATCACGGTCAACAAGTTTCTTATAACTGCCACCACGAGCAACCCTTGTCGCTTTTGGAGTGTATTTTGTTTTTGAAACCATTGTTTCGCCGAACTCTTGTTTTCTTAATTGTTCGGTCGGCTTACCAAACATTGAGGAACGTTGCCCCGTTTTGGCTTCAAGTTTTTCGATGTCGTGTTCTGAATAGTTTGTTTTGTCGTAACCGATTGATTTTGTTACGATATTGTTACTCGGTTGACGAATCGTTAATTCTTGTTTTACGTTCTTTTTATATTGTGTCATTGTTTCATAGGCTTCACGGTTCAAAGTTGAACGAGCCGTATCGATAAGAGCGTATTTGCCGACGTTGTTCAAATTTTCCTCTAATTGCTTAAACTCTTTGTCGTCAATATTAAACATAAGCAACTCCTTAAAACAACTTTAATTGAGTCTTAACATCGAGCAATCTCTCGTTTGAGTTAAAAAGTTTTAATTGTGAGCGTACATCGTCAAGTCGCTCGTTTGATTTTTGCCAATATTCTTCGTCTTTTTCAACTGCAATAAAAGGAATTGCCATATCGTCGCATGCAACTGCTATCGAACCCGAACCCGAGTAACAATCCATAACGATTCCCGTTGAACCGAGTTTTTTGTAATAATCTCGTAAAATCATTTTTATTAACTGAACGGGTTTTTGGGTTTGGTGAATACGAACCTCTTTATTTTTCATATCCTGTTGAATCATTCCGTTCCAACGCCAAGTATATTTTTTTATTGCCGTCGGGAATGAAGCCCAAGCAAGTTCACAATCTGCATAATTGCCCGTATTGTCTTTATCCCAAACAATATAACAAGGCGTATTCTTACCGATTTCAACTTGCATAAAGTTTCCACCGAAAATAATTTGATTTTTTGAGATTCTGAACATCTCTTGGAATACTTCAGGGGGGGGCGTTTTATCGTCCCAATCTGATTTTTTGTATTGTCCTGGAGTCGTTGCGTTAGGTGAGCCCAAAACTTCTCTTCTTGCAATACCCTCGCCATACGGGGGGTCGGTCAAGATTAAATCAATACACTTGTCGGGTAACGATTTCATTATGTCCAAACAATCGCCAAGAGTGATTTTGTTTATTAAATTTTGGTAACTTTTATCGGACATACAACCTTTAACCCCGAATCGCCTGTTTCGTTTAAATATCTTGGAATCTGTGAATAACTATCGACCGTTTTATAATATGTCCAAGAAAGTTTCATTGATTGTTTAACATTTGCCTTTGGTTTAAATGGATTCGGTAAATCAATAAAAATATAATCCTCATTTCTTCTTGAAAAAATCTCGTCGGCTTTTTTACCTCGAATGATTTTATTTTCGTCCCAATCTTGAAAACGTCCGTTCGCTTTTGCGTACCACAAATAATTCAAGATATAATGTTTACACTTCGGACAAACTGATAATAACAAAACCTCACGTTTAATCATTCGCCCGTCTTTTAATTTCTTTTTAAAATATCGACCTTTTTTAGTTTTAAAACAATCGATATATTCGTAACTTTTTGTATTTGTTTTTACTTCATATCCACAACAATCTAATATAACAATCGATTTCACATTATCTCCTATCTTTTGCGAATCGCAAGCGTTGAGGTTGTACGTTACACAATTTGAAAGGAGGTTTTAAATAATGAAGAAAAACAATCACTACTCACCCCAACGCCTACAACACGCAAAGTATTGCCCAAATCGGGTAAACTCGGTAAGCCTACCAATTAAGGCAACCTGTTTAACACATATCAATATAAAACTTTTTTTTTGCGAGCATAAGTGTAAAATTACACCATTTTAAAAATCGGCTAAAACGGTTGAATACTCTATCTCGTGCATGAAATTTTGCCGTTTTTGATTTTTTAAAATTTTTAATTAAAATCGAACTCAAAGCCAATAACGTGCATGGTTTTGCACAACGTGTAAAATTACACCGTGTAAAATTACACGTTTTTATAAAAACGCTAAAAAGCATGCTATTATTAAAATTAGCATGCTTTTTGTTATATTTTTTAATTTTT
>ERZ1034878.373-NODE-373-length-22262-cov-7.760166_pt1 | contig 22262 bp, 16 predicted proteins | sample MGYA00520593_ERZ1034878 | MGnify/ENA primary metagenome ERZ1034878 (study PRJEB33766, sample SAMN09781724) | gut metagenome | biome: gut microbiome | host: Homo sapiens | place: Madagascar | study: EMG produced TPA metagenomics assembly of the PRJNA485056 data set...
AAATAGAAGATATAGTCCCATTCTCACATGAAAGTGTGAGGAGTATTTAATATACTCTCGTCCATGTAGCGAATGGATGAAAAGATAAATGATGAAAAAGCTCTTGATTGTAGAGATGCTATTATTGATCTCAAAGAACAAGAGTCTAAACTAATTGAACAACGTTTCAATAACATTAAAGATGAATACGATGTAATCTTAAAACAGTTTGAACATACACACTCAATGCTTGAGGGTGCAATTGATATTACGGAGACATCTGGATATATTGTTAGCACAAAGTATTATGACAGCCTGATTTCTAACGAAAATGAAAAAATCAATAAGCTGTATGCAGAGCGTGAAGCACTGGTTAATTCTTTAAATAGCGCACTCAGTAGTGGAAAAATAGATAAGTATTCTGAGTCATGGTATAACATGCAAGACGAAATAGATTCTATTGATGAGTCTATTCAGGATTGCAATAAGAGTACAATCGAATGGGGAAATAGTATTCGTCAGATTCAATGGGATTTGTTCGACAAGTTACAGGATAGAATCTCTAAAATCAATGACGAAGCAGATTTCCTTAAAGAACTTATGTCCAGTGAGAAGATGTATGATGACAAGAATGGTGGTCAGATTACAGAATATGGAAAAGCTACATTTGGTCTTCATGGCGTAAAACACAATGCTCTCATGGCACAGGCTGATGAGTATAGAAAAGAAATGGAAAAGATTGACGAACAGTTAAAATCTGATCCATTCAATCAGACACTCATTGACCGCAAAAATGAATTACTTAAACTTCAGCAAGAGTCTATTACGTCTGCAAAGCAGGAAAAGGATGCGATTAAAGATTTAGTTGAAGATGGTATTAATTCTCAACTTGATGCACTTCAAAAGTTGATTGATAAGTACACTGACTTGCTTGATACCAACAAGGATATGTATGATTATCAGAAACAGTTAGCTGAAAAGCAGAAAGAGATATCTTCCATTGAGAAACAGTTAGCTGCATATCAAGGAGATACTTCTGAAGAAGGTGCATCAAAGAGACAGCAGTTACAGAATGATTTGAATGATGCGAAACAAGATTTGGCTGAAACTCAATATGAGCGTTCAATTGCAGACCAGAAGAAATTATTGGATGATTTATATGAACAGTATGATGAAGTCCTTAATATGCGACTGGACAACATTGACGTTCTCGTATCTGATGTAATTACAAATGTCAATTCTGAAGCTGGTGCTATCAGAGATACATTAGAAGCAAAGGCTGATAGTGTTGGTTATACAATGACTGGAAGCATGAATACAATTTGGAATTCGGCAAATCAAGTTATTACCAATTATGGTACTAATTTCTTGTCTTCTATTACAGGAGTTCAGAATGCAATAAATGATTTGACGAATCTTATTAAACAAGCTGTAGATGCTTCTAATAAAAAAGCAAGTGCTAGTTCTTCTAGTACAAAACCATCATCTTCTACTTCTACTCCAAAACCTGCAACACCTACACCAACTCCGAAACCTGCAACAACATCAAGTGGCGATGGTGTTCCGAATGTTGGCGATGCGGTTACGTTTAACAGTGGTGCATATTATTATAGTTCAGATGGTATAAGTCCTACTGGAACACAGATGCATGGACAGACAGTATATATTACTAAAATCAATAATGCATCTTGGGCAACGAAGAAGTATCATATTGCTAAAGATAGAAACGCAGCACATCCTCTTGGATGGGTTGATTTAAGTCAGATTAGTGGATATGAGAAAGGTATTAAGTCTGTTCCAAAAGATGAAATGGCTGTTGTCGGAGAGCATAAGAAACCTGAAACAATTGTACTTGATGATGGTTCTATTTTAACTCCGTTAAGTAAGAATTCATCTGTGTTTAATAACGATGCTCATGAAAACTTATGGAGTTTTGCAAATGATCCACAAAGATTCATTGATAGCATGATTCAGAATCCACCGGAAGTTCCGAACATGTTTAATGAGTTTACTGCGAATCAGACGAATACAGTTACTATCAATATTCCAATTGAAAATGTATCTGATTACAATGATTTTGTCAGACAATTACAAAAAGATTCTAAGTTTGAAAAGATGGTACAAACAATGGTTCTTGAACCTATTGCTGGAAATAGCACTATCGGAAAATACAAACAAAGATTCTAATATGTTGGAGAGTGTAGAGTCAAATCTATGCTCTCTATTTTAATAGTCCTTTTGGACTGTTCTATAAAAACAATAATGGAGAAAAAAATATGGATAATGAAAAGAAAATTAAAATCTTAGAAAAAGAAAATATGCGACTTCAAAAAGAAATCGATAGATTAAATGAACAAATTACAGACAGCAGAACATTACAAGATAGATATGATGAATTGGATTCTTTGAAAGAAAAATGGGAAAAAGAGATTGAAGATATTGGTATTTTAAGAGAAAAATACTCAACTCTTATTGGACAACTGCACTCTTTCAAAAAAATCCAGGACAAGATAGAAAACAAATAATATAGGAGGTGTGCGAATGCTGGCAACAGATTTTGAATATGATGGACAATATTTAAAAAATTGGGGATGTATGGTCTGTTACACAGATGTTTCGTCTGGATTCGAAACAATAGACAATATTGCCAAAAGAACATTTAATACAGTCTCTCAGTTTTATGGAAACAAATTTTCTTTAGTTAGTTCTTATTATGAGGACAGAGTAGAGATATCATTTCAGATATGTAAATATGATTGTAAGTCTGGAATGTCGGTATTTACACCTTATGAAATAAGAGAAATAAAAAGATGGTTATGTAGACCTGGTTATCATAAATTCAAACTAATTCAAGAGAATTGGGCGGATTATTATATGAATGGAAGTTTTAATGTGTCAGAACTTCAAGTTAGAGGACAGACTTATGTACTTGAACTTAATTTTGTTTCAGATGCACCATTCTCATTACACGAACCAATTAAATACAAATTTAGATTGGATGATGGCGAAGCGTTTACATTATTTGATATGTCTGATGAAGAGGGATATATCTATCCAGATATGAAAATAACAGTACTTAGACAAGGTGATTTAAGATTAACAAACTCAAATGAAGATAGAGTAACAATTATAGAAAATTGCTCTTTTAACGAAGAGATAACATTTACAAAAGATTTAATCTTCTACTCTTCTATTCCATATCACAAGATTCAAAATGATTTCAATTATCAATTCTTAAGAGTTTCAAATTCATATGACAACAGAAAGAACGTGATTAGATCATCCATTCCAGTTGAGATTGAAATGACATATTCCCCTTATGTGAAGGTGGTGGTTTAATATGCCAATACAGATTAAATTTAACAAAGCAGGAATGCCTGAAAAACCAACCATGATCATTGTTACTCAAAATGGCGATAGAGTTGGAATGATAGACAATGACACAGAGATAAAAACAAGAGATAATATGAATTCTGCTTGTGAAGTATCATTCTCTGTTCATAAATATAAAAACAATAAAAAGTATGTTTATTGGAATGAAGTAAAAAATTTCAGATTATTGTATATTGTCGAATGGAATAAATATTTTGTAATGAAGGTTACAATTAATGAATCCGATGACAATACAAAAGAAGTTTCATGTACCGCATTGCAGGAGTGCGAACTTGGTCAGTTATTAATGCACAACTTTGAGTGCAATACAGAAAAAGATATCAAAAGAGATAATTATGAGCCAACACAGCTTTACAATAAAGATAATAGCAATGCATCTCTTTTAGATAGGATAATAAAAGATAAAGCAAGTCATTATACTATTGTTCACGTAGATGAATCTTTAAGAAAATTGCAAAGATCATTTTCTTTTGACAACATTTCAATTTATGATGCTTTTATGAAAATAGCGGAAGAATTGAATTGTTTATTTGTGTTTGGAGAACCTGGCTCTCCGTCATCTGTGGTTTATGGAGAACAAGAATGTATTAATCCGGTTTTATATATAGATCCAGATGAAGACGAAAATATTATTCTTGAAGAAAACGCATTTGAGATATTTGGTTCATTGACTGATGATTATGCTCTTATGCGAACTATATCTGTGTATGATTTAGAATCAAGTTGTAAAAGATGTGGATACAGAGGTGAATTTTTTGATCAATGTCCAAAATGCGGAAGTATAGATGTTGCAAATGGTTATGGAGAAGATACTACTATCTTTATTAACAGAGAAAATCTAACAAAAGAATTAAATCTTGATTCGGACACTGGTTCTGTTAAAAACTGTTTTTATTTAGAAGCTGGCGACGATTTGATGACAGCATCTGTTATTAATGCGAGTCCATCTGGAAGTCAGTATATTTATTGGTTTTCTGATGATATGAAAGCAGATATGTCTAGAACTCTTAGAGATAAATTAAACGAATACGACAAGTTAAATACATATTACAGAGATGAATATATACCAGATATTCCTCATGACACAATTGATAAATATAATTCGTTAATTGCAAAATATAAAATATATGATAAGACACTGGAAGAAGTTTCAGTACCAATCAAAGGTTATTCACAATTGATAAAAATCTACTACGACTGCATTGATTTTTATGGATTTTTATATAACAGTCTTGCACCAAGCGTACAAATATCAGAAACATCTGCAAGTAAACAAGCGGCACTTCTTACATCTAAAACACTCTCTCCTATCTCAATAGAAAAATTAGAATATATTTCTTTAGCAACTGCTAATAGTGCAATTGTTAATTACTGTAAAGTATTTATCGATACAGCTAAGTATAGGGTTAAAGTAAAGAATTCTTCTCTTGACGGACTTACATGGACTGGAACATTGACTGTTCAAGGTTATTATGACGAAGAAGAAACTGCCGATACAGATAAACTAACAATTATGTTTAATGGAGATTATGAGAACTTCATCAAGCAACAAATTGATAAAGTGCTAACAAAAAACAAAGATGAGAACAAAGGAATTATTACTTTGTTTAAACAAGATGAGGAAAAATTTTCACAGTCTTTGCGTCAGTATAGTTATACAAATTTACAAATATTAAACGATTCTTGTGAAGCTTGTCTTAATGTAATGATTGAACAAGGTGCAAGTGAAGAAGATTCGTGGAAATATACAGAGGGTAATTTATATCAAAAATTATATCTTCCAATGTATCAAAAGAAGGTATTGATTAACGAGGAATTGTTACTTAGAGAATCAGAGGTAGCAGTTATTGAAGGCATCCAAGACGAGAATGGAGATATTATTCAGTATGGATTAAGAAATTATATTGTAGATAACAGAGAGTCTATTAATAAGGAACTATCATTTAGAGATTACATTGGTGACTCATGGGCTGAATTAAATCTTCATATCAGAGAAGATGTTTGGTCGAATGACAATTATATATCTGACGGTTTATCAAATAAAGAATTATTTGACAATGCAAATAAATTTATAGAAGCTGCGACAAAAGATATCAAAAAATCAGCAGAGCTAAATAATACTATTTCAACAACATTAAAGAATCTTTTTGCTATGAAAGGATTTGAAAAAATAACCGATTATTTCAAGACCGGGAACTGGATGAGGGTTGAAATAGATGATGTTGTCTACAAACTAAGGCTTATAAGTTATCAATTAGATTTTGATAACTTTGATTCTATCTCAGTTGATTTTTCAGACGCTACTAAGAAATGGGGAATTATCAATGATGTTGCGTCAGTAATAGAACAAAGTAAATCGATGGCTACATCTTATAATTCAGTTAAGCAACAGGCAGAAAAATCAACTAAAACAACAGAAACAATTGAAGGATGGTTGGAAGATGGCATAAATGCAACCACAACTAAAATTACTTCCGGTGCAAACTCCGATGTCTTAATTGATCAGCATGGTATTTTACTTAGAAAATGGGAAGAAGAACTTAGTCAGTACTCTCCTGTTCAAATTAAATTAATAAGTAATATTATTGCATATACGACTAATAATTGGGAGACAGCCAGTGCAGCTTTTGGAGAATTTGAATATTACAATCCAAAAACAAAGCAGATGGAAATCGGTCACGGACTTATCGCAAGACAGTTAGTTGGTGGAGTAATGTTAAGTGATGAAATTGGTATCTACAATAAAAAAGGTACTATGACATTCGATGATAAGAATGGTTTGAACATTACAAATGGAACAAATACCTTTACTGTTGATCCGAATATGAAGTCATTGTTATCAATTCAAAAGAATGGCGTTCCAGTATTCTCAGTAACAGATGATGGAGATCTTTCTTATACTGGTAGCGTAACAGCAACAAAGCTTGTTATTTCTGGCACTGGACTAAATGAAACAAATGGAAACAATACAATTCTTATATCAAACAAAGACACATCTGTTTTCGCATTAAAGGCAAAAGATAATCCAGTATTTTATTTTGATACTGATAACACATTGAATTTTACTGGAAAGGTAAATGCGTCCTCATTGACCTTAGATAAGTCTGTAAAGATTGATATTGATCACATATCAGGAACTGAAACATTACTTAAAACTGGAAGTGCTATCGGATCAGATCCATCTGAAACAACAAACAATGGAATGAAAATCACCAAGACTGGAGTATTGTCAGCAAGCGGTTCTTATTTATACAATCCATTGGTTTTAAAGAAGTCAGATACAAAATATTCTGGAGTTGGTTCTGGTGTTACACCTTTCTTGTTTGCAGGTAGTGCGAGTAAAGATGGATTAAATGCGGAATTTATTGTTACCAATGATGGAGAATGTACAGCCAATAAATTTACAACAAAGGATATATGGGACAAAAAGGCAAATGTAGTTACTTCTGATTCCACATCAAAAATATCTATGAAGATAAATAATAATTACATGGAGATATATGTTGATAAGGAATTGTTTGCAAAAATTCCAAAGGGATTTGTAGGGACAGTATAAGAGAAAGGATTATAAGAATGGATAAAAAAGAATTAGAAAAACCAATGGCGGTTAGATATAGAGAATGCAGAGAAATGCTTGTTAATGCAATTAATAGTTTTCAACTCCCAGCTTTCCTGGTCGAAGCGATTATGAAAGATATTATGAGTGAAGTTTCTGCATCTTCTGAAATTGAATACAGACAGTCATTAATGCAGTATCATTCACAGGATAATGATATTACAGTTGATTGCTCTGACAATAAAGAAACATTAAATACAGATAAATAGTACATTAACGGAAAGGAGTGAGATACTTGGCAATTTTACAACAGTCAATTCGTATTAGATTGCAACACAATATTTTAGCAATTGGTGAAGCAGTTCAATACGATACTTATAGAGAATTTCATTTTATATTTGATGATTATAAAATTCCATTAGAGACAACAGATATTAGAATATATCTCGAAAAGCCATCTGGAAGGGCTATTTATAATTATGGAACATTAATTAACGGTGAGGTGGTTTTTCAGCCAACATCACAAACTCTTGGTGAATATGGTACATGCATTGGAGAAGTACAGATTGTTAATAATGCTGCTATTATTACAACCTTTCCGTTTAAATTAGAAGTTCAGAAAAATTTAGTTGATGACACAAACTTCGTATCAAAAGATGAGTTTTTAATATTAGATGAGCTTATCAAAACAACTCGTGAACAAATAGCTGAAATTAAAAAATTAAATAAAATAATTTCAAAACAAGAAGAAGATAGAGTTAGTGCAGAAGATAGAAGGAAAAATAACGAAACAGAGAGACAGACTGAAGAAGACCGAAGAAAAGCTTCTGAGTTAGTACGAGCAAATGCAGAACAAAGTCGTGTCGATGCTGAAAATTCAAGGGTTGCCGCAGAACAAAACAGAGAATCTGCCGAAGACAAAAGACAAAATGATACTGCAAACGCAATTGAAAAATGCAATGCAGCAAAAAAAGAAGTAGACGATATTATGGCAACACTCAATACAGAGTTAAAGTCTGCAATTAACGATGAAATAACAAGTTCTATTACAACATACAGTAGTACAAAAATTGTAAATATGTTTGAAAATCAAGTTATAGCAAGCAAATATGAGCCAGAAAATCAAAGTAACGGTGGTATATGGCTCTTAGAAGAATAAAATGGAGGTGATATTTTGGCATTATCATTTGGAGAATCTTTAAAAAAAGTGCAAGCTGAAACAAAATCTGCCGTTATAAGCGCAAAACCTGTATATGAAGCATATGGCACAGAAGCATATAGTGCAGAAAACATTGTTTCTGATCAGCCAGATTTATCATTGCCATACAGTGATAAGTATGTAAAATATACGGAATATTATGATCCTAATTTTAGTATCATTGACGAAAACAAGAATATTACATTAGACTCTTCTCAAATTAATCTTACGCAGGAAGAAAACTCTCAATATATTCCATTTAAAATGTTTCGTAGATATGATAATATTGACCAATTAAACATGACATTGTTAATGCACTGCGTTACCCCTTTGGGTGGAGACGTGTATGTGACACCAGTAAATGTTCAATATGACGATTCTTATTTGTATTTTGGTGTTATTATTCCTGCATCTGTATGCGCAACAAAAGGTGAAGTTTTATTTGAAATCCAGTCAATCGGAACTAATGAAAAAGGTGATAGCTATAAATTAATTACAAGAAATTCAAAATTTAATGTTGAAGAATCATTATCAGGAAATGGGACAGTTGAACCAACTCCTGACACAGGATGGATGACAACATTTCTTAAGCAGGTAACGGAAGAAGTTGGTAAGGCGCAAACTGCTGCTAATGAAGCAAAGGAATCTGCAAAAGAAGCAAAAGCTTCTGCTGATAAACTACGAGGAACTATTGACAGTGCAAAAGAAGAACTCTCAACAAGTCTTGATACTAGAATAGCAACTTATCTTCTATCTTACTACACAAAAGAAGAAGTTGATGGATTATTAAAAAATATCGACCTAACAGATGTCTATAATAAAATTAACAGCATAGATGGTTTGGCTAAATTTAATGTTGAGTACAATTCTGATACAAGAACAATGACGTTTTACAATGGTGAAACAAAAATTAAAGATATTGTTCTAAATACTAATCCATCAGCAGAATGGGTTGTATCTTATGGAAAAGTTGTAGACGGGAAAATTTTCACTGCTACTGCTCCTATTCAAGAATCTTTTGATACTTTTAAAAGTACGGTCAATTCTGATTTACAAGCAATTCATAAAAATATTGATGATTTACCAGAAACATTAAAGACAAAATATTATGACAAAGACGCTACAAATCAATTATTGGCAGCAAAGGCTGACGCATCTGATGTATCAAATTTATCAACAAAAGTTGGTGCGGTTGAACAGACAGCTAATTCAAACAAATCTAGTATTGCTGCTGTTGGTACTAAGGTTGCGAGCTTAGAAGATACCATTGGAAAATTAAGTACAGATCCTGGAAAAACTTATGATGCAACTTATAGTGAGGATAATATTTATACTCTTTGGGAAATCGAAAAAGAAGGAACTGAAGAGGAACAACGTACACAAAAAGCCACATTTAAGATTTCTGGTGGAGGTGGCGGAGGTTCTACGACAAGTACTCTTAAAATTGAATATGTAACAAAATCTCCACTTATTGTAACAACAACAGATAAAGCAATCATCAAATACAACTTTTTTGGTCAAGACTCTTCAGGAGATGTTGTTTCTGAAGGAAATTACACATGGAAAATCGGAAAACAGACAATTGCAACAGGAATTGCTGTAAATGGAGAAAATACATTTGATGCTACAGATTATATCTCATTAGGTTCTCAGAAGTTACTACTCTCCATCACAGATGACGCAGGAAGTCTTGTTACAAAATCTTGGACAGTTCAGAAAATTGATATCCGCTTAGATTCTTCATTTAATGATAAATTAACGTATCCAATTAATGAACCAGTATCTTTTGATTATACTCCTTATGGTGCGATTTCAAAGGATGTTCATTTTAAGTTAGATGGAAAAGAATTAACTAAAGTAACAACTGGTTCTTCTGGTATCCCTATGGCTTATAATATTTCTGCACAAACTCATGGTGCGCATTTGTTGGAAACATACATCACAGCAGAGGTTAACGGAAGTACAGTTGAATCAAATCATATTTATAAGGATGTAATTTGGTACGATTCCGAATCAAATGTTCCTGTAATCGGATGTGTATCTAAAGATCTTACAGTCAAGCAGTATGATACAGAAAATATCATATATACAGTGTTTGATCCTAAGACAGAAACTCCTACTGTCACACTCTCTGTTGATGGTAAGGAAATTTCTACGCTTCAATTAGATTCAAATACACAGACATGGCAGTATAAACCTACAGACGTTGGTTCTCATGTATTGACAATTAAATGTAGAGATACTGTTAAAACAGTTAATGTTACAGTTGAAAAATTGGATATTGATGTAGAACCTATTACAGCAGGTCTTCAGTTTGACTTTAACCCGGTCGGAAGATCAAATAATGATACAAATAGATTATGGGTTTGTGACACAAATAAAGATATTAAAATGACTGTCTCAGATAACTTCGATTGGGAAAATGGCGGATATCAGATTGATGAAAATGGTGATCAGTATTTTGGAGTAAAAGCCGGAACTACTGCTACTATCTCATACAATCTATTTGCAGATGATGCAAGACGCAACGGAAAAGAATTTAAGTTCGTATTTAAAACATCTAACGTAGCTAAAGCAGACGCTACTTTCTTAACATGTCAAGAAGGTAACATAGGTCTTCAGATGAATGTCCATGAAGCATACATAAAATCTAGTGCTAAATCACTTTATGTTCCATATAGTGAAGAAGATATCATTGAATGGGAATTTAACATTAGTAAAGATTCGGATATTCCAATTGTAATGTCTTATGAAGATGGTACTCCTTGTAGACCAATGAGTTATACATCCGATTATTCATTTACCCAGGAGAATCCTGTACCTATTACGATTGGTTGTAATGATTGCGATGTTGCTATTTATAGAATGAAAGCATATAATACTTCTCTCACAACAAAAGCAATTCTTTCAAACTTCATTGTTGACGCAAGAACTGCCACAGAAATGATTGACCGATTTAAGAGAAATCAAATTTATGATGAAAACCAAATGCTTACACCAGAACATCTTTCAGAAGCGTGTCCAAATATGAGAATTATTATGATTGAAGCACCACACTTTACAAATAATAAAAAGGATTTTGTAAAAAATACTACTGTTAAATGTTTGTATAAGAATGGTGATCCAACATTAGACAACTGGAAATTTGAAAATGCATATCACTCAGGACAGGGAACGACCTCAAATGAGTATGGTGCGTCTGGTAGAAACATTGACTTAATTTGTTGTTTTGATGGAATCCATCAGGCGACAAGTAAGATTCCGCTAGATCCAGATTACAAAACTATTTTAACTTTAGGTGATGGAACTAGAATTGAAGATGGAACAGGAAGTGTTTCATTAACAAGAACTTCTGTGCCGAACAGATGGTTTAACGTTAAAGTAAATGTTGCATCCTCCGATATGGTAAACAATGCTTATGGTCAAAATAGGTATAATACATATCTTCCATACTCTACTCCTGCAACAAGAAGAGACTCTAAAATCAAAAACTCTATGGAGTTTGTAAACTGTGTCGTATTTATTAAGGAAAGTGATCCTGATGTTTCTACTCACAGAGAATTCTCAGATTGCGATTGGCATTACTATGCGCTCGGAAATATTGGCGATTCAAAAAAGACTGATGTTACAAGAGCATATGACCCTGATGATATGAAAGAATTTTGTATTGAAATCAGTGATAATACTCTTGCTAACTCTACATTCCAAACTGGTGTAAATAATTTAGATGGAACAATGAAATATCCTATATCAAAGTCAGAATGGACATCTGGCAATATAGCTTATGATGCTCTTTATAATGATTGGGATGGTTCATTCGAATTTAGATATGATTGCTGTGGCGATTCTAAGGATGGGACACCAACGTCAACGGATGAAGTAAAAGAAGGAATTAGAACAAACAATAGACAAATTTGGAGAGATTTTTATGAATTTGTAATTACATCTACCGATGAAGAGTTTGTAAACAATTTAAAGAACTGGTTTATTGTCGATTCCGCAACGTATTTCTATCTGTTTACTCTTAGATATACAATGATTGATAATAGAGCCAAAAACACATTTTGGCATTGGGCTAAACATTATGTAACAGCTGATGAAGCATCTTCTATGGGAGATAAAGCGAATTACTATACAGTTGATGATAATGCAGCAAAAATCAACAATGGATATCGATTTGATCTGTGGGCATACGATATGGATACACAACTTGGGATCAATAATTCGGGCGAGCTTACTATGACATATGGTAAGGAAGATACCGATTATAGAACAGATAGAGATCCTTCTTCTGGATACATTTTCAACGCAGCCGATTCTGTATTTTTCTGTAGAATTCGAGATTTGATGCAAAGTCAGCTTCGTACAATGTTCCAAACATGTGAATCAAAAAACTGTTGGAGCGCAACATCTTTAATTAATCAGTTTGATTCAAAGCAGAATGAATGGTGCGAAGAATTATGGAGACTTGATTATGTAAGAAAATACGAACGTCCATATAGAGAAGGAAATACCCGTTTTCTTGAGCAGATGATGAATGGCAAAAAGAAATATCAGCGTAGACAATTTGAACGTGATCAGGAAATGTACATGGCTACAAAGTTTATTGGAACAACAGCTACATCAAACCAGATTATGTTTAGATGTAACACTCCTGTTGAAGCTATGGTAAAACCAGATTACACATTACACCTTACACCGTATTCAGACATGTATCTGTCTGTGATGTTCGGTAACTCTTCTCCTACTCAAGTTCGTGCAAAAGCAGGAAAACAATATGACATTAAATGCCCATATACACAAATGGATGATACTGCTGTTCTTGTTTATGGGGCATCAAGAATTCAATCTATGGGTGATATATCTGCATGTTATATCCATGATAATGATTTCTCAAAAGCGGAAAGACTAAAAGAACTTATTATTGGTAATACTACAGAGGGGTATTCAAATACATTCTTAAATAATCTTGTAATTGGAAACAATAAATTATTAGAGAAATTAGATGTTCGAAATACACCAAATCTTTCGAGCAGTTTAGACCTTTCTAAATGCGGAAACTTGAAAGAATTGTATGCAACAGGATCTGGTTTAACTGGTGTTCTATTTGCAAATGGTGGAAAGATTAAAACTGCACTACTTCCAAATACACTTACTTCTATCAATATGCGTAATCTTAAATATCTTGATAATTTATCAATTGCAGGATACGACCAGATTACAACAATGATTGTTGAAAACTGTAATACAATTGATTGTGCAGATATTTTAAGAAAATCACCAAAAGTTAATCGTGCAAGAATTATAGGAATCAATTGGGAGCTTGAATCTGTCGATTTACTTGAAAAACTCTATAAAATGGGTGGTATTGACAAAAATGGTTACAATGTAGACCAATCTGTTGTGACAGGAAGAGTACATGTTCCTGTTATGAAAGAAAAGATTCTTACAAAATATAGAGAAGCTTGGTCTGATCTTGAAATTACATATAATACATTAGTTACGCAGTACACAGTTACATTTGTGAACGACAATGGCGAAACTCTTGACGTTCAGTATGTTGACAAAGGTGAAAAACCAGTCGATCCTGTAACACGTAAAGAAAATCCTATTGCAACTCCTAAAAAAGAAAGTACGGTTAGTACAAACTTTACATTTAAAGGATGGGATGCTGAATTTACAAGTGTGTTTGCTAATCAAACTTATACTGCTACCTATACAGAAAGTATAAGAAAATACACTGTGCGTTACATGTCTCGTGGAAATGTTTTGGAAACATATATTGGTGATTATGGTACTTACGTGGAATATAAGGGAGAAATTCCATCATATGTTGCAGAAGAAAGCGCATATAAATATTACTTATTCAAAGGATGGGATAAAAGTGGCTTCATTAATGGGAACAAGGATGTTAATGCAGTTTATGACTCATGTGAATATACGTTGGATTATTTCAAAGGTAAAGAATTATCTATTCTTCGTCCGGTAGAAATTTATGCAATGATTAAACTTGGTCTTGAATCTAAATATATAAATGTGAAAGATTCTATCAAATTACAATTTGGACATGATTATAACTATAGTGATGTTAAGCAGAAAGTTCTTATTTCAGAAAAAACAGTATTTAATGGTTTAAACTACATTGATACAAATACTACTTTATTTGATAAGGATAGAGACTTTGTATTTGCAACAGATTTTGTATTTGATGCAAAATCTTCGCAATCTTCTGTTTTGATGCAATGCTTCGAAACAAATGGAGTCAATGGATTTAAGTTGTGGAATAATAGCGGTGCAAAACTTACGTGGGGAACATCTTCTACAAATGCTTCAAGTTTTGGAAATCGTGAAATGATTGTAATCAGGCATGTTAAAGGAGAAAATGGAATTCATGTATATAATTCTAATCTTTCTGGTGATAAATCCACTTATATAGAACTGACCAAAAATAGAAGCACTTCTACTACTGCCCCAATTGTATTTGGATGTAGTAGAGCTGATGATGGAGCATACGAAAATTATGCGACGGGTATTGTTTATTGGAGTAAAATTTGGTATGCAGACATTGGTGATGATGCATGTAAACAGCTTGTGTCATGGACGCACGAATCTCTTGAATTTGAGATGTGTGGATTTAAGAGATATTACTTGTCTGATAATTCATCAAAGAGAAGTTCTATGACATTCCTTTCCAAGAACTTATTGAATCAGAGAAAGACACTTAGCGGATCTTCTACGAATACAGGTGGATATGCAAAATGTACACTTCCTGCGTATTTAAATACAAGAGTTCTTGATGGTTTGGATATTCAGTGGAAACAGTTAGTCAAAAAGGTTAAGATTAACTCTTCTGTCGGAGACAAATCAACAGAAGTTTCATCTTCTGACAACTACTTCCATATTCCATCTGTTTATGAGGTAGAACCACAAATGAATACAGAGCCTTATGTATACGAAGGTTCATCTATTCAGTATCTAACAACAAACGAAAGTAGAATATGTAGAACAGGTGACGGAAATGCTATGTCCTATTGGACTCGTTCACCTAACTATCAATATAACGGATATTATTTCCGTGTTGAAGAAAATGGTTCTGTGTCTGGATACTACTATCCTTATGAACAGAATGGAATTCGTCTAATGTATTCTATTTAATATTTATTAAAAAGAGATGGTTGTTTAATCTTCCATCTCTTTTGTTATGGAGGAATTTATGTATTACAAAGTAATGATAAACAAAAGAATGATCGACCTCCTAGATCAGTTAATTTATGTCGAGTATCAAAAAAAGAATGATGTATTTCTATTATGTGATGAAGAACATGCACAAGGAGTTATGTCATCTGATATGAATACTATTTGGCATGTTGACGTATATCCATCTATTAACAAAGAGGGAGTTGATACTGTTAGTCTCATAGAGATTGACAAGTACGAGTATGAACAATTAAAACCACTTGGCATGAAAACTCCGGAAGAAATTATAGATGCATATACATTAAGCCTACTTAATGGAGGTGTTCTATGAGTCAGTTTGTAGAAAGTTTAAAACGACTTTATAAAAATGGTGAAATTGCAATTTTTAAATTAAACAAATTACTCGAATCAAAGGTAATTACAGATGAAGAGTATGAGTATATAACACATGGAAAGTAGGTGATTATTATTTATACAATATTGTTAAAAAGTGATAACGAGTTAATTGCTTCAAAGCAGGAAAGAATCATGTGTAGAAGTAAGCTTGTGGATAATTTTCATTTTCTAGTAGAACCAGATTATAAGGGAGCTAATATGGCTGAGTTTACAGCAACAATGGAATATATACTTCCAGTTAGCAAATCTTACCGTACAGAATCTTTGGTTCTTTCAATGGATACATATAAAGATTATCTTGAGTATAAAATTCCTTTCGATACAGCACTTACAAAAGAGCCTGGAAAAATTGAGGTTCAACTTGTATTTACAAAAGTAGAAATGGGTGATGATGGCGAATTTGTGCAACGTGTTCGTAGAACGGGCAAGACAACTATTACTATTACCCCTATTGAAGCATGGAGTGACTTTATCCCAGATGAAGCTCTACTTGGAATTGATCAGCGTCTTCTTAAGGCAGATGCTATGATTCAACAGTTAATCGAGTTGCTTGGCGACTTTGATGATACAAAAGCAGACAACCTATCTCTTAAAGATAGTATTCTTCAGTTACTTAGTAAAGGTACTCCTATTGGGGACAAAGTTGACCTTTCACAGGCAAATATATCTAGTGGTGGAGTTGCTGAGAATATTAAAGTTGTTGAATTTTAGTAGAAAGGAGGAACACGCAAATGGCAAAAGAAGCTATGAAATTTGGTTATGGTAATCTTTCTAACATTGATAGTGCTATTGAAAGTGGCAAGATTGATGAAAGAGATTTGGTTCTTACAAAGGACACATCTGAGTTATTTTATATCAAAGATGATAAATCAAAACAGGTTATCAGACCAAGAGTTTTAACTTTCAATAGCGTTGAAGAAGCTACTACAGGAATTAATCAGAATTCTGATACATATGCAGGACAGCCAATTTCTATTAAGAGTGCTTCTGACGGTAAGTACTACCCTTATACGGTTCAGCAGGGCGAATCAGCTTTCACAGTTGAACCAATTGTAACAACTATGTCTAACGGAATGACATGGACAGAATTTTAATCTAATTAAAAAAGGAGACACGCACTATGAATAACGTAATTAATTTTAAATTTGGTACACTCGCTAAATATAACGCAATCGCTGCAAAAGATAACGATACACTGTATTTTGCAGATGGTCAGATTTTCAAAGGTGACAAAGTTTACAGTCAGAAAGTTGTAAAAGTTTCTGTACTTCCAGAAGCACCTTCTCAGGGAATTATCTACGTTCTTGATGACTTCTCAGCAAAAATCTATACAGGAACAGATTATATTGACCTTGCTGTAGGTACAGTTGGAACAATTGGAGATGGAACAGAAAATGATGATAAAGTCGTAACACAGGCTGCGGTTAAGGCGTATATTACTAAAAAAGTTGCTGGGATGGAAACTTCTGAACAGCTTCAGGCTAAGATTGATGCTGCTAAAGATGCTGCTATTTCTTCAGCCACAGATACAGCAGCTAAAGATGCTACATCTAAAGTAGAAGCTGCAAAGAAAGCACTTCAGCAGGAAATCGATTCTAAGGTTGCATCTGTATTCAGATTCAAAGGTGCAAAAGAAAATCTTGGAGAAATCAAATCAATTGAGAATCAAGCAATAGGTGATGTATGGCATACAAATGATGATGGAAAAGAGTATGTGTACACAGGAGCAGAATGGGAACTTCTTGGATTTACAGTTGATCTTTCTGCTTACGCTACAACAGAAGCTGTAACAAAAGCAATCAACGACAAATTTGCAGAAGTAACAAAATCTCTTGAGAGTTACTATACAAAAGCACAGATTGATGAAAAGGTTGGTACAATCAATACTGCAATCTCTGATGCAAAACAGGCTGCTATTGATGCTGCGGCTAAAGATGCACAGGACAAAGCTACAAAGGCACTTAATGATGCGAAGGCTTATGCTGATGGACTCAACGGAGCTATGGACACAAGAGTAAAAGCTACAGAAACTGCTCTCACATGGTCTGAAATTGCCTAAGTTCTTCCTTGATATGAGGGATGTAAAAAGGAGGAAACATGAGCGTTTTATCACTTACAGAAGTGTCGCAATCTCGTTTGTCTGACATCCCTATTACAAATGGTCAGTTAATTTTTTGTAAAGATACAGGGAACTTCTACAAGGATGATGCGACTGCAAGAATAAAAATGTCTTCTGATATTGTTACTTGCTCTGAACTTCCACTTGCTCCATTTGCTAATAAAATATATTTATTACTTCCAAGCACTCTCTATTGTTTCAATGGGGAGTGGGTGGAGCTTAATAAAAGTTCCGTAATTACAGAAGACACAATCTATTCATTTCCTACTGTAGGGAATGAATCTTTTGTTTATGTTGCTTCCAAAGAAAATAGAACATATCGTTGGGATAACGAGAATTCTAAATATTATTGTATTGGAAGTGATTACAACGAAATTGAACTTATAAATTGTGGAGACTCTACTATCTAGAGTCTCTATTTTAGAACGGAGAAAAATAATGGCAAATAATACTTTAAACACAAGAATTGTAATTTGTAATGATACAACTGCGAACTGGGGAACTTCACAGAAAGTTCTTCTTAAGGGTGAATACGCAATTGAATTTCCGGAAAGTGGAGAGCCAAAAGTAAAGATTGGTAATGGTGTAGATACATTTGCTAATCTTCCTTATATCACAAAAACACCAACGGAAATTACAAATGCAATCAGTTCAGCGGTAAATGCTGCAAAACATACACACAATAACAAAGCTATTTTGGATGCAATCACAGCTTCATTTACAACTGGTCTTAAATCAAATTACGATGCTGCGTTTAATCATTCTAAGGCTGCTCACGCACCTAGCAATGCGCAGGCAAACGTAATTGAAACAGTAAAAGTAAATGGTACAGCACTCACACCGAATGCAAAGGCTGTAAATGTTACTGTTCCTACGAAAGTAAGCCAATTATCAAATGATACTGGTTTTATTACATCTTATAAAGACACAACTTATAAATTAGGAACACCTGCTAGTGCAACAAATGGAAATGCAACATTAGACCTTACAAATAATTTAGATTCATCTAAACAGTCAATCGTTGTAAAAGGTGCAGGTGCAACAAAAGTAACAACGGACGCTAATGGAGCAGTTATTATTACTTCATCTGATACTGACACAAAATATTCTCACCCAAATTCAGGTGTTGGTGCTGGAACATATAAATCTGTTACAGTAAACGCACAAGGACATGTTACAGCCGGGTCAAACCCAACAACACTTGCTGGCTTTGGAATCAGTGATGCATATACAAAAAGTCAAACTGACTCTAAAATTTCAAGTGCAGTTGCAAATGCAGGACATCTTAAACGTTCTATTGTGTCGGCACTTCCAGAAGTGGCAAAAGCAGATGAACATACTATTTACATGGTAGCAAAAGCAGCCGGAGCAGTTGGTTCTGGTGACTATAATGGCTATGATGAGTATATGCTTGTTATAAGTGGAGATACAAAGAAATTCGAAAAGATTGGTGATTCAGCCGTTGACCTTACGAATTACGCAACAAAAGCTTATGCCGATCAAGCTGAAGCTGATGCTTTATCTGCTGCTAAAACTTACGCAAATGGACTAGCTAAAAATTATGCTACTGCTGCTCAAGGAACAAAAGCAGACAGTGCTGTTCAGTCTGTAAAGATTGGAACAACAGAATATAAGTCTGGAACATCAGTTACACTTCCAGCTTATCCAACAACGCTTCCTGCGTCTGATGTTAAGGCTTGGGCAAAAGCAGCTACAAAACCAACTTACACAAAATCTGAAGTTGGACTTGGAAATGTTGATAATACTGCCGATGCAAACAAATCTGTTAAGTATGCTACAAGTGCAGGTTCTGCAAGTACCGCAAGCAAATTAGGTACGAACGCAGGTTCAACTGTACAGCCAGTTTACTTTTCAAATGGTGTTCCTGTTGTATGTAATGTTTCTACTGACTTTGTTTGCCAGGGTGTAAATGAACTGATTCTTAATGGCGGTGGAGCTTAATCTAAAACATATTTATATTTCAAATAAATAATATAAGGAGGCTGTTTTATATAGTCTCCTTTTCACTATAAAAGGAGGATAAAATGGCTGACAATACTATTAATGTCAGAATAAAAGATAGGTCTGACACGGAAGCAAATTGGACTTCCAAAAATCCTGTTCTTTTAAAAGGTGAACGTGCCATTACAGATGGAACAGGTAAATATAAAATTGGTGATGGAAAAAAAACATGGAGTGCTTTGCCATATTATGAAGCTATGACTTCTGATGATCGTACAAAGTTGAATGGTATTGCATCTGGTGCTAATAAAACAATTGTAGACAGTTCGTTAAGTACATCATCAACAAATCCTGTGCAAAATAAAATAATTAATGATGCTTTTAGTAAAAAAGCTAATTCTACATTATCATCCTACAAAGATATTATGGTTAATTTGGCAGATAATTGTGTTTTTCCAGAACCGTTATCTCTTGCTGCTTCTCCATTTTCCAGAGATTTATGGCATGACCATTTTGCTTTTTTATCAGAATATTCTATATTGTCAACAGAAAAACATGGGTAGATTCTTCGGAAAATATAAAAAATTTATTTATACAAAAAGAAAAAACTGGTATTGCAATTTTAACGAGTGATATTGTAGGTGCTAGGTTTGTTTTATATTCTAATAGTTTGTCATATTCAATGATTAAATGGATTGAAATAGGAGTAAGTTATACATATCCATTTAGCGAATTTGATATAATCATTGAACGATCTACAGATGGTAAAACTTGGGACACCTTTCATTCATCAAGTATAAAGAATAGCGCACAACCATATTTTCTTTTTGTTGGAAATAATTTTTATGACAATTATCCATATGTTCGTTTTTCTTTTAAAAAAACTTCAAATTTAACAACTGGAAAGGTTTCTATCACTTCTTTAAAAGGTTTTACAATAAGAAAAGGCGACCAAGGACTTGGGATTGAAAATGAATTTCCATACGATTGGGATTGCGATAGAAATATATATCCTCATAATGATAACGAATGTACTTTAGGTATTCCAAGAAGGCGTTGGAAAAATATTTATGCAGAGAATTTCGTAGGTACTGCTTCTGCTGTTCCTTGGTCTGGTATCACTGGAAAACCTTCAACATATACTCCATCTTCTCACACTCATAACTACGCAGGTTCTAGTTCGGCAGGCGGAAGTGCAAACAGTGCTGTAAAACTTGACACAACTACATCAGGTTCTGCTACACAGCCAATATATTTCAGTGGAGGTAAGCCGGTTGCCTGTACTTACACTCTTGGTAAATCTGTTCCGGCAAATGCAGTATTTACAGACACAAACACATGGAGACCTTTGGGTACTGAAGCAAACCAAGCATGTGCTGGAAATGACAGTAGGTTGTCAAATTCAAGACCAGCTTCTGATGTTTACGCATGGGCAAAAGCAAGTACTAAACCAAGCTATTCTTGGGAAGAAATTAGTGGAAAGCCTGTGGCTTTTTCACCATCTGCACACAGCCATGTTGTATGTCAATCAACAGAACCAAGTGGTCAAAATAATGGAGACATTTGGTTTAAAGAAGAATAAAAATAGATAACTTTATAAATGTAAAGGAGTCATACATGAATCGACTCCTTTTTGCTATGTAAAAATATATAAATGAAAGGAGAATTTCATGTCAATTTTATCAACTGTCAAAAAGGGATATCTATATATGAAAACTAGTACAGGATATCTTAAATTACTTCCAAGGACTCTTGCGAGTCTTGTTTCTTTAGATAACGGTAATTCTGTAGAAACAGAAATTTCAAATATTAAATCAGCAGCATCTAGTTTATCGACGATAGTAAATTGGCATACAACAAAGCTCAATGGATTGAAAACTGGGTCAACATCTACGGTAGTAAATAATTTAACTACAACCACAGACGGTTATGTTCTTGATGCTAGAATGGGTAAGAGCTTACAGGATAGTATTACTACACTAAACTCCACTTTTAGTTATGAAACTGGAACAATGGGTTTGCTTAGACCGTGTAATGGTTGTACGGGTACCGAAGGATACTATATAAAAGTTGGAAAACTAGTAACATTTAATGTTACCATAAATTTAACAGTAGCATTAGAAATTTCAACTACGTATTTAGAAATTCCTTGTCTTCCTTATAAAACTAAATATGACTGTACATTTTCATCTGGATATCAAAAATGTCAACTTAGATCGAACGATGACAACTGGACTACAATAAAAGTTGGTGCAAACCACAGTACTCAAAGCATTTTGTTTTATGTATCACAATATGCACGTACATGGACAGCAATGGTAAGTGATATAAAAAGCGAAGGTAAAGTAATTGTTAGTGGATCATACATAATAGAATAATTTTATTTTTGATTTGTTATTATATGAAATCAAATAGATGTTCAAAGTGGAGAAATACAAACTCCACTTTGAACATTATATGTT
>ERZ1034878.374-NODE-374-length-22230-cov-21.892266_pt1 | contig 22230 bp, 21 predicted proteins | sample MGYA00520593_ERZ1034878 | MGnify/ENA primary metagenome ERZ1034878 (study PRJEB33766, sample SAMN09781724) | gut metagenome | biome: gut microbiome | host: Homo sapiens | place: Madagascar | study: EMG produced TPA metagenomics assembly of the PRJNA485056 data...
AAAAATTTTTGTATTGATAATTTTATAAAATTTGTCTTTAAAATTCATGTATTAATCCTCTATCAAAACTCTATCAAGACAGGCTTTCGGCGAATATTGCCATTCTCTGAATGTTATTCGTTTAACTTTAAATCCTGAACGTTCAATGATAGCTTGTTTTTTCATATTTGAAATATGGGATTTTGTTTTATCATCAACACCATCAATTTCTATTACAAACTTGTCATCAACTAACAAATCCGCACTCAAACCGGCAATTTCTGCACCTGCAACTACTCTATGATCAAGTTCACGAATTTTGTCTGCAACTTCTCTTTCTAGCGAGTTTTTGTAAATGTTTTCATCAATTTCACCTGACAAAACTGCTTGTTTCTTATCTTGATAGTTTTGCATATAAGAAACATAGTTCCTAAAATGTCCGTCAGGTAACTCTCTTGGATTTCTTGAAACAAAATTTATAACCTTATTTCTACCACGAGTAATTGCAACATTAAATAAATTCGCTTTTTGCATAAACATTAAACTTTGCGTATAGCTATTGTCCGCAACCGCCCATGAAATCATCATAATATCACGTTCATCCCCTTGAAACGTGTGTGCAGTACCAATTTCAATCTGATGTTTTTTAATCATATAATCTGACAAAACTTTTGAAACAGAAACTTTTAACTGCTCAACCTGCGCTCTGAATGGAGAAATAATTCCTACAGTGACAGGATTATCAGGATTTTTACGTTCATCTTCAATAATTATCTCGTGTAATCGTCTTACCAATGCCTCAATCTCAGGCAAGTTACGAGTTGCGTCAAAATCAACTTTTCCATCAACAACTTCAACAAGTTCAAGCACGTTTTCATCGGGTTTATCCTTACGCATTACACGTATTCTATCGTTGTAAAATTCATGGTTTGAGAAATTGATAATCGGCGGCAAACTTCTAAAATGTTCATCTAACATAACAGAGTTCATTGAATAATAATCCGCCAAATCAAACATTGAATTAGTTCTAAATCTCCACATCAATTGATATTTGTCCGGAATTCCATATTGGCTCAAGAATGATTGTTCTTTTGCTTTTTCAAGGAATGAAAGGTGCGGAAGTTGTTTGTCATCACCGACAATTACTGCACGTTTTGCTCTAAACAAAATCGGGAAACAGCTTGCGATATCACATTGAGATGCCTCGTCAATGATTGCAACATCAAACATTCCGGGTTTTAGAGGTAAAGAATCCGATACTGCATAAGTCGTAACACACCAACAAGGAAATGCTTCTAAAAGCGGTCTAAAATCTTCTTCTTCTAGTATATTGGTTTGTAGACGTTTTCTGTTTGCAACAAGAGATTTTGCATGAACTTTTAATCTTCTGCGTTTATTTTCATCCCGAAGAAGTTCTTTTAAAGCTTCACGACGTTTATTTTTCAGAATATTTGTCGCAAGTGATTTTTGCTTACGTTTCATAGTTCTGATTTGTTCTGCTAACATGTGAAGGTTTCCTGTTTTTTGAATATCTGCCTCAATTTTTCTCAAAGACCATTCCATATTGGCAAATTCCAACTCTTGCTTAAGCTTTCCGATTGTTTCATAATTTACGTCAAAATCTTTTAGGTTGAGAATTTTCTTTAATTGCCCTAAGCTTGTAAAATTAGCGATTTTGGAAATAAATCCTGCTTTTTCCATATTGTGTTCAAGCACCTTTATAATGCCTGCAACCATATCTATCTCACCTTTTTTAAGAGTTTTTTTGATATATTCTTTTTTACCTAAGATTTTTTCTTGTTCTTCAACTTCTTCCAACTTGTCATGCCAGTTTTTTTCAAGCTTAATTATGGTTTCAGACTTGTTTTCCATATTTTTAAGCATATCAAGATGGTCTTTCATATCTTTTGTATCAACAAGAAGAATATCTTCTATATCGTCATCAAGATCTGAATTATTTTGGGCAAGCAAGTTGTTTAATTCTTCGCTCAACTGTCTTTGATAATTCAAACGACCAGCTCTCAGCGCCATATGACTTGCGCCTAAATCGTTTAATCTTTCAGCAACAACATCAACCGCTTTGTCCATACGAGATGCGACAAGAACAGTTTTACCATTCGCAACAAGATGCGCGACAAGGTTTACAATAGTTTGTGACTTACCTGTTCCCGGAGGTCCTTGTACTGCAACGAATTTACTGTTATCAATATTTTTTACAACTTGTAATTGGCTATCACTCAATGATAGAGGCGTAATCGGGTAAAAATCAGTAATTTTATTCATATCCTTCATTGGAACTGATTTTTCTTTGCTTTGTGAATATTCCTCGTTAATAATACTCAAAGCAGTTTCTCTATAAATTCCTGAAGGTTTTTCGGCAATTTGCGTTAATTCGTGCAAAACACCAGCCGTTACAGAAGGTCGTTTTGTCAAAATTATTGCACTTTGCGGAGTTACTGCAATTTTTTCCAACTTAACTTTTTGTTTAGCCTGTTCAGTTTCTTCTTCCTCAATGATATCTTCTACATTTTCACCATCAATTTTTTCTTTATAAAAATCTTTTGACTTAGAAACATTATCGTCTTCCTTGTAATCATCAACATTTGTTGCAATTTCGATTTCAGGAACAAGCGATTTCAAAGTCGTTAAAAAGATATCCAATTTTTCTTGCGTAATAGGCAAATCCGGCACTACATCCAAAATTCCTTCTAACAACAAGTCAACTTCATCTTCATCATCGTTTTTGCGCATAAGAGCTGCAAGCGCACCTGTATTAAGCGACAAAACCTCATCTAAAGGAAAACAATTTATATTAACACCATTGCGTTCCAATTTACACGGCATATACAAAAGAGGTGTCAAAAATTCATTTTGGCGTTTACTTTTAGAACTTTTACCAACCAAAAATAAATATCCATAAATCAAATATTTATCTTTTTGTCCCAAATCACTTTGTATCATCAATTCAGTTAATTTAGGATTGCTACCTTCCAATGGAATAAATTCTGCACCGGTTGAAAATAATTGTTCCTCACCCTTCAAAAAAATCCACTTGTTATCCTTATCGCCTTTCAAATTTCTAAAAGTCGAACTTTTAACTTCTTCCCTCACACAATCGTGAAGATATTGGCTTAATTTTTTTATAAAACTGTTATTGAATGCTGAATTTATTGCACGTGAAGCCTCTTGTAACATGTATTCTCCTTTTCACTTTGCACAAACTATTCCATTTTATAACATTTTACGCTAAAATAGCAATTATGAACATCATCAATATAAACGATACTTCCAACAAACTTTTCTATATCGGCGGAGTTGTAAGAGATGAATTACTCAACAAGCAATCTATTGATATAGATATAACCTATGTTGGAAACGCTATTGAATATTGTTCTAAGTTTGGGGAAGTTATTCAGATAAATCCTGATTTTGGAACTGTGAGAGTAAAAATACCATCTTCACCACACCGAGAAATTGCCGATTTCGTTCCTTCTACAGGGAGTGGACATAATGTTTCAGAAGAACTAAACAATGTCATAGTTGATTTTGCCTCAACCAGATCTGAAACCTATCCTAAAAAAGGTCATCTTCCGGTTGTGGAGAAAATTGGTTGTTCTTTAAAAGAAGATGTTCTACGCCGTGATTTTACAATAAATGCACTTGCTAAATCCATTACGACCGGAGAGATTGTTGACTATGTCGGGGGACTAAAAGATTTAAAAAACAAAAAACTGAGAGTTCTACACGACAACAGTTTTATTGACGACCCGACGAGAATTATCAGAGGGTTGAAATTCGCAATGCGATTTAATTTTGAACTTGAAGAACATACAAAAAAATTACAAGATGAATACTTGAAAAACATCAATTATGATATGAGTTATAAGAGAATAAAAAAGGAGTTGATAGAAACATTTAATGCACCTCTTTCAAATATAACAAAGGAATATAAAAAACAACGCACTTTTGAAAAATTTATCAACGAAAAAATCTACAAACTTGTTACTCCAAATGATGTTGAAATTCCGTCAATAAATATTGAAGAATTGATTGAAAAGTATTGTCTTGATATAGATTGCCACGTCGCTAACACTCCTCGCAATGACGAACATATTTGGTTAATTTATGTTGGAGTTTTAAAAGATTTGTCAAGGTTACCTCTAACTAAAATTGAACAAAAAATCCTTGATGATGTTCCACAAAATATCTTAAATTCTGATTTTGAACTATACAAAACTTTTGAAAACGCAAAAATTGAAACAATTTTGTTATACGCAATTTTAAAAGACCAAAAAGGTGCCAAACATTATTTAGATAATTTACGTAACATCAAGATTTCAATTAACGGAAAAGATTTGCAAAATCTTGGAATTTCTCCATCTCCTCAATATCAAGAAATATTTGATGAAGTTTTGAAAGCAAAACTCCAAAATCCAAAGATGACAAAAGAGGATGAATTAAAAATTGCTAAATCTTATTCATCTTGTTAACATTTTCTTTTACATATTGTTTAACCGCAGGTGTAATAAGCAAATCCGGTTCTGATGCGGTAAATTCATCCAAAACAGTTATGCCACGTTTTATATTACCGTTTTCTATATACAAAACACCCAACATAACCTTATTTAAAGCATTACCACCCTTGCTATACTCAGCAATTTTAGAATTTACTAACCCCAATTTTTTATAACATTGAGCCAAATTTTGATAATACTGCAAATTTAAGCTATACTGTCTAACCGCATCCTCATAAGGTTGTTTTGCCATATCAGGATAACCAATCGCCATATAAGCATCTCCAATATTTTTATAATAAACAGCAGTGGCTTGTGTGTTCGGGTTTAAGCTAATCGCAATTTTAAACTCCTGAATAGCTGCGTAATAACAATGTTCCTCCATATATCTCAATCCCATATTATTATGAAGGAAAGCGTTTTTTGTCGCATCAATCACATACACATCCGGTTTTTTATAACCAGAAGTGATAAAACTCAAGAATATTAATGCTATTAATAAAAAATTTTTCACTTTCTTTATAATTCTATTTCCAATCCTTCTTGTGCAAGGATTACATTATCATCTTTATAATGTTCTTTAATGGAATTTAATTTATTGTCATCATAATCAGGATCAAAATGAAAGAAAACTAATTTTTCAGCACCTGTTTGATTTTTCGCTTCCAAAGCCATATCAAATGTTGAATGTCCATAACCCTGTTTTGGAGTGAAAGCATCTAAATAATCTTCTGTTGTATATTGTGCATCATGAATTAACAAATTACACCCACGAGCAAAATTAGCCAATTTTTTATCGCCTCCCGGATAACTTTCCTTATCTGTAGCATAAACAAGAGATTTATCTTTATAAGATATTTTAAAAATCAAAACCCCTTCTTGCGGATGCGCATAAGAACGATAACATGTAATTAAGACATCATCACCCTCAACTTTGGCATCATTTTCATTTTCAATTCTTTTGATAATCGGCGGTTCACCATGTCTTAAAATAATTCCTTCTGTTTCATTAATATCTTTTATATTCAGATTTCCTGCAATATCACCTAAATCAAGCGGAAAAGATTTGCCAAAAAGAAGTTCAGATAATTCATCCGCCAAACTCTCATTATAATTAACATTTCCAAAAACATTAATCTGTGATGACGGAACATGTAATGGTCTAAAGAATGTAAAACCTTGCAAGTGATCCTGATGAATATGAGAAATCAAAACCGTTGCTTTCATTGGAGTTCTATCGGATGCCTTAATTCCTGACGCAATATATTTACCCAAAAGTTCATTTCCAACATTAATCAACCCAGTGCCGGCATCAAGAATAATCAAATTCCCATTCACATTGACCTCAACACAAGAAGTATTTCCACCATATTGCAAAAAATCCTTGCTCGCTATCGGATAACTTCCTCTTACACCTCTGAATTTTACGCTAAATTCACCCATATCTTAATCCTCTTATTTCTTCTCTATTGTAATTGTTGCATTTTGGTCTTTTGCTTCACCAGAATATATTGTTGTTCCAAAAACCAAAAGTTTTGCAAGTTTTTGAACATTTTTCAAATTAGTTTCTTTATTCTGAATATTAAAAACTACTTTGTTTCTATAATTTGTCACAGTTATCATCCTAAAAGCGTTCGGATAAGTAACCATTGAAGGACAACTTACATACAAAATATTATCTTTCTGTGTAATTTTTGCGCCATGATAATGACCTTGAAAAACCGCAATCGGATTATTATATTTATTAAGGATTTCTTCTGCCTTGTCAGCATCCAACAATCTATGATTTGGACTATTAAACGGCTCTAAAATAGGTACGTGCATAAAAATCAAAACAGTATCCTTTTTAGAATTGGCAAGTTCATTATCCAACCATTGCAACTGTTCATCACCAAGTTTTCCGTTTGCAGTAAGTCTATCTCGTATGATAGTATCCAAAACTATAGCTTTATAACCTTTTTGTGGCACAAAAGAATAATAAGATTTTTCAAACTTATAGTTTTTATTATAATTGTTTACCAAATCCATGTAAACTCTTGGAGTTAAGTAGCCACCATACATTGTGTCATGGTTGCCAAAAGCAAAATACCACGGAACATTCAATTTTTCAGTATGTGGCAAAAATGCGCTCAACTCTTTTTCAAATGGTTTGTCAATTTGATCTCCCGTAAACATAACAAAAGATACATTTGGAGTTTCGTTAATCTGTTCAATCACATCATCCAAAAGTTTTGGAGATTCTCCAACCATTTTATAAGTTGTATTATTTGCACCTGTATAAAAATGAGCATCGCTAACTTGTGCAAACTTTAAACTTGCCGTACTACTATAGCTTTGCAATCCAAATAGCATTGCGCCTGCAAGCAAAATAGAAATTGACCAGTTTTTAAATTTTGTCATAACTGATTCCTTTTTTATAACTTTTCTTTTTCTATATCTGTATCTTTGTGTCATTTTGATTGTTTATCCAATATTGATTTTATATCATTATACGTCGAATTTAACGTTTTGTCGTCGTCAGAGAGTATGATTGCTTTATCAATATTCAAAAGCGCACTTGTTAAATTCCCCTGAGCATAGTCACATAAACCTAAAAACTTGTACACCTCAGATGTCTGAATATTACGTGATAAAAGATTTAATTTATCCTTCGCATCATCATAACTGCCTTTGTAGTACAAAATCTTTGCCTCTATCAATAAATATGAAATATTTTCTTCTATATCAAGAGCATGCCTAATATCCTCATCTGCCTCTGCCAAATAATTCATATTCATATTTGCATCTGCACGCAACGCATAAGCCACATCCGAATTTGGATTATATCCAATATATTTGTTTAAATAATTTATCGCATTTTTATAATCCATCATCGCAGAATAGCATTGCGCCAAACCCAAGTAACTCTGGGAATAATCCGGCTTTAAAGAATTTGCTTTTTGGAAATAATTTATTGCGTTTTTATAATCTCCATTTTCTCTGTAAGTTTGAGCAAGAATAAACATTGACCAAAAATCACCTGTAGCAGAAGCTAAAGTAGAAAGTTGTTTTGTTTTATCTCCTGATTTTTTGTACTGTTGAGCTTGCTGAATATTCTTGTCATTATAAGTCAAATAAGATTTTGCATTGCTATTTGTAACCCTAACAAGGGTATTTTTTAAATCTTTTGCATCAATATTGTTCGGTTCAAGTTGAAGAATTTTATCAACATAAACCATTGCCTCATTATACTTGCCATACGTTGCATAATCCGCAGCAATATCAAAGTAATCCTCTGTCAACTCACTTGCACAAACAGACAAACAAGGGAATATTAAACACAATAAAATAAACTTCTTCATAACGGCATTATAACACAATTTCATATAAATGTATGATTATATTAAAGATACAAGATTTTTTGCCGTAAATATTAATACTATGACCAAAAATTTTTTTGTAAACCCATTTGAAAAAAAACCTGAAAAAGACCCAATGACACCATCTTACATAAAACCTGACGGCACTCAGGTTATTGAAAAAGATGAAGAATTTGGAAAAACTGTTTATGAAAAATGCCCAGATGGAGCGTTAATTTTCAGGAGTTACAATAAACAAGGAAAGTTGTGGTTAGATTTTGCAAGAAACTTAAATTTTGAAATCGGACATCGTTATGATGAAGATGGAAGAATGGTTTATAAATACGATTCCGTCTACGACGAAAACAATGTACTTGCAAAAAAGAATGAATATGACATTGAATACCACGACAATGGCAAGAAAAAACTAGAAGTTGTAACGACATTTCCTGGCAATATAACAACTTACATGCAATACGATGAAAACGAAAAACGTATAGAAAAAATCGTCGAACGTGGTACTGTAAAAACATATTATGATGAAAACGACAAACCAATAAAACGAGAAATCGACAGAGGTTCAGGCGGAATTATAACAGAAGATTTAAGCGGAAAGTAATAAAAAATCGCACAATTAAATGTGCGATTTTTATTTTAATAAATTTTTTTTCACAAATTAAACTAAAATTTATTAAACACCCATTGCTCTTAAAATTTCTGTCATGTCTGCGGCAGTCTTTTTAACATCGGTATTTGAATATTTGATAGCATTATCAGGGTCTTTTAAGCCATTTCCAGTTAAAATACATACAATTTTAGACCCTTCTTTAACTTTATCCTTAACCTTTATTAAACCGGCAACAGATGCTGCACTAGCTGGTTCAGCAAATACACCCTCAGTTGAAGCAATCAATTTGTACGCCTTAACGATTTCTTCATCAGTTACAAAATTAATCATACCATTACTTTCATCTCTTGCAGCCTCAGCCTTAGCCCAACTTGCAGGGTTACCAATACGGATTGCAGTTGCCAATGTTTCAGGTTTATAAATCCTTTCACCCTTAACAATTGCAGCTGCACCTTCTGCTTCAAAACCCATCATTTTTGGTAAGTTAGAAATTTTGCCCAATCTATGCCATTCGGTATAACCCTTCCAGTAAGCAGTAATATTACCTGCATTTCCAACAGGGATAAAGTGATAATCAGGAGCTTGCCCCAAAGCATTACAAATTTCAAATGCTCCGGTTTTTTGTCCCTCAATTCTGTACGGATTAACTGAATTTACTAAAGTAATAGGGTAATTATCAGAAATTCTACGAACCATTTCCAACGCCTCGTCAAAATTTCCTTGAATAGCAATAATTTTTGCACCATACATCATAGCTTGAGATAATTTTCCTAATGCAATATATCCATCGGGAATTAACACAAATGTTTTCATTCCGGCTCTTGCTCCATAAGCAGCAGCAGAAGCAGAGGTATTACCAGTTGATGCACAAATAATAGCATCAGATCCAGCCTCTTTAGCTTTTGAAACCGCCATTGTCATACCTCTGTCTTTGAAACTTCCGGTCGGGTTGCAACCTTCAAATTTCAAATAAATTTCAGCATCAATACCGATTTTTTTAGCCAAATTATCAGCCTTAATCAAAGGTGTATTTCCTTCGTTAAGCGTAACAACCGGAGTTTTTTCTGATACCGGTAAATATTCTCTAAATGTGTTAATTAAACCTTGATAATACATAAAAATTTCCCTTCATTCTTTTGCTTTATAATACCACAGAAATAAAACTTTGAGCAATTTTGACAACTTTTAATAATATTGCTATTATAAATATAATTTGTTATAATTACAAAGAACATTGAAAATTAAAATATCAAGGGGCAAGCCTGTATCTTTTTATAAAGCATCAGCACAACAAATACTTTAGCCATAGGCTGATTGTTTAATGAAAGGAGGGCGAAATTATGGAAAACATCAATCTTACACTAATAATGTTATTTTTGATCTTATACATAATAAAAAATGACACCCATCTTTTAAGATAAGTGTCACTTTAGCCAATTACAGGTTACGGTAGTTCGAGCTACCGCCCCGATATTTTTATTATAACCTATTTTTTCAAAATTTCAACCCCTAACAAAAAGAAAGCTCCTTAAAAAAGGAGCTTACATCACTTATTTTACGTTATTATCTATTTTACTTCTTTAATAATTAGAGAAGCATTCTGTCCGCCAAATCCGAATGAATTTGATAATGCGGCATGAATATCAGCTTTTCTTGCTTTGTGAGGAACGTAATCCAAATTTGCAACATGTTCATCTTGATTATCAAGGTTGATAGTTGGAGGAACAATGTGTTCGTTAATAGCTTTAACGCAAGCAATACATTCAACTGCACCAGTTGCACCCAACAAGTGACCGTGCATTGATTTTGTTGAACTTACAAGAAGATTTTTATTATCTTCTTTGTTTCCAAATACATGTTCAATAGCCTTAGATTCAGCTACATCGCCCAAACCAGTACTTGTACCGTGAGCATTGATATATTGAACATCAGTTGGTTCCATACCTGCATCCTCTAATGCAAATTGCATTGCATGGATTGCGCCTTGACCTTCCGGATCTGGAGCTACAACATCATAAGCATCACCTGTTTGACCATAGCCAACAACTTCTGCATAAATTTTAGCACCACGCTTTTTAGCATGTTCGTATTCTTCAAGAATAAGAACACCTGCACCTTCAGACATTACGAAACCATCTCTTTCAACATCCCAAGGACGAGAAGCTTTTGTAGGTTCATCGTTACGTTTAGAAAGTGTTCTGGCACTAGAAAAAGCTCCAATACCAACATCACAAATAGTAGCTTCACAACCACCGGCAACCATAATATCAGCATCACCATATTGGATTGATCTGAACGCATCTCCAACTGTGTGAGTACCTGTTGCACAAGCAGAAACAACTACTTTATTAATACCCTTAAAACCGTGACGCATTGAAATACGACCTGACGCCATGTTTACAATCATCATAGGAATTGTAAATGGTGAACATTTATTCGGCCCTTTTTCAAGGATTCTAACATGGTTTTCTTCAAAAGTTCTAAAACCACCGGCAGCAGAGCTAACCATAACGCCGATTTTATAAGGGTCAACATCTTTTACTTCGTCCAATTTAGCATCTTTGATAGCTTCATCAGCCGCAATAACAGCAAACTGAATATATCTATCCATCTTTTTAGCTTCTTTTGGATCAATATATTCTTCAGGGTGGAAGTTTTTCACTTCACCAGAAATTTTTACAACGTGCTTACTAATATCAATAAGCTCAGAAGTACTTATTCCGCTTTTTCCTTCAACAAGACTATTCCAAAAATTGTCAACGCCGACACCAAACGGTGTAACCGCACCAAGTCCTGTGATAACTACTCTTCTTTTTGTCATCTCTTTACCTTTTTAACTATCTTTTAAATATACGAGGGAGAAAATTCAATATTAAACTTTCACCCTCGCAACTTTATAAACAAACCGAGTTTCAGCAACGAGTTTAAGAGAGGCAACCCCTGCCGACCCTCGATTAAGCTTGAAGCCTATTTGCTGTGAGCATCAATGTAAGTAACAGCATCTTGAACTGTTTGAATTTTTTCAGCTTCTTCATCAGGAATTTCACAACCGAATTCTTCTTCGAAAGCCATAACCAATTCAACTGTATCCAAAGAATCAGCACCTAAATCAGCTGTAAAGCTTGCTTCAGGAGTAACCAATGCTTCATCAACACTCAATTGATCTACTACTACTTTTTTTACTTTTTCAAATGTACTCATTTCTAATTTCCTCATAATTTATTTGTATTACTATACTATTTGTTCTCTTACATTATACTTAACGCAAGATTTTTTTGCAAGAAATTTACAATCTGGTGTCCATATTGTTAAAAATCTTAACTTTTTTTGTGAAAGTGAATAGGTTAATAAGTAAATAAGGCAATAAGTTCGTATCAAATGCTATGCACCTACAAATTTTATTTTTGAGCGAAGCGAATGAAATGAACCTATTCTCTTATTCACCTATTCACTTATTGACTCCGATTAAATAATCAACGCTCCGGCAACTTCAATTGCTTGACCTGAAACGTAATCTGCATCAAGAGCTAAATATTTAACAGTTTTAGCAATATCTTCAGGAGTTCCAAGACGTTTCATCGGAATAGCTTTCAAGTATTCGTCAATATTTGGAAGATTTGCAGTCATAGCGGTTTGGATAAATCCAGGACAAACTGCATTAACTCTGATGTTTCTTGAACCAAATTCTTTAGCAAGAGTTTTAGTCAAACCGATTAAGCCAGCTTTTGAAGCTGAATAGTTAGCTTGTCCAGGGTTTCCGTGAAGCCCTACAACACTTGACATGTTGATGATAGAACCTTGACGAGCTTTCATCATATATTTAATAACTGCATGGGTAACGCAATAAGCACTTGTTAAGTTAATTTTAATAACTCTTTCCCATTGTTCCATATCCATTCTGATAAACAAGCCATCTTTTGTAATACCAGCATTGTTCAACAATACGTCAATTTTGCCGTGTTCAGCAATCATTTTGTCAACGTTTTCTTGAACTGCTTCAGGATTTGAAACATCAAATTGGTAGAAATAAGCATTTGCGCCACAAGCTTTGATTTCGTCTAAAGCCGGTTGAGCTTTTTCAGCATCACAAATGTCGTTAATAATAATGTCGCAACCTGCTTTTGCAAGTTCCAAAGCACAAGCCAACCCGATACCACGAGAACCGCCTGTTACCAAAGCAATTTTTCTTTCTGTCATTAATTTTCTCCTTATTTATTAATAAAATAAAATAAAAACGAATTATCTTATCCCTCAAGTTGATTGTAGCATAAATATGCGAGCTTTGACAGTTTATTAACAAATTTGAAGATGAAGAGAATAGTTCTCATATTAAAATTTGGATGCAAAGATGTGTAAATGCAAAGTTCATATAATAAAAATACTAAATTACCATATCTCTAACAAAACAAGAGGGGGAAAATTCCCCCCCCCTAATAATACCTATCTATCAAAAGTCATACTATCTGAATATTTTGTATATTGTAATTTATCTTTTTCGAAAATAGTTTTCAATGCCCCATAATTACCATCTACAAAACTTAATTTTTCAGGGAACACTAAAACTTGATGTACATCAGCTCCATATTGGTTTGGACCTTTCTTCTCTCCATTTACATCAAATACAACTGTTGCACATCTTTTATCCACCACAGATGTTGTTTCTCCTGTAAAAAAGCCTTTATCATCTCTTACATTAGTTACATAAGTAAATGGTTCACAACTTGAACGCAAATTTCGAAAATAAATTAAGCTTCCATCTAATAACAATATTCTAGGAAAACCAATACCTTCTCGAGAAATACTACCACTGCCGTTATTACGTGGAGAAGCGAGCTTTACCAAATAAGAACTTCCACATCCTTGCGCACCGGTCGTACAAACTTTAGCTCCATTATAATATTTAGCAATATTTTCAATTTTTTGCAATGATGTTTCAGTAGTACTAAAAATACCGGAGTAATCTACAATATCCTCATCCGCCTTCATTCTATTTAATGTATTTAAAAAACCTGAATAGCTCTTTTTTGCTTGCGTAACTATTGCCCTTTCTTTAAAATGACTTATCAAACTAGGCATAGTCAAAGCAGCCACCACACCAATTATTCCAATAGTAATAAGAACTTCCGCAAGAGTAAATGCCAAACGATTATAATAAATTTTCATTAGTCCCTTCTTTCTATTTTTATAATATTAAATCAATATATTTATTATAAACGTTTATATTTAACATTGTCAATTGTTTTAAACGGATTTGTTGAAATTAATTTACTATATGACATCATAAAATTATGAGGATTGTTACAGAATTAAAAGAAATTCTTTATCAAAAAGGATTGAATATGAAATTTGTTGCAGAAGGATTGGAACAAAAATTAGGAAAACCTTACTCGTTAGCAAATTTATCGAACAAACTCCGAAATGAAACTATTACCTACAGAGAAATGAAACTTATAGCAGAAATTATTGATTGCAAATTGGAATTAACAGATAAATAAAATTCATGGCTTGAAAAAGTCATAACAATGTGTTATAATGTAAAAACAAGGTAGGGTATCCTGCCAGATACCCTTTTACAGACCCTATAGCAATGAAGCTAAAATTAGAAAAATGTGTCCTATTATCACTAGGGCGCATTTTGTTATGTTTCTAATTTGCTCTTTCACTATACATCACCTCCTTTGCTACACCTTTTTACAGAAAAGTTTGTCGTGTATGTTAGGAGGATTATCCAACCTGCAAAAGTTATTATAATATAAATATATACAATTCGCAAAAAAAGGTGAAGATATTGCATCTTCACCATATTTTTATGTATATTCTTTTACTTATTTACACAAGTGCTAATTCTTCTTTCAAAGTTGCGATTGTTGTTTCCAAACTAGCTTTGTCAAATACGTTGAACATTTTAGCCTCTGGAGCAATTTTTCTGTTCAAACCTGCAAGAACTTTTCCAGGTCCGATTTCTACAAAAATTTCAACTCCATCATTTGCCATTTGTTGAATTGTTTGTGTCCAATGTACAGATGAACAAATTTGTTTTGGCATTTTTTCTCTAAAATCAGCACTTTCTGTAGTTGCTTTAGCATCAACGTTTGTAACTACAGGAATTTGAGCATTATTCAATTCCAAATCAGAAACAAATCCTACAAATTCTTTGCTTGCATTTTCCATAAATTTAGAGTGAAAAGCTCCTGATACAGGAAGCGGAACAACACGTCTTGCGCCTTTAGCCAACAAAATTTCACCAGCTTTTGCAACTGCATCATTATCACCGGTGATTACAACTTGAGCAGGTGAATTGTAGTTTGCAACATCAACATAACCAACACTTGATGCCTCTTTCAATGCTTCTTCTAAAGCACCCTCAGGAGCATTTAAAATTGCAGACATTGCACCGGAACCACCTGATTGTTTTGCTGATTCATTCATCAAGTCAGCTCTTTTTTGGATTGCTTTAAAAGTTGTTTCTAAAGACATAACGCCAGCTTCGTACATAGCACAATACTCACCTAAAGAGTGACCTGCAACAAAGTCCGGTTTGATATCTAATTGAGATTTCAAAGCTTCTAAAGCCGCAATTGACATTGTAACAATACAAGGTTGTGTGTTAACGGTTTGTTTCAAAGCATCTTCAGGGCCTTCAAAACAAAGAGTTGTTACACTTTTACCCAAGACTTTGTCAGCAGTGTCAAAAACATTTTTTGAACTTTCAAAATTTTCATATAAATCTTTTCCCATACCTACAGCTTGAGAGCCTTGACCGGGAAATAAAAAAGCAATTTTTTTTGTCATAATAATATCCCTCTCTAAAAAATACCTATACAAGATTATACAATAAATACCATAAAAGTAAATATCATACGCAATTTATGCAAAATCATCCTAAAAAGGCATGTTCAAACCTAATGGCGCATATAAACCATCTCCATTCAACTTACGCATTTCTTTCAAGGACATATTTTCCATTTTTTCATATGTTTTGAAATTAATATTTTCCGGTAACGGCAAGCCTTTTTTGTTATAACGCATTGTAGAATTTCCTCTTACATACATACCCATTTGGTAAAAATCTCCTGCAGGTTCAACTTCACCTAAATAAGCATGACTTTTTTTTGTGATACTATTATTATATTGCGATTTTCTACAACCTAAAGGTAAATCTCTTAATCTGTATTTCATACCATCAATTAATTCTGATGCAAATTTTCTTATCGTAACACCATTCACAATATCTTTTACATAAGATTTTGCCGCCGCAGATTTTGAATACCCAAAAGGGACATAACTAAAAACATTTTGTCCGTTTAAAACACTCTTTGTCACATGTTTCATATTGTGTAAATGCTCTAACGGATTTACACCACTTCCGTAATCAATCCTTCTAGGTTTATATTCAACTTCACGCATACCTAAAAGTTTGCCATCTTTATCATAAACCCTATCAGCTGTATATTTAAAGCCATAAGTATCTGCCAATTCACCTTTTTCATTTTTCAAATTAACGATACGATTTTCAGTCTTAGTTAAAACTTTTTTATTTCCAACAATATTAGCTTCAAAAGATTTTACTCTGTCAATAAGCACTTTTCCATCTTTATCAAACAACTTTGTATATGTTTTTCCACCTTCGGTTTTGGTTGCAACCCTCATGCCATTTGCTAAAGTTTTATAAATTTCTGAACCAACTGATGTTATTGCCATATTAATACACACACTTTCTATTTCTACTACTTATAAAAGTAAAAAATAAAAAACTTTTTGACAAAAATTTAAAATTCTAACATTAATTTGAAATATTTCTTTACAAAAAAAGAACATCTTAGAAATTCTCAGATGTTCTTAAAATGAATTATAGTATTAATTAAAATATGAAAAACTTAGCAAATACCTTCACGAAGTCTTACAATTGCGCCACCCCATGTCATACCGGCACCGAAACCACAAAGAATTGCAGTAGTACCAAGTTTAACTTTTCCTTTTTCTACGCTTTCTGCCAAAGCAATCGGAATAGACGCAGCGGAAGTATTTCCATAGTATTTGATATTTGTAACAACTTTTTCATCAGGGTATCCAAGTCTTTCTTGAACAGCTTGAATAATTCTGATATTAGCCTGATGCGGAATTAAGTAATCAATATCGTCAGCTTTCATTCCTGATTTTTCAACAAGGTTTTCTACATAATGAGGCAAGATTTTTGCAACAAATGTATAAACGCCTCGACCATTCATTCTGATACCCTTTGGTTTTTCTTCATATTGTTCAACCAACGGACAATTTTTACCATCAAATGAAAGTTCAATCAAGTTTCCATAATTACCGTCTGCTTCGATATCAATTGAAATAACGTCATCAACACCGTCTTCTGCTTGAGTAACAACCATAGCACCGGCACCATCACCAAACAAGATTGAAGTTCCTCTATCTGTCCAATCCACAAGTCTTGAATTGTTATCAGTTGCAACAATCAAAATATTTTTATACATGCCTGATGCGATATAAGCTTTTGCAATACTCAAACCATAAATCAAACCTGAGCATGCTGCAGTAATATCAAACGCAGGAATAGGTTTTGTAATTCCCAATCTTGCTTGAATATGACAAGCAATTGCAGGATACAAATCAGGTGGTGCAGAAGATGCTGCCAAAATCAAATCAATATCTTCTGGGTTCATTTTAGCTTTTGCCAAAGCATTTTGTGCAGCTTCCAAACCTAAATCAATAGCGTTTTGTTCACCTGAAACAACACGTCTTTCCTTAATACCTGTACGTGTATAAATCCACTCATCAGATGTTTCATACAATTTTGTCAAATCATCATTTGTAATAACTGTTTCAGGCAAGCTATAACCAACACCTGCTATTCTCAACGGAATTAATTTATCTGTCATTTGTTTTTATTCCTCATAAAACTTAGCTATTTTTTCGTTTACGCCTGTTTCAACAGCGTGTTTTGCAACCCTAACGGCGTTTTTAATTGCATACGCTTTACTTCTACCATGAGAAATTACTGTAATACCTTTAACACCTAAAAGTAATGCGCCACCAAATTCTTCATAGTTAATTTTTGTGTAAATTCTTTTCATGAATGGTTTTGCAAGAAGTCCGATAATCTTACCTGCCAAATCCGCTTTAAATTCTTGTTTTAACATTCTGAACAACATTGAAGAAGTTCCCTCTGTAACCTTCAACGCTACATTGCCAACAAAACCATCACATACAACAACATCGCACACACTCAAGAAAATTTCTTTACCTTCAATGTTACCAACAAAGTTAATCTTTTCTTGATGTTCTTCTAAAATCTTATAAGTAGCTTGAGCAAGTTCATTACCTTTACCTGCTTCTTCACCAATATTCAAAACACCAACTCTAGGATGTTCAATTCCCAAAACATTTTTAGAGAAAGTCGCACCCATAATAGCGAATTGATAAAGCATTTCCGGAGAACAATTACTATTTGCTCCACCATCAATTACAACAATAGGTTTCTTGATTGTAGGCAAAGTAACAGCAATAGCCGGTCTGTCAATTCCCGGAATTCTACCTAATCCAAACAAACTTGATGCCATAGCCGCACCTGTAGAACCTGCTGCAACAACTGCATCTGAGCTACCTTGAGCAACTGCATCAACTGCTAAAACAATAGATGACTTTTTCTTTTTACGAATAGCTTGCCCAGGAGCTTCGCCCATTTCAATAACTTCTGAGGCATGCGTAATCTTAATATCTAATTTTGACGTATCAATTTTTATACGATATTTAGCAGGTCCACCTTTACCATAATCGGTCATAAAGCCTTCATGCGAAATCTTATCAAGCTCTTGTTCAATTCTATCTTGCTTACCAACAAGCTCGATTGCAACACCGTATTCTTTAGCAGCCCAAACTGCACCTGCCACGATTTCGTGCGGAGCGTGGTCACCACCCATTGCGTCAATTGCTATTCTTGTCATCTTATCCCTCTCAAATCTAGTTTAACGGTTGAAAAGAGGAATGGTTGAAAGGCTGACCTCTCAACCATTCTCAAAAACTATTTTTCTTCTGTTTCAGAAGTTTTTTCTTCAGCAGGAGCTTCTTCTGCTTTTACTTCTTCAACTTTTTCAGCCTTAGCTGCTTTTTTAGTTAATTTTTTTGCAGTTTTTTCTGCAACTTCTTCAACTCTATCTTTTAAGCTTACTGGTTTTCCTTTGTAAGTTCCGCAAGCTGTACATACTGTGTGAGTTAACACAGTTTCACCACAATTAGGGCATTTAGTAGTTTCTGGTTTTGTTGCTTTCCAGTTGCTTCTTCTGCTTCCTTGTGCTGAATGTCCTGTTCTTTTCTTAGGTACTGCCATTTTTCTTTTTCCTTTTGATTTTCTTATACTACTTATATTTCTAGTTTTCGTTTATCTTTATATTTTTGAAAACATCAAGTCGTGGATCAGACAAATTTTCTTCTTTTAGAAATTTGTCCCCATTACAATTTATACCACAAACTTTTTTATTTGGTAAATTTAATATTACAGATTGATACAATAAGTCATAAATGTCAATTTCTTCTGCACCATTCAAATCTGTTACAAACTGTCCATCTTTGAGTTCAAACTCTTGCCCGTAATCGTCAAGCAGAGCGTTTTTTGCATACATTTCGTTTACGTCAAAATCGAAATTATAATCGTACTCTTTCAAACACAAATCACATTCCAATTTTACAGCTCCCTTAACATTTCCACCAACTTCAATAAACTCTCCGAGAGATTTTATTTCTAAATCAGCAACAATCGGGGTAACACAACTTAGTCCATCAATTTTATCTTCAAAATGAAAATTAATAGTCTTTGACGATGTATTTTCTAATTCTTCTATCGAAATTTTATAATCCATTATCCTACGTATTGTTCTTCCTGTATTGCAAGTGAAGCAATTTGATTAGAAACAAAGCAAACTTTTTTCAAAGGTCCTTGAGTTTCTTTTTCAATCAAAGTTGCAGCTGCACTTTTCATCAATTGTTGTAATTCTACATAAAGTTCTTCAGGTTTTTCAACATATAAAACCAAAGGTGCTGCTGCGCCTTTTAAAAATACCAAAACTGAAGTTCTTTTTTTTATATTTTGTGGGTTGAATTGTTGTGCCATTTCACACTCCTTCTTTCGTAACTACAATTATAAACAAATGTTACGGAATTGTCAATTTTTTGAAAATTAAAAAAGGGTGAAACAACTTTCACCCTTTAATAATATTTTATTTCTTATGAAATTAATGAACCAATGACATTTTCATAGTTTTTTCAATAATTTCATTCAAGCTTTCAGATTTCAATGATGCGCCACCAATTAAAGCTCCGTCGATATCTGATTTAGACATTTGTTCTTCAATTGTAGCAGGTTTTACAGAACCACCGTAAAGGATTCTGATAGCATCAGCAGCTTCTGCGCCAGCAACTTCTTTAACAACACTTCTAATCATTGCGATTACTCTGTTTGCTTCGTCTGAATCACAAGTTTTGCCAGTTCCGATAGCCCAAATTGGTTCGTAAGCAATAACTGATTTAGCGATATCTTCAGAAGAAATTCCTTCTAAAGCAGCTTTAATTTGACCAGCAATCCAAGAATCTGTAACGCCTGATTCTCTTTGTTCAAGAGTTTCACCGCAACAAATAATAGGGATTAAACCACCTGCCAAAATTGCTTTTGCTTTCTTGTTAATCATTTCATCTGTTTCTGAGAAATATTGTCTTCTTTCAGAGTGACCGATAATTACATAGTCACAACCGGCATCTTTCAACATTTCAACAGAAATTTCACCAGTGAATGCACCAGATTTTTCCCAATGACAGTTTTGACCTGCGATAGCAATTTTCTTTCCACCGCATCCGCAATCACATTGTACTGAGTGAACCGCATTAATAGATGTAAATACAGGAGCAATAATTACTGTTGGTAATTCTTGAGCTGTATAATCTTTTACAAAATTAGCAATGCCTTCAAAAACTGATTTAGCTTCTGATTGACACAAATTCATTTTCCAGTTTCCTGCAATAATAGGTTTTCTAGACATAATAAAAATTCTCCTTATTTATGTACGATTTACACTATTATTATATGAGGAAAATATTTTATTGCAATAAAACACTTGATTAATTCGTAAGACTTGAAAACTTAAAAAAATATGTTATAATATAATATGAAGGGAATTGGTTCAACTCCCTATAAGCTGAACCAATCTATCACCCTTTAGATTAATGAGGCAATTAATCGTAATAAAAGTCCTAGTGCAACTAGGGCTTTTTTAATTAGTTCCCTGTTCATCTTACCTCCTTATCAGCCCTATTTACTATCATTAAGGTTGTTGCTGCCGGAGGCTCGGGCTTACCCATATATAATATTAATTTACATTCTTACATAAGTCAATATTATTAAAAATATTAACTCTCGAGCTTTTTTAGTTAAATTTATTTGTAATATAATTATTGTATGAAAAAAGTTGAACTGTTAGCACCTGCAAAAGATAAACAGACTGCCTTTGCAGCAATAAACTCAGGATGTGACGCAATTTATATTGGTGCACAAAATTTCGGTGCAAGAAAAAAAGTCGGAAATTCTCTTGAGGATCTAAAAGAAATCGTTGATTATGCTCACAAATTCTATGTAAAAGTTCATGTTACCGTAAATACGATTTTAAAAGACACAGAACTAGTTGCAGCACAAGAGTTAATCCAAAATTTATACAAAATCGGGGTAGATGCTATTATTGTTCAAGATATGGCAATATTTAAACTCGCAATTGAGGGGAAATTACCGCCTATTGCCATTCATGCCAGCACTCAATGTGACAACAGAAGTTTAGAAAAAGTGAAATTTTTCAAAAACATCGGCGCATCAAGGGTAATCCTTGCAAGGGAACTATCTCTTGAACAAATTCGAGAAATCGGGAAATTCGCTCAAAATAATAATTTAGAAATAGAAACATTTGTACATGGCGCACTATGCGTATCATATAGCGGTCAGTGCTACATGAGTTACTGTATTGGCGGGCGTTCTGCAAACAGAGGAGAATGCGCTCAGGCTTGCAGAAAAAAATATTCTCTTATTGACGAAAAGGGAAATATTATTATAAAAGATAAATACCTTTTAAGCATGAAAGATTTTAACGCTTCTAAACACTTAAAAAACTTAATTGATGCAAACGTAAAATCTTTCAAAATTGAAGGCAGACTAAAAGACATAAATTATGTTAGAAATGTTGTCGCATATTACAGACAAGAAATTGACAAGTTTGCAGATAAAACCTCATCCGGCAAAGTATTTTTAGATTTTGAACCAGATGTAAGAAAAAGTTTTAATAGGGGATTTACAGACTATTTTCTCAGCGAACGTAAAAAATGTTTCAATTTTGAAAGCCCTAAATCTCTTGGAGAAAAACTCGGTAAAATAAAATTAGTAGGGAAAAACTACTTTGAAATCGAGTGGTCAAAAAATGCTTCATCAAAATCTTTAAGCCCGCAAGACGGTTTATATTTCAATGAAATGGGTTGTCTTGTAAATAAAACAGAAGGCAACAAAATTTTTCCAAACAAAATGGATGGAATTAAAACAGGAATAGAAACTTATAGGAATTTTGATAGCAAGTTTGAAAAACAACTTGAAAATTCTAAAACAAAGCGTCAAATTGAAGTCAAATTTATTTACGAAAAAGGTGTTTTAAAAGCAATTGATGAAGATGAAAATTCTACCGAATTAAATATTGATTGTTCTGAAATTCCTAAAAATCCTGAAAAAATGAAAGAAAAC
>ERZ1034878.377-NODE-377-length-22111-cov-11.763511_pt1 | contig 22111 bp, 24 predicted proteins | sample MGYA00520593_ERZ1034878 | MGnify/ENA primary metagenome ERZ1034878 (study PRJEB33766, sample SAMN09781724) | gut metagenome | biome: gut microbiome | host: Homo sapiens | place: Madagascar | study: EMG produced TPA metagenomics assembly of the PRJNA485056 data...
CAGGCGGATCAACAGTATCCCGATAACAGCTTGACTCTTAGAAGGGCGTCCAGGGCAACCAGTACGGCAGTGACGACTGGCAGCGCTTCTACCGGGCCAATAACCTGGCGCCGAGCATGAGCCGGCGTGGCAACTGCTGGGATAATGCGGTGGCCGAATCGTTCTTCAGTTCGCTGAAAAAAGAACGGATCAGAAAACGCATATATAAAACCAGGGATCTGGCCCGGGCGGATATCTTCGATTACATTGAAGTCTTCTATAACCGGTCCCGGCGCCACAGCCACCTCGGCGGCGTCAGTCCGGAGGCCTTCGAACAGGCCTCGTCGTGAGGACAGGATTTGTCTACAGGTGTGGGGTCAGTCCAGACTATAGGGCAGGATCGTCTTCCGGGGCGGGGTCAGTCCATCAACGGCTCGGAAGTGTCTAGATTATCCGTGGCGATTCAGGGGTGACTTTTGGGTATACCCGGTCAGATTTGGCTGCTTAGGGTTACCACTCTAGAATTTTCATCAAAAATGTCCGCGAAAAGCGGACATGTAAAATTTACAGCCTTCTATGTGCGCTATGAGATGTGAGCTGAACTCATAACGTACCGAATTAAATACCTTTTGCCGCAATCAAAACCGCAGGATGAATGTGTGGCTCTTCTGCCAGCAGAGCGGGTACGGTAGCGAATATTTGTTTAGCTGCTTCACCGGACATATGGAGTTCCCTTGAGTCTGTACTACTGAACAGATCTACAAGGAAAACCGTTTCAGGACTCGTTTCTGAGCGGATCACCAGCCAGTGAGTGGTGCCCTCTTCTGCATTAACATGAGGCAAAGCAGCGGCTATGCGCTCTGCTACTTCAGCGCCTTTTCCTTCTCTCGCTTTAAATGAAATCAGTCCTGCTGTTGTACTCATTGTTTCTTTCTCCAGTTGTAATAATCATGGCTTTCTTACGAGAATTATTGTATCAGGGTTAGGCAACATGGCACTGTGGCGAATCTGCCATTAAACCGGCATTTTCGGCCAATTACAGGACTGAGATGAAAAAGATAGTCATTATTGCTTCCCCGGGATGCCTTGCTTCAGGCTATACCGGGCTGGCTGATATGTTCTTTCTTGCCGGAAGAGCCATATCAGCTGCTCGCAAGGAGCCGTCACCCTTTAATATCATGACAGCAAGTCCGGACGGGCGGCCTGTGACCGACGGAAGCGGGCGGTTACTGACCGCCGATGCGGCACTGGCAGATATCAAATCATGCGATGCGGTTCTGATCCCCGGGTTTGTACCCGATGCATCAAACACACCGCCACAGCTCGGTAAGCTGGGCAGCATAGCGTCATGGATACGGCAACAGTACGTGCATGGCGCGCTGGCTTGTGGCTCGTGCAGCGGAGTGTTTATGCTGGGCGAGGCGGGGCTGCTCAACGGCAGAAAATGTACGACAACCTGGTGGCTGTACGATGAGCTCAAGCGCCGTTATCCCCGGGCAAACGCCATCTGGGGCAATGCTCTGACTGAGGATAACCGTATAGTTACGGCTGGCGGGCCGCTTTCATGGATTGATGTGGCCTTACACGTTGTGCGTCAGCTTGAGGGGACGGAGGCTGCGCGCATTGCAGCAGAATTTGCTGTAGTGGATACAACGCCTCCCGCAAGGGCTGTTTATATGCCCACCGCGCACCTCAGCCGGCCGGACAGTATTCTGCCCGGTGCAGAATTTTTTATAAGGCAGGAAGCATCAACGCTGCTTACCACAAGAGAGCTGTGCCGGCGCCTTGCCATTTCGGAGCGAACCTTTCACAGGCGTATAAAGGCGGAAACAGGCGAGTCACCGAAACAGTTTATCGACAGGATCAGGTGTGAAATGGCAAGGCTGGCACTTGAAACATCCGCTAAAACCATAAAGCAGATCGCAGCTGATGCAGGTTACGCGGATGAGGGCAGTTTCAGGAGGGTCTTCAGCCGGATGACCGGTATGAATCCGGCATTATACCGTCGTTGGGTGAAAGACCGTACCCGGGAATAATGCACAGTTGGACCGGGAGGTGTCCGCGCGGAATTGTGGGACGCCCTGACAGCACAGTGCTGCCAGGGCCGTGCTGTGTTAACTACTGAGGTCTTTTCCGTTCGTGGCGATGACTTTTTTATACCAGTGGAAGCTTTTCTTACGGGAGCGTTTTAGTGTTCCGTTCCCCATAACATCCTGGTCAACATGTATAAATCCGTACCGTTTGGACATCTGAGACGTGCTTGCGCTGATCATGTCTATAGGTGTAGCGACCTGCATTTGAAATAGGTACGACCTGCATTTACCGCTGATTATCAGCTCACATTAGCTGTAACCAGCGCAGCTCTCAAACCCACAATACCTGCAAATGAGCCTGCATTTATCCCTGTCGACTGCATTCCATTTTCACAAACCCACATTAACTGAAAACACGTCAGGCATCCCAACGATATATCTGATTGGTGTTAATTTTGGAATTATATAATCCACACTATGCCATTAAATGGATGACTGGTTCCTGTTATCTTCTGTCCGTCCCCAATTACATAACAGGAATACACATGAACCAGACAATGACTGCTCTCGTACTCGAAAATTTCGGTGATGATAAATTTGCCCGTAAAGAACTCCCGGTGCCACAACCACAGGCTGGTCAGGTTCTGGTGCGTGTTCATGCCAGCGGTGTAAACCCGATTGATTATAAAATTCGTCTTGGAGAGGCTCCGTACGCCATGCCTCAGCTCCCTGCTGTGCAGGGTACTGATATGGCAGGGGAAGTGGTTGCTGTCGGTGAAGGCGTAACCCAGTTCCGTGTTGGAGATGAAGTCTACGGCCTGACCGGTGGCGTTCGCGGCCTTCAGGGTTCACTGGCTGAGTTCATTGCTGCAGATGCAGACCTGCTTGCCATCAAACCACGTAACCTTTCCATGCGTGAAGCCGCAGCTCTGCCGTTAACGTTCCTCACGGCATGGTCTGGCCTTGTTGATAATGCCAATGTACAGGCTGGTCAACATGTGCTGGTACAGGGTGGCGCCGGTGGCGTAGGTAACATGGTTATCCAGCTGGCAAATGCACTCGGTGCAAAAGTTGCTGCAACCGGATGTACGGCAAATCAGGAGCTGATTACAACGCTGGGCGCATTCCCGCTGGATTACACAAAGGTTTCCACGCAGGACATCATTGAGCAATGCACCGATGGTGAAGGCTTTGATATCGTTTACGATACGGTTGGTGGCCCTGTCCTCGACGCCTCACTTTCCATGACGCGCTATTACGGCCATATCACCAGCTGTGCTGCATTTGGTGACCATAACCTGGCTACGTCATCGCTGCGTTGTGCAACCCTGTCGGGTGTCTTTATTCTGCTGCCAATGCTCACAGGTGAACGTCGTGCTCATCACGGTGAAGTTCTGAAAACCGCCACCCGTCTGGTTGAAGAAGGCAAAATTCGTCCGGTCGTTGATGCTCGTCATTTCTCACTAGACCAGGCCATTGATGCCCACCACGCAGTTCAGGATGGTTCAGCTTCCATCAAGGTTGTGATTGATGTCATTTAACGGCCTGATGGCGAGAACCTGGCGCTTTAACTGCACCGGAGAAGCCGACGTCCTTGAACTCGAAAACCTGCCTGTTGCCTTACCGGCAGCAGGTGAGGTGCTGATTCAGATGAAAGCTATCGGTCTTAACCGGGCAGACACCATGTTCAGACGGGGTACTTATATCGAGAAGGCCGTATTTCCCTCTCGCCTTGGTTACGAAGGTGCTGGCGTGGTGCTGGCTACGGGCGAAGGTGTTAAGCAGTTCTCTCCTGGAGATAATGTTTCAGTGTTGCCTTCTGACAGCTTGGCGCGTTTTGGCACTTGCGCAGATAAGCTGCTGATCCCTGAAAGCTATCTGGTGCATAAACCTGACAGTCTGAGCTGGGAAGAAGCCTCATCAGTATGGATGCAATACCTTACCGCCTGGGGTGGGATCGTGCATGCCGGGGAATTGACAAAGGGTGCGTCCGTACTGGTCACTGCTGCATCAAGCAGTGTTGGCCTGGCTGCGGTTCAGATTGCAGAAGCTGCCGGAGCCAGAGTGATTGCCAGCACCCTGACGGTGGAGAAAAAGGAACGCCTGCTTGCCTTAGGTGTGAAAGATGTCATTGCCAGTGAAGATGAACCTGACCTCTATCAGGCGATTGTTTCGCGGTTGGGGGGTGAGCATCTTGATATCGTGTTTGATGCTGTTGGTGGACCTCAGATTGAACATATCGCACAGGCCATGTCCGCAAAAGGACGTATGGTCATGCATGGTGCGCTGAGTCCTGATGTAACGCCTTTTCCTCTGCGACTGGCATTACGCAAGAGTCTCACTATGCGGGGCTTCCTCTTTTTGGAAGTGTTGAATGATCCAGCCATTCGGGAAAAAGCAAAGCGTTTTATCCTGAGCTGCATGGGGGCCGGTTTTCTGAAGCCACAGATAGATAAATGCTTTAAATTTGAAGAGCTGCGGGAAGCACACCAGTATCTCGAATCAAATCAACAAATCGGAAAGATCATTGTCAGGGTTGATCCTGTCTGAATAAACCTGACCCCTTTTCGGGTCAGGTTTCCAGTTCACCCAGCACGTCTACAAGATAGTCAAACAGCGCTCTGATCCTCAATGGCGTTGGCCCACGCTGAGGGCGGTAAAGGTACAACCGCCAGACGGGTGACGTCTCCTCGGTGAGTATCTGAATAAGCTTGCCACTTTTAAGCCACGGCAGAACTAAAAATCCCGGCATATGCCCAAATCCAACACCGGCCAGAATAGCCTGGAACTCAGCCTCAAGATCATCGGCAATAAAGCGAGGTTTCGACGGGATGAAGCTGCGGCTTTCGGTTAATGTCCAGGGCCAATAGCGACCCGTCTTATGATCAAACAATGCCGTCAGAGGATAGGAATCCAGCTCAGCGATGCTGGCAGGCATTCCAACTTTATCAATCAGCTCAGGTGTACCGACAGGGTAAAAATGAATCTTTGCCAGTTCGCGCGCCACATACCGGTTGTCAGGCAAAAATCCAAAACGGATACCTATATCGATACGTTCATCGATAACATCGCTGTGCGAGTCGGTCAGCACACAGTCCACCACGATATCCGGGTACTGACGCGCAAATTCAGCCAGTGCAGGAACAACCAGTTTTCGGCCTAATACCGAAGACACAGTTAATCTCACCGTTCCCCCCATTTCATCAGTTTTATCCTTAACGCCTTTTGCTAACAGCAAATCAAGAGAGTCAACCGCCTGGCGCGCCTGTTTTGCAAGACGTTCTCCATCTGCAGTTATCTTTATTTGTCGGGTACTCCGGTAAAATAAAATTTCTCCTCGCTGCTCTTCAAGTTCCTTTACTGCCCGGGTTACTGCCTGGGGTGATATCCCCAGTAGCATCGCCGCTTCCTTAAAATTTCGTGATTCGGCAGCCATGCAAAAAATACGCAGCATCTCCAGCTTGTTTTGCATCGTAGCAGCTCCTTGAAGTTTCATGGTTCCATATTTAGGAATTCTGAAAGGTATTAATTTCCATTTATTATGCCACTTTGCGCTGCGATACTTAACCCCGTTCAGAAAGTAATCATTCATTTCAGAGGCTAATACGATGAATAATATCGATAAAAAGGTTGTCGTCATTACAGGTGCGAGCAGTGGACTGGGTGAAGCTACAGCCCTGAACCTAGCAAAAAAAGGCGCTATTCTGGTGTTGTCTGCTCGCCGCAAGGAGCGTCTCGACCAGCTGGCTGCCCGGATTATTGCTGATGGTGGCCAGGCTATTGCTGTTGAAGCTGATGTGACGCGTAAAGCAGATGTCCAGAATATTATCGACAAAGCCATTGAAGCTTTTGGCCGTGTTGACGTGATGGTGAATAACGCGGGTCTGATGTCGATAGCTCCACTCAGTCTTGCCAAAACCGACGAGTGGGATCGCATGATTGATATCAACATCAAAGGCGTTCTTTATGGTATTGCGGCAGCCCTTCCTGTTTTTGAAAAGCAGCAATCCGGTCATTTCATTAATCTGGCGTCGGTTGCAGGTATCAAGGTATTCAGCCCTGGCGGCACGGTGTATAGCGGAACCAAATTCGCGGTGAAGGCTATCTCTGAGGGTCTGCGTCATGAAGTGGGTGCGCATATTCGCACGACCACTATCTGTCCCGGAGCCATCGACAGTGAGCTGAAGCTGGGGAGTTCTGACCAGGATAGTTCAAACTTCGTCATCGACTTCTATAAACAAGCTATTCCTGCCGATTCGGTAGCAAGAGCGATTGCCTATGCCATCGAGCAACCTGCCGATGTTGATATCAACGAAATTGTTTTGCGCCCAACCAGTCAGGAATTCTAATTCCCCAAATCTGTAGCCACTCAGTGGTCATTTCCTGAATATTTATGTCATACCAGCCACTTCCGTGGATGAGCGGAAGTGGTCTGGTATGCATGTCATCATGATGTAACGAGTTTATTCCATGTTTTCAGCTAAACGTATTGTGTTAATTTCTGTTCTGGCTTTTATGAGTGCAAATGCCTTTGCTAAAACGGTCAGCGTGACTGATTCGACGCTTGAAGGTGCAGAGGCAAAAGTGGCTCAACAGGCAGTCAGTGAAAATGCATCCTATAAAATCGTCAGTGCCTTGTATAAAAACTGCGTATACATGACAGCAGAACTCAGCAATTAAATTCCTGAACTGAATCGCCACGGGTTTAACAGACACCTCAGAGTCATTTAAGATGGCTTAAAGAGAGGTGCCCATGAGCGGTAAGCGTTATCCCGAAGAGTTTAAAATTGAAGCAGTCAAACAGGTTGTTGATCGTGGTTATTCTGTTTCCAGCGTTGCAACACGTCTCGATACCACCACCCACAGCCTTTACGCCTGGATAAAGAAGTACGGTCCGGATTCCTCCACTCATAAAGAACAGTCAGATGCTCAGGCCGAGATCCGCCGTCTCCAGAAAGAGCTGAAGCGGGTTACTGACGAACGGGACATATTAAAAAAAGCCGCGGCGTACTTCGCAAAACTGTCCGACTGAGGTACGTCTTTATCCGTGACAACGCCCGTTGCTGGCCTGTTCGCCTGCTCTGTCGGGTGCTGGATGTTCATCCCAGTGGCTTTTACGCATGGCTTCAGCAGCCGCATTCACAACGCCATCGGGCAGACCTGAGACTGACAGGACAGATTAAACAGTTCTGGCTGGAATCGGGATGCGTCTATGGTTATCGCAAGATCCATCTGGATCTGCGGGACAGCGGGCAACAGTGCGGAGTCAACAGAGTCTGGCGACTGATGAAACGTGTCGGGATAAAGGCTCAGGTCGGATACCGGAGCCCGCGGGCACGTAAAGGCGAGGCCAGTATTGTGTCGCCCAACAGGCTCCAGCGACAGTTCAATCCGGATGCTCCGGATGAGCGTTGGGTAACCGACATAACCTATATCAGGACCCACGAAGGCTGGCTGTATCTTGCTGTGGTTGTTGATCTGTTCTCACGCAAAATTATCGGCTGGTCCATGCAATCCCGGATGACAAAGGACATTGTCCTGAACGCACTGCTGATGGCTGTATGGCGGCGTAATCCCCAAAAACAGGTGCTGGTTCATTCGGATCAGGGCAGTCAGTACACAAGCCATGAGTGGCAGTCGTTCCTGAAATCACACGGCCTGGAGGGCAGCATGAGCCGTCGCGGTAACTGCCATGATAATGCGGTCGCAGAAAGCTTTTTCCAGTTGTTGAAACGCGAACGGATAAAGAAAAAGATCTACGGAACGCGGGAGGAAGCCCGCAGCGATATTTTTGATTACATCGAAATGTTTTATAACAGTAAGCGTCGGCATGGTTCTAGCGATCAGATGTCACCGACAGAATATGAAAACCAGTATTATCAACGGCTCGGAAGTGTCTAGATTATCCGTGGCGATTCACCGGGGCAAACAGGCCGATCAGGAACGACATAAGAAAGTTCTGTATTACCGACAGGTCAAGAAACTGAGCATAAGAGAAACTGCTGAAGCCACCAGTTACAGTACATCTCAGGTCTGCAGGGTTCAGGCCCTGTTCAGGCCTGAAAATTAAGCACATTTTCTGAGGCTGGAAATCAACTCATGCTGACAGCCTGAGCCTGTTGGCATGGTAAGCAATGTGCTCACCAATAAAGCTGGAAATGAAATAATAGCTGTGGTCGTATCCAGTATGATATCGGAACGACGCATTGACGTTCATCTCATTGCATACTCTCTCAAGGATTTTGGTGCGCAGTTGCTCTTCATAAAAGGCGTCACTCAGCCCCTGATCAATGAAGATTTCTGGTAATTTTTCACCCTGTAAAATGAGGCTGACTGGATCGTAGGCTTCCCACGTTTTTCTGTTTTCACCCAGGTAAGCGCTAAATGCCTGTTGCCCCCATGGCACCTGAGAAGGCGATACTATCGGGGAAAATGCTGATACGCTCACATATTCACCAGGATTTCGCAGAGCCAGCACCAGAGCACCAAGCCCTCCCATAGAATGACCGGATATAGATTTTCTTGCCGTTGCAGGAAAATGATTCATGACGACATCCGGAAGCTCTCTGAGAATATAGTCATACATCCTGTAATGAACATTCCACGGCTGTTCCGTCGCGTTCAGATAAAAACCGGCCCCCTGGCCAAGATCGTAACTGTCGGCATCCGGGACATTATTACCCCGGGGACTGGTATCCGGGACAACAACGATGACGTTATGCCGGGCTGCATAATGCTGCATACCTGATTTGGTGATGAAATTCTGCTCAGTACAGGTCAGGCCCGACAACCAGTATAGTACCGGCAGTTTTTCTGTTACTGCTTTGGGAGGAAGATACACACCGAAATTCATCTCACAATTAAGTGTTTGTGAATTATGGCGGTATACGTTTTGCCAGCCGCCAGCGCTGGCATGCTGCTCGATGAGTTCCATCAGCCTCTGTCTCATGGTTATTTCCCCTGACAGGGAGTCAGGGGAAGTCTCTTTATAGCAGGACGTCAGATGAACGTATAAGCCGTGATTTTGTTACCCGCCGGATCCCGCAGGTAGGCAGCATAGGCCCCGGGAAGGTGACCACGCGGGCCAGGTTGACCTTCATCAGCTCCACCGGCGGCAAGGCCGGCAGCATGGAAAGCATCAACCTCTTCCGGGGTGGCAGCAGCGAAGCCGACAGTCACCCCGTTAGCGGAAGGTGCTTCACCGTTGCCCGGACGGGCAATGATAAATGCCGGCTTTTCGCGGCCATAGAGTACCCAGCCGTTGCCAAACGGGCCGAGGTTATTGATACCAAGCGTGCCCAGGACGACATCGTAAAATGCGGAGGATTTCTCGACATCGGCTGCGCCAATGAACACATGAGAAAAGATGCCGTCACCAGAAATTACCGGAGTTGTCATTTTCCACTTCCTTCAGTTTGAGTTGATTAAAATTCTGATGGGATCAGTAATGAATGACTGTCCGGATAGATTTACCTTCATGCATAAGCTCGAAGGCGTCATTGATTTCATCCAGTGTCATCGTATGGGTTACAAATGGCTCAAGGTCAATATCGCCCTTCATGGCATCCTCGACCATACCGGGGAGCTGAGTGCGGCCTTTTACTCCGCCAAACGCGGAACCTTTCCATACGCGCCCGGTGACCAGCTGGAAAGGACGGGTGGAAATCTCCTGTCCGGCCCCTGCGACACCAATGACAACGGACTGCCCCCACCCACGGTGAGCACTTTCCAGCGCTGCACGCATGACGTTAACGTTACCGATACATTCAAAGGTATGGTCAATACCCCACTTGTTGATATCCAGCAGAACATCTTTAATCGGTTTGTCATAATCATTCGGGTTAATGCAGTCAGTGGCCCCGAACTGACGGGCCAGGTCAAATTTTGTCGGATTAGTATCGATAGCGATAATACGTCCCGCTTTTGCCTGACGGGCCCCCTGTACCGCAGCCAGACCAATTGCCCCCAGACCAAAAATGGCAACTGAATCGCCCGGCTGCACTTTAGCCGTGTTATGGACGGCGCCAATACCGGTAGTCACGCCACAACCCAGCAGGCAGACGTGTTCATGGTTCGCCTCCGGGTTAATTTTTGCCAGAGAAACCTCGGCCACAACGGTGTATTCACTGAATGTGGAACATCCCATGTAGTGGTAAAGAGGCTGACCGTTGTATGAAAAGCGAGTGGTCCCGTCAGGCATCAGTCCTTTGCCCTGAGTCTCGCGAACCGATACACAGAGGTTCGTTTTACCGGACTGGCAGAATTCACACTCCCCGCATTCAGCGGTGTAGAGCGGAATAACATGGTCACCCGGCTTCACACTGGTGACGCCTTCACCAACTTCAACGACGATACCGGCTCCCTCGTGGCCGAGAACCACCGGGAAAACGCCCTCAGGGTCATTCCCTGAGAGGGTAAAGGCATCGGTATGGCAGACACCTGTGTGGGTGTTTTTAATCAGCACCTCGCCTTTTTTAGGCGGAGCAACATCAATTTCAACAATCTCCAGGGGCTTCCCTGGTGCAAATGCAACAGCGGCACGTGATTTCATACGTAATATATCCTCAATGTAATAATGGCCTCACCTATTTAAGATAGGCACGAACCAGCTCAATCGTATCGTCAACTGATTTACTGACTTCATGACTGTAGCTGTCATTCTGGTCAAAGGTTTCCCGTATGTGGCTCTCCAGCACCTCTGCCATCAGTCCGTTAGCGGCGCCCCGGACGGCGGCGATTTGCTGGAGAACGGAACGGCATTCAGCGCCACTTTCAAGTGCTCTTTCCAGAGCATCAATCTGACCCCGGATACGGCGAACCCGGGTTAGGACCTTTTTTTTCTCTTCAGGAGTACTGGGCATTGCTTACCTCACTGCTCTTTATTTCTTATACTATAGGGGAGTATTACATTAAGATCAACACATACCCCACTATAGTATTATAAATATATCAGAGCACCAACTTTGAATTTTTTTTATTCTATAAAAACAGCGTGTTAATCTATCTTATCAATGGAAGAATCCGGACCCGGAAGGAAGCCCCCTGCCCGGATGATACCTGCGGGACCTTGTACATGGAGAGGTTCTGTCAGATTTCGTCGGGGGTAGGGATGAGTAGCCCTCTGCGAGGGTCGAAAAATGCGCTTAACGTACAATAATTTTCGATATCCAAACTGACCCCAGAAAGATAAAAATATGCACTGCTTCACACTCAACCCCGTCCTTTTAGCAGCGCCACCGCCTCATCGCCAGGCATCTGGAACTGTACCCTGTGCCGTGCCGCCACATCCAGCGCAAACACCTTCGTATACACCTCCGTCGAGCTGATGCTCTTATGCCCCATTAAACTCTGAAGCACCTTGAGAGGAATACCGGCATATAGCATGTGCATAGCATAGCTGTGACGGAATGTGTGCGGTGTCACCGGCACGGAGAACGTCACCCCGTCAGCCGCTGCTGCTTCAACCGCTTCGCTGAGCCAGGTGCGGACCGTCCGGTCGGTAATTTCCCAGATGCGCGCCTTCTCCGTTCTGCCGCTTCGCTTGTTACGTCGTTCAAGAGGTATTTTCAGCGTGGCCACCATCATCTCCAGCTGGCTGACATAGCTCGCATCGGAAAGCGGTACCAGCCGGTGAGCCTGACTGCCGGCGGGTGCCCGGCCGGCCGTTCTGGCGGCTTTTTCAGTCCTTTGTTTGAGTGTGGCCAGCTGCACGAAAGGGTAGGGTGGCATCAGGGAAAAATCACTCCGGGTCAGCGCCAGCGCCTCGTTAATGCGTGCACCGGTGTTCCAGAGGGTGGCCAGCAACATCTTGCGGTGGAGATCGGGTACATAGTGGAGAAGGGCACTCACTTCCGGTGCCAGCAGGTATTTCGGCAGTTCGTCCTGAACGAGCGCCATCTGGCGCAGGGCCAGTGCGGCAGGGTAGTCGATGGCCACCGGCAGCTGCGTGGCCGAAAAGGAAACGCCCTGGCCGGGTATTGCCGGCATCATTGCCTGTTGTCCCTGCCGGACAGGTATTGCTCTGTAAGTCGTGCCAGTGCTTTCTGCGCGTAATCCTCGCCCGGGAGCACACTGATTTCACCCCGGCGTTCCATCCCGGCGCCGATGGCGCTCAGCGTCGTCATCACCGGCAGCAGCCGGCGCAGCTGCTGGGCATGTCCGCACGCTGTGCGGATACGATCGGCAAACGCATCCTCATCGCGGGAATATGTCCCGGGCGCAGGACGTTCCCTGCCGTCCTTTTCAGACTGCAGCTGCTGGCACAGTTTCAGCAGGCCAATAATGTCATCGGCGGCTTCGTTTGCATGTGGATCGTTGAGATAATTGGGTTTCACTGGTTATCCTTTCTAATCAGAGGGACAGTTCGTTCTGTATCTGCCGATGGCGTTGAACATGCCGGCGCCACAGCGCGCGCCGGTTGCGCCAAAGGATGAACCCGATTTGCCTGCACAGTTCCCCTTCGCGCGGGGGAGGAAGATCGCAGATACGGCGAAGACGCCAGGCTATCAGCAGCACTTTCAGCCCCAGACGGGCATACTGGTACCGGGCGGATTCCGCGACGTCAGGTGGTGATTCGTACCGGAATACGCCTTCAATAACGTACCGGGCCTCCCTGTTCAGCGCAGGCAGGTTACGGATACGGAAAAGCAGTTCGGATGGAAGCGAACGCCAGTCTCCCTCGACTCCTTCCAGACTCAGAAGTGGCAGATCTTTAACCGACCAGTTTTCTTTGTCGGGCTCAGTATCGCAGGCAACATCACTGCACTGGTCAGCAAAGTGCTCCAGCAGGCAGATCAGTTCCGTGCCGATAAAGAGGCGCTCGCGGACCAGTTTCTCTTCAGCCGCTCTTTCCTCACGCTTGCGGGTGAAGTAATGCGTCAGCGCTACACCTCCAAAAGCAGCTCCAGCCGACGTAACAGCCGTGATAATTTGAGGTGCCAGGCCAATACTGTCCTTCACCACCTTCACGTCTTCAGTCGCAATAAACCAGTCAGCCATATTTGTTCCCTTACTGAAAAATCCCGCCGTTCATACTGACGCCGCGCTACCACGGAACGACTCAAAGGCCAGCAGGGCGTCCGTCCTGGAGGGCAGCTCGATACAGTCCCCGCGCTGCGGGTCGATCTCTTCATCTATGGCCTCGTTATACCGCATACGCAGCCGCCATCCCGTCACGGGAGGTGCGTTCTGCATGGCCAGCACCATCCCTTCCGGCGACAGCAGTTCACGCAGCGTGTAGCAGGCGCCGATCCGGGTCGAATCCCGCAGCCACGTCACGGGGTACTCACTGACCAGCTGGTCATACACACATTCCGGCGTATGGAAGTAATTCCCGTCCGCCCTGCATAAATCACACATAACCCTTCCTCTACTTATAAATCCCGCCTCATATGTTATAAATCCCGCCTCATATGGTGCTCATTCGTGCAGCGGCAGGGAATTCAGTTGTTCTGTACTGAGCTTCCCGGACAGACACGGTGTGACATTCGGCGCAAAACCATCTGCCGTCGTCAGCTGGATCTCACCATTAGACCGGCGCTCCAGAAAACCAATAACTTTGCCAGTGCTCTCATCTACTGGCTGAAGACATCCGTCCAGGTTCAGCAGATCAAAGTTGCCCGTCGGCAGGGAGCAGGAAACAATGCCCTTACCGTCATCGCGTTCCTGCAGGTAGCGATAAAGATTAACTCACGCGACAGTCAGGGACACAATAATGCCCACATTTATAATTTTCTTGATAAGCACTTAACTTCCTTTTCGCTGAAATAGTCACTCAGGGTAATGATGACGTGCAGCATAATCGGCTGAGCACAACCCTGCGTCTGTCACCAGGATGATTTTTCCCTGCCGTCATCATTTTCAGGCGGATAATAAGCAGACATATAGCCACTACAGTAAATTACCGGATGGCCGTTCCGGTGAGATCCGACTTTCTGGCATATCACAGGTTTCCGGAAGTGTACCACGGTCAGGGAATAACCACACCGCCCTTTTCAGGTGGTGAGCGGGCGGTCGCGGGGCAGGGGATAAACACTATATATAGAAGAAAAGGCAGCTGACGGCGTGGCACATGTTGTGTTTTCATGCCGCTGCGCGCTGTAGGCAGGGAAGAAGATCCGGAACTCAGGGTTTTCAGATCTTCAAGACGAAGGAAAGATACTGCTGCATATTAAGCAATAATGTAATGAGATTATTGTTATTAAGGTATTAATAACCAAAGCGCACAAAAACATTATTTTTGTTGCCAGTTCTGCATTAATACACCAAAACAAATTCCGCGATCTATCCCGTCCTGTCATGTCAGGTTTAGCGCGCAGGAGTGGTTAAGATAAATCTGATCGGGATGACATAACCCGAATGCAAAGTGGGCTACGATGGAAAGACTGGGCAAACTCAGGGACAACAAGGAGAAAAAAATGGCTCAACTCAGGATCCGGGGCGTCAGAAGCTACGCGCCTGACAGGGATATCTGCTTTGATCTCAGCAGTAAGGTGACACTCATCTATGGCCAGAACGGCTCAGGAAAATCCACGGTATCAGGCTATTTCTATGACCGGCAGGCGGATAAATACCGGCACTGCACCTTTGAGAGCCCGCACGTCAGCCACTTTCAGGTCTTTAATCAGGAATACATTGACAGTAAGTTCACCCGTTCTGACTATCAGCCCGGGATCTTCACCCTCAGCGAGGCCAATCAGGAAAGCCAGGACAAAATAAACAGTAATAATAAAGAAAGCGCAAAACTGAGTGCCCGGACAGATAAGCTGAATGAGGAGATCGCCGAGAAGGAAGGTATGAAGGAAACGGTCACTGACAGCTGTGCCAAAGATATTTTCAACCGGACAGTCAATGACAGGAAAATCCTCAGCGATTTCCTGGATGGCGCTAAAATTAAACGATCGTTTTACGAACGTATGGTGGCAACACCGCTGTCGGAGGTTAGCACCACGGCTGAGGCGCTGGCGGATAAATGGCGGATGTTAAGTCAGAGCGAAGGAACGCTTGTCGCCGAAATTCATATTCCCCCGACAACTGTTTTAACGGAAGACACCCTGACACTGATGCAGGAACCCGTGATGCCTGCAAGCAGTACGCAATTCTCTGCTCTCATTCAGAAGATCGGTAATGCTGACTGGGTGCGCCAGGGACAGCAGTATATACACGACGATATCTGCCCATTCTGCCAGCAGTCCCTGGATGTCACGGCCTTTTCGCGCGAACTCATTCAGATGTTTGATGAGTCATACCAGACGTCTCTCGGGGCGCTGAGCCAGGCCGCAGAACGACTTGCTCAGGACTGTGATGCCCTGGCCGAATTAGAACGCCGTGTTACGACCCATGCTTTCGTTGATGAGGACAGTCAGATTTTAAGCCTGGTGAAAACGGTCAATAAAGGCTTCCGGATCCTGTTACAGCAGCTCCTTACTAAAATTAAAGAGCCTTCCCGGCAGGTACAACCCGAGAACGTTCAGGATCCCCTGGTGCAGCTCCGGAAGGAAGTGGACGTTTTAAATATCCGGGTACGGGAAAACAACCGTCTTGCTGAAAACTTCAGTCAGGAAAAACAGAACCTGTATACGGAAGTTATGGCGCACCTCAGGGGAATTTGTGAGGAGTTCTTTGCCGGGCGTGACCGGCAGCTTGGCGAACTGCAGAACGAAATCGACACCAGATTGCGTGAAGTCGGCGCCCTGGCTGCCAGTAAGAAAACACTGGATAATGAGACGAACAGGCTGACCGGACAGCTCTCCGACATCCAGCCAACCATTAACAGTATCAATGCGAATCTCAGGCTGCTGGGGATCACCGGCTTTGAAATCATCTGCCATGATGCAGAGATGAAACTGTACCGTCTTCGCCGGGGAAGCGAGCCAGAAAAGGCGGAAGTCTTCAAATCCCTCAGTGAGGGTGAGAAAACAATGGTTGCTTTTCTCTATTTCATCGAATCGTGTTCGGGCAGTCTTACCCCGGAAACCATCCATCCGGAAAATAAACTCATTGTGATTGATGACCCGATTTCCAGCCTGTCACATAACTATATCTATGAAGTTGCAGCACTCATTAAGCGGAAGATAATTAAGGCCGCTGCAGCGAGACATGTGGTGATACTGACGCATAATATGTTTTTCTTCCAGGAGATGCTGCTGAACAGCGGCCGCCTGCAGGATGGCAGGAAAGCGCCAGCAAACTGGTCGCTGTTTCGCATCATCAAGTCGGATTACAGTTCCTGCGAAACGCTTTCCATGCACGAAATGCTCAATGAATATCAGGCGTTATGGCAGACACTGAAAGACGTCAGGGATGCGAAAACCCAGCCCGTGGTGCTGTTCAATACGATGAGGAATATTCTGGAGTATTATTTCAGCTTTTCCTGCAAGAATGAAAAGCTTAAAGAAGCCCTGGAGTCTCTGGCAACGGAACACAGCGATGCCGGAGAATATGATTCATTTTACCGGGCCATCAACCGCCACTCGCATTCGGACGGTAGAAATCTTTTCTCAACCGGCGTCATCGATAAGGAACGCTATCTGAACATGTTCAGGAAAGTGTTTATTCACACTGATGACCATGAACACTATCTTGCCATGATGGGTGAATCCGAAGAACGGCCGGAAACAGAGGCGTAAACAAAGAGTATCGTCACCTGCGGGTACCGTTCACTTAACGCGTCGGGAGCGAGCGCATGTGATTACGCACATGCTCTACGCGCCCGAAACGAAAACGTGTATACCGTACAACGGGTACAATTTTCGGTTTCATGGCGGGTTTCCTTTTACAGTCCGGCTACTGCCGGAAGTCCCTGTAACCATTTACAGGCGGTAAAAAGCGCAGAGGGGAACACCCGAGGTGACGACAGCTGATTATAAGCCCCGTTCCGGTCTGACGTAAATCATTTCCACATTTGAAAAAGGGAAAATCAGGGCTCCCATTCTGTCCGGGAGCTAACTGCGATGTGCATCCAGCTTTGAATAACCAAACCTAATGAAAGTCACTGCTCATGCTGTTAACGGCCGTCCCGCATTCAAGTTCCCTCCAGGCAGCCGAGCGTGATATTTCCGACTTTGCCTATTTTTCAGATCTCGGGAGAGGAAGAGAGGAATTATTGCAGCATGGACACAAAAAACGAGTAATTGTTGCGATGAGAGGATTATTGCTCCATGAGCAAATATAAATGACTTTATGCGCCATGAGGTTAAATATATTGTTCCTGCCGTCCGGCTGAACCCCGGGGCAGGGGATCAGCCGGGAAGGAAAGCGTCACGGTTCTGCTTTCCGGGAGAGGGTCTTTCGTTTTTTCTTCAGGTACATCACTTCGTCACATTTGCCGATCATTTCCGCCAGCGTCGCGTACTGGTCTGCGTTATTGATCAGTTCGCCAAAGGAATAATTGATGTTGTAGGGCTTACCCGAGGTGTCATTGTAATGATCCAAACTGGCACTCAGCGCTTGCAGAAAAGAACTCGTGTTCCCGTTTCGCCGGATCAGGGCGGCAAACTCATCCCCGCCGAGGCGGCCTGCTATTTCGCCCGGTTCGAGGTGCTGATGTAAAAAGCCGGCAAAAACCTTCAGCACCTCGTCTCCCTCTGCGTGTCCCCAGAGATCGTTCACCGGTTTGAACCTGTCCAGATCGAAATAGATGAGGCTGAACGACGCATCCTGCCGGTTCATCGCGCGGAAGAGTTTTTCGCCGGCGCGGTAAAACCCGCGCCGGTTGGGAATGCCCGTCAGGCTGTCCGTCATGGCCATGCTGATGGCCTCGAATTCGTCTTCCACGATACAGGCCAGATCCCGGAGGGACGCAATGTCATCATCCGTGAAGGCGCGGGGAACGGTGTGGATCAGGCACAGCGTGCCGGCCACCGTGCCGTCGGGCAGGTTCACCGGCTGGCCGGCGTAGAACCGGATGTGGGGCTCACCGGTGACCAGGGGATTGTCACGGAACCGCTCATCAGCAGCTGCGTCGTGAACAATGAAGGGCCCCTCCTGCAGAATGGCATGCCCGCAGAACGAGATGTTACGCGGGGTTTCGCGCACGCCGACGCCCTGGCAGGCGAGGAGCCACTGGCGCTCGCGATCCAGCAGGCTTATCAGGGCCACCGGGACCTGAAAGGCTTTGCGGGCCAGCCGCGTCAGGCGTTCAAAACGCTCATCGTCACGGGTATCAAGAAGGCCGGTAATATACAGGGACTTCAGCCTCTGTTCTTCATTCTCCGGTATACCGGGTGCCTGCATGTAATCTCCTGGTATGTACAAAGTATATATGCAGATGAAAAGGTGTTTGGATCTGACTGAGTGTAATTATAGTTCACGACTTATCTGCCAGCGGCTGAACTTCAGGTACAGGAATTCACGTTTATCACTCGTACTAGACTCTCCGGAGGACCAGGGGAATGACCGGGTCTGTTACGGTGAGGGAATCTGTAAACCTCAGGATTTTTGCCGGGAAAGTACGTACAACTGCTATCTTGATTAGTAAATGTTAAAATTTGTAGGTATCCACCCGTTAAACAAAATGATTAATATTTAAAAATACTCGTTGAACACCCGTGCCGTAATAATGAAGTACATTAAAAACGTTATCCGGTCATGTGAAGCTGAGACCGTCTCTTCGTCATGTAAAATGCCGTACTTTCTTTGTCGTGAAGAATGACCGGGTTAAGTCCATAAGGTTGAGAGGAAGTCTGCTGATGTGATACGCTCAAGGCGAGATTTATCTCAGTGAGAACTCACGGCAACAAAAAGTTTTTGGACAACAAAACACAAAGTTGTTTTGGACTGTAGGAGTCCAAGAGACAATGACATTACATACAACGCCGTGTAACGGATTTTACATTATTACAAAGCCTGTGTTACAAGAGAGTTATGGACATGATTGAAAAAATATGTGAAGTAATTGATGGTGAATACGTCTGTGATATAGATATTAGCGTTGAAGAATGGAAGATTTTATTAAGGGATAAAAAAGTTTTTGATGACAAAAGTATTGCAGCGTTAAAAAAATGGTTCATTGAGCCAGACCATTCCTGTACATGTTTCGATATCGGCAAGAAGTACGACCTGCACAGTATGAGTGCTAATGGTGTAATCAATGGGTTGGGTGGAAGAGTTCAGAAGCAGCTTGGCCGATTCGAGGTTAAAGGAGTCGGAAAGATTGCTTCCGGGACAAAATTCATTACAGTCATGAAAAGTAGAGAAATTAAAGGAAACCCAAAGCGAAATTTATGGACTATCCGTGAAGAACTTGTTCAGGCAATAAAAGAACTAGATTTTTTTAGTACGAACGAAAGCTCAAGCATTGATTTTTACTCAGATAATGATTTGATCACTGCTCTAGAAGAAAGTAATCACTTTGACGTTACTCAGACATTTGAGTATAGCGAAAAAGCGAAACCTAAGAAAGCTGCAATAGAAGTCAAAAATGGACTCTCATACCCAAGAAGTAAATCTGTTTCAAAAAATGCGCTTAACAAAGCTGATTATAAATGTGAAATTAATTGCGACCATCCAACGTTCAGAAGGCGAAACTCTCCTCTAAATTACACAGAACCTCATCACATTGTCCCGATGTCAAAGCAAGACTATTTTGAGAATTCACTGGATGTGGAAGAGAATATCATATCACTATGTTGCAACTGCCATAAACAAATTCATCTTGGCAAGGGGTTTGAAGATATGTTGAGGAAAATATATGCCGAGCGGAAAGATGTATTAAAAAAAGCGGGAATCGAGATATTATTAGAGGATTTGATTCTTTTTTACAAGATGGAAGGTAATTAATCTTCGAGAAGATGCATGCTTATTTTTATTTTTTTAGCAATGAATGTGAAATACTGCCTGACTATCAATCCTGTCATGTGGTTCAGATTTATGGGGGAGGATTTTAATATTTTACCAGCATGGCATGTCGATCAATCGGTTAAGTATAGCGCCAGGTAACCAGACGGATTTTCCCTCTCAGGCGGGAGTCGTTATCCATCGTCCAGTACCTGATTAAAAGTAGGAGTAATTACAAGAAAATTAAATTGTATGACTATTATTTCCGTTCAGAAAAGAAAGTTACATTAAAAACCCGAAATTATTATGGTTATTAATTAGTTAAGTGCTATATATTTTCGTGTCCGGGGGTACCCTAAGAGGGTGCGCAAGACAACACTCCAGTGTTCATTATTTATGACTGTCAAGCCATTTATTCATCTGCTCAATTTCACCTTTTTGAGCTTTAATGATGTCCTGCGCAAGCTTTCTCATTTCGGGATCTTTTCCGTATTTGAGCTCGGTCTCAGCCATTGCGATTGCCCCTTCATGGTGTGCGATCATACCTTTTGCAAAGGCCTTATCGGGATTGGATTCATTAACGGCGGCCATCATTTTTTCATGCATATTTTTCATGCCAGCCATATATTCCTGTGATGATGCCGATGAGTGCATATCTGACATTTTCATTTCCGAATGTTCAGCAGAAATGGCTGGCAGGGATAACATTAATATTACAAAAAGGGTGTTTTTGATTTTCATATAATAATTCCTTTCAGACAGGTACCGGTTAAGTGTAGCTGAGTCAGACAAAAAAGCCCCCTGACGGGGGGCAAAAATGTAGCAACGTTGTTTCAGGAAAATCTATCAGGGAAAAGGTAACAGCACGGATACTACCGTCGCATTCAGCCTGCATTGATCATGCGGCGGTGCGCTTCGGCCATGGCCTGATGTGGGCCGGATTGCCCGTTATTCATGAATTCATGGGCAACCGCTGCTCTTTCATGCTCATTCATCGCCGCGTAAGACGTTGACGGGACGGTCGTGGATACCGTGTTATTTCCCATCATCTTCTGATGACTTTCCACCATTTTCTGGTGCGCATCCGCCGAGCCGTTCGTCATGGTTTCATGAGCAATAATGGCCTGTTCATGCTGGTCCATACCGGTCATACGAGGAGCAGTCCCCTGGATCCCGACAGGAGCCGCAGCAGACTGCATCTGGTGAGCAGGAGCCTGTGCATTGTTGACGCGATCATGGATATTCACGGTTTCAGTGGCCCAGGCCGATGAAATTAAACCAAAGCCCAGCAAAGATGCTAATACGATATTTTTCATGATAACTCTCCATTTCTGAATTAGTGATGTCCGGGGAAGTACAACCGGTGTTTTCAGTTCCATAACTGAAACAAGTTCGGCAGCGTTTATTTCTCCGGAAGAGGGCTGGATATTCATTTCCTGGCGTACTCTGACGCCGGGTATTGATGAAGCAATCCAGCCTTCCTGATAAGTTGCACTAATTATATCGAATGGCTTCTGTTTGCTGCATGACAGGCTAATGACATCTTTGTCATTTACATCTTTATTTTCAGCATTGGGTTTCCGGGATCATTTTCTCCAGTCTGGGCACGGATAAGATAAAACGCGTGGAGCGTACGTCTGATTCCACCTGCACTCTTCCGTGATGTGCTTCCACGATTGACTTCACAATCGCAAGGCCGATGCCGCTGCCTTCTCCTTTTCGTTGTCTGGATGGATCCACCCGATAAAAACGGTCAAACAGCCTTGATAAATGTTCTTCAGGGATCGGTTTCCCCGGATTTTCAATCACAAGGTCAAAAAAGCTCTCCTGCTCTCTTATTGAGACGGTGATTGCCTGTCCCTCCGGGGTATAACGCAGGGCATTGGATAACAGATTATTGATCGCCCTTCTGAACATTTGTGGATCTCCCTCAACCAGGCAGGGCATCCCGTCAAATTTGAGCGTGATATTGCGTTCTTCGGCCCAGGCTTCGAAAAACTCGAAGACTTTCATGACTTCCGCTCTGAGGTCAAACATGACCCTGTCAGGTATCAGCTGATTATTGTCTGCCTGCGCCAGGAACAGCATGTCGCTGACCATTTTGGTCATCCGGTTATACTCTTCCAGGCTGGAGTAGAGGACATCCTCAAGTTCCTTCTGGGTTCGATCCTGACTCAGCGCGATTTCAGTCTGTGTCACCAGATTGGTGATGGGCGTTCTGATCTCGTGCGCGATATCGGCAGAGAAATTGGCCTGGCGGGTAAAGACATCCTCAATCTTTCCAATCATATGATTGAACGAGATAACCAGTTGCTCCAGCTCAA
>ERZ1034878.378-NODE-378-length-22105-cov-8.599501_pt1 | contig 22105 bp, 18 predicted proteins | sample MGYA00520593_ERZ1034878 | MGnify/ENA primary metagenome ERZ1034878 (study PRJEB33766, sample SAMN09781724) | gut metagenome | biome: gut microbiome | host: Homo sapiens | place: Madagascar | study: EMG produced TPA metagenomics assembly of the PRJNA485056 data set...
ATAAATTACTACCTGTATGCAATATACAAGAACTTAATGAATTTCAATTGGAAACCAATGATTTAATATCCAATGGTCAATGCACAGCCTATTATGCTGTAGTAATTTATAAAGAAGATGAAATTATATATGTACAAAATAATAGAGTTGTATTTTCTGATAGATTATTTGAATTAATACTTCATGTTGCAAATGCCGGTTCAAAAGGTATTAAAGGGCAACATTTAGCTGATAAAATGCAACTGATATATAAAGATGTATATCAATACAAAGATAGGGTTAATAATTATAAGAAATATCGAGCTGTTATAGATAAAGATTTGATTGTTATTGATGAAAAAAATTATTGGCATTTGAACGTTAATTACAATCATCAAGGTCTTTTGATAATTTAACTATAACCATTATGTTTCCTAAGTTATAGATGTTTTTTGTAGAATACCTGTAGAATAATTGCGTAATCTCTGCGGAATTGAGCTATTAGCTGGATAGTAAATAATGAGAGAGTAAAACAACACCGGTGATGTTTTTTAGTACAACTTAAAAACAGGAAAGGAGACTCTCATTATGGAAAATCTTGCAAAAGCTTATGGTGACAGCTTTAAAACATCATCAAAATTTATCACTCAGAAAAATGGTATTGGTGAAATTTTTACACCTAAGAATTTAAATTTTAGTCAAACCATAAACGACCATTTGTTAGGCAAAACAAGATTAGGAGTTGCGCCAGAAATCAAGGGGCAAGAAGATAAAATCTTGTTCGGTGGAATCGATATTGATTGCAAGGATTTACCAACAGAAGAAAAATATAAAATGGCTCTTAGTCTACAAAATAACCTTTTTGAAGAGCACAGACTAAATGCTTTAATTGAACAATCAAAATCAAAAGGTTTTCATATTTTTATTTTCTTCTCTGTTCCTCAAAAACGAGATTATATTCAAAACTTATTAGAAAAGGTAGTAACCAAAGTAACCGGCAAGAAAATTGCAAATGGAGTTATTGAAATTTTTCCTAAAGGCAAAAAGGGGAATGCAATGTTTTTACCTTATTTTGGGATGTTTCAAGATGAAAACACTTTGAACGAAGAATTTTTTGAACTTAAAAAATCATGTTTTGTCGAAGGCGAGAATATGGAAGCCATAACAAATCCTCTGACAAGAATAAAAAATTCTATGCAGGTTAATAGTTCAATGCTTTTGTTTCAAGAATCTTTAAGCAAATACCCTGATTGTATTAGAAAAGTCGCTTTAAACTGGAAAGATGGTGAAAGAAACTCTTTGACAATGGCTATTGCCGGAGTTTTAAAGAAAGTTGCGAAAGTATCTCTTGATGAGGCTGTAAATGTAATAACTGAAATTGCGCAATTTAACCACGATGAGGAATTATCCGGAAGAATTGCGACGATTGAATCAACATACAAAAATGAAGATGTCGCAGGTTGTTCTATTCTAAAGGGCGAAAATCCAAATATAAGCCTTAGTGAAATAATTTGCGATTCTGATTGCATCTTTCTTAATTTGGATATTCCAATAAAAGATAAGGTTAGATTCTTACAGGCCCAAAAAGAGTTACAACCAAATATCAGAAAAGATAAAATTGCAGAACTTGTAATTTCGGAATTGCTAACCATTGGTAAAATTTATAAAGCAGATAATCAATACTATATTTTTACGAATGATGAAAAACGCTTGATATGCATATCAGACGAACCTCTTGAATTAAGAACACTTTTTACAGAATGGGGCATAAATGCTTCTGAAAATCTATATAAATATATTCTCAACGAATTGTATGTTTATTGTGTTAAAAATGCAGAAAACGTAGAAATTCATAGGTTTGCATATTATAACTTCACAACTTTTACCTTATATTTGTACAACGGTATAAGGGAAATCTTAAAAATAACCACTGATAACATTGAAACCATAGAAAATGGTGACGAGGGCGTAATGTTTATGGAGTTGAAAAATTATCAACCTTTTAAGTTGGTAGAAACTGATAAAAAAAATGATTATGTAGAGAAATACCTTACAGATAGGTTAAACATTGATAGTGAAGCAAGTATTTTAGATTTGTCTACACAAAGAAAAATCGCAAAAATATGGATTTATAGCTTGTTCTTTGAATCAATAATGAAAACGAAACCTATTTTTACTGCAATAGGTACCAAAGGAAGTGGAAAAACAACATTCTTAAGACGAGTTGGACAAATATTATTTGGCGAGAAGTTTGATGTTACGGCAATCGCTAATGATTGTAAGGATTTGGAAACAATTATTACTAATAATTATTATGTTGTTATTGATAATTTGGACAATCCGCCTAAGGCTCTTAATGATGCACTCGCAAGGATTGCAACAGGACAAATAATTAAAAAGAGAAAACTGTTTACAACTAACCAAGAGCTTGAGTTCGAAGTTAAATGTTTCGTCGCTCTTACCTCTCGAACACCGCAGTTTACAAGAGATGATGTAGCAGACCGTTTAATATGTGTTTATCTCGAAAGATATGAGTTATTTACAGATGAAAATAATTTATGCAGAGAAACCTTAGCTAAGCGTAATGAGATTATGAGTCATATGATATATAAAATCCAAGATTATATAAAAAAGCTCTATGAAACAAAAGACATAACATTTTCAGTAGACTTTAGAATGGCAGATTTTGCGGTATTTGCACTAAAGACTGCAAGTAATAAGAAAGAAGTGGAAGAATTAAAGAAAATCTTCTCTACGATGATAAAAATACAAAATGAGTTTACGCTTAAAGATGATGTTCTTTATATTCTTCTAAAAGATTTTGTTAAAGACCATGTATATAAAAATCAACGCTTTACACCAGCAGAACTATATCAAAAATTCAAACTCAAAGCTGATGAGCATGGTTTGTTGAGACCCTTTGAAGTTGTGTATAAAAATCCAAAAGCAGTTAGTACAAGGCTAAAAAATATAAAAGATAATATAAAAGATGAAATCCTCATACATTACAAAAAGGGGCATGGCAATCAATATTATTTCTCATTTAAGCTTGTTGATGAATCCGAATATCAAGAATCGTTGATTTAGGGGAGAGTTGCTATGAAATTACTTACAGTAGAAGAAATTGCGGAACTCTTTCAAACATCAACAAGTACAATTTATCGCTGGGTACACAAACGGGAAATCCCGTTTGTGAAACTCGGAGGAAAGCTTAGGTTCTCGCAAGATGCGATTCAAGAGTACATCAAGAAAAATTCTGTTAGCAATTTGTAGTCAAAGCGCTTACAGAAAGCGAAAAATACGGCATAATAAAAATAAAGGCGGTACATAATGGCTAAAGTAAGAAAAAATAAACGTGCGAATTATTGGGAGGTCGATTATCTCGACCTCTTTGGAAAAAGAAAAGTTAAAGGCGGATTCAAAACAAAAGTTGAAGCAGAAAGTGCTATGGTTGATATTTTGTCCAAAGTCCAAACTGGTACAGCACCTGGCGATTGCAAAATGACTTTTAAAGAAGCCTCTGAAATCTTTATGCGATTACACGCAAGCAAGAAATGCAAGTATAACACAGAACACGGTTACAAGGGTTACTTAAAAAATCATTTATTACCGTATTTTGGAAAGTTAAAACTTTGTGAAATAACACCACTTGCTGTCAATGAATTTGTTGCACAAGAACTGGAAACAGGTCGTAGAAATTCAACTGTGAATAAGTACACAAAGCTTATGAGTCAAATTTACAGTTTTATGATTGATATGGATATAGTAGTGAAAAATCCTCTTGCCCGTATAAAATCATTAAAAGAAGAAAGAAGCGAAGAAATCCGCTCGTTGTCAACAGAAGAAACAAAAATTTTTCTATCAAAAACTAAAGAAATTTACCCCGATTTTTACCCGTTACTTTTTACTGCACTATTTACCGGCATGAGACAAGGTGAATTAATGGGCTTAACTTGGGATTCAATAAACTGGATAACAAGAAAAATAACAGTTGATAAAAATTTTACTCATGGTCGAGTTGGCACAACAAAGACTGGAAAAGTAAGAAAAGTCGATATGTCATTAGAGCTTGTAAAAGTTTTGAAAGAATGGCGTTTAGCTTGTCCTAAAGGCGAACACAATCTTGTTTTCCCTAATGGTGACGGTGGCTATCAAGATGCTAATAATATGATTAAAAGAAGATTTAAACCTGCTTTAAACCGTGCCGGAATCGATTCATTGAGATTTCATGATTTAAGACATACTTATGCAAGTTTGTTGCTCGCTAACGGCGCACCAATGAAGTATGTTCAGCACCAATTAGGCCATAGCTCAATCAAAATGACTATGGATTTATACACTCATTTACTACCAGAAGTTAACGAGCAATGCGTTAATTTACTTGATAATATTGTTGAGAAAGCAGCAGTTGTTGAGTTTAGAAAATTTGGGACTTAGGTTAGTTCAATAAATTGAACTAATTACCTACTTGATGTATCCAATCTCTAATATTTGTACCAATTCTTTCAATATCTTTTCTACTTAATTCTCCACTATGCATAATAACATTTCTAGAACGCTCTAGTGTCTTAAAAATTTGTCTTACCCAATCAATAGATATAACGTGAATTTCAAATAATTCAAGATTTTGTTGCATTATTGAAGCAAGGTCGCCAAAATCAATGTAGTTTATCATTGAATCCCCACGTTTTGTATGCCATTTGATTTTCTCTTCTTCTGATTTTCTTGTTTCGGCAGTCTTTTTTATTTTTTCAGGCACACAAATGCTCCACCAGTTTTCGCCTTGATGTTCCAATAAAATTTTTACAACAAATTTTCTAACCATATTTTCGAAAGCAGCAATTGCGACATATACCGTAGCCATCTCCTTTGCACTAACGACACAATCATCATCAAGTAAATCTAATGATAAACATTCTATGTATTCTTTTATTAGAATATCAGAACTAGAGTGTTTGCTTATAATATCAGTATTATGCAATGCAACTTTTGTCAATTCCCCTCGTAAAATATATGAATATAAATCGTTCTTTTCCATAATAACCTTACATTAAATGCTTCTTTAAACTTTGAAAAATTGCGTCATAAACTGCTAAATTAGTAGTTTCTGGCAAATGAATTTGAATATTATAATGTAAATTCATTTTATTTGGTGTTTGATTACTATTTACAGTGTCTATAATGGCTTTATTTTCAATTTTTGCTCTTTCAGCATTATCATCTATTTTATGTGTTTCTACTGGTTTATTCTTTTTATTCCATTCCGCTTGAGAACATAAGGCTTTAAATGTGTTTGCCATTAATCCTAAAACTTTATCTGTTTTTTGCCCAAGCGTTAATGTTTTTAGTTTGTTTTTTATTTCATCATTAGATAAATCTTGAGCCTTTTTATTAAGGTTAAATAAATCTCCATAAGCTTCTTCAATTCCTTGTGCTAGTACTTTTGCAGTTTGTGTTTGGTCAATAAATTGGTAATATCTTTGTGTGGGAATTCCTGCATCATCAATTAGCCCTAAGGCTTTGAACATTGCAACATATAACCTATCATTACTGCTAGTAAACCCTAAATCTTCAAGAAATTTATTTGTAAATCGTTCAGGAGCTTTTGCACTTACTATTGAATTAATAATGCTTTCTAAATTTTTTGTAGTAATCAAATAAGAACTTGTTAATGCCATCTCACACCTCCATTTTTATACTACAATATAAATTTATAATAAGTTAAAAAATAAACAAAAAATTAATATTTGAATCCTCTTTTGAAATTTTAAAATCACATAACACCACATTAATACTACAACCTTCTTGCAAAAATCCTGATAAAACCTAGCAAAAGGGGGTAAAGCTTGAGAGATGAAGCAAGTCCGAAGATAATAAAAATAATAACTTCTGACTAATTCTAGCAAAACCTGAAAACCCTTGCAAATAGGCCATAAGCTACTTCTAAGCAGAGGGTCCCGCGTTCGAATCGCGGCAGGCGTATTTTTTTTCGTAAAAAGATCCACTTATGTGGCTCTTTTGTTGTATTTTCAAGGCTTTTGCCTGTTCTATTAAAGAAATGTATTGAAAACGGTTTCGTTAGCAAATCCTTCTTTCTTGCCAATTATAGAAAATGCTTGACAAGGAAAACCACCTAATAAAATATCAAAATCTGGTATGTCTTTAGCGTGAATTTTGGTTATATCACCAGAAGGGTGTTCTCCGAAATTAGCTTCATATGCAGTACAGGTGTCTTCATTAAATTCAGAAGAAAATACACAGTGCCCTCCCACAGCTTCAAATCCTAAACGGATACCACCAATTCCAGCAAATAAAACAATAAAACTATATAAAAAAGAGTAAAACTTTTACTTGCAAATGTTCAATGTTTATAATAATATAGACATACGGCGACATGGCCAAGTGGTAAGGCAGAAGCCTGCAAAGCTTTTATCCCCAGTTCGAATCTGGGTGTCGCCTTTTTTATTTATTTAGCAAATCAATATAGAGTTATATGGAAAATATCGAGTTAAAACGCTTTTGGGGGCAAGTTAAGGAAGAATTAATAAGTATTCTGCCGGAAAATGTTCATCCCTGGATTTATCCGCTTGAAGTTTCAGGCTATGATAAGGGCGTATTGACAGTTGTAACCGGTCAGATGATGGGACGTGATTTATTAAGACGTAATTATCTTGAGCAGATGAATCACGCTTTGCAAAAAGTGTCCGGTGAAAAAAATGCAAGATTTGTAATTATTTACGATGAAAATGCAGCCAAAGTTTTAAAAAAAGAAACTGAAAAGATTCAAAAAAAGATTAGCGAAAATAATTTAAAAGAGATGGCTATGGAAAATTTAAGTAACATGCAATCTTCTTCTAATCTTAATTTGAAATACAAATTTGAAAATTTTGTTGTTGGTGAAAATAACGAATTTGCATACAAAGTTGCAAAAGCAGTTGCTGAAAATCCCGCAACGAAATATAATCCGTTATTTATTTACGGTAATTCTGGTTTAGGAAAAACTCATTTGATGCAAGCAATCGGTCACTATACAATATTTAACAATCCTAAATTAAGAGTGAAATACACAAAAACCGATGATTATGTGAATGATTATATTTCTAATAGTCGTAAAACCAATAACAACATTGAAAACATGTCAAAATTCAACCGTAAATATACAAATATTGACATCATTTTGATTGACGATATTCAGTTTATTGAATCTAAAATGAAATCAATGGAAAATTTACAATACACGTTTGACAGCCTATATAACAAAGGTAAACAGATTGTTATTACTTCGGACCGAGTTCCGAAAGATATTCCAAAATTGACGGAAGCTCTATGTTCAAGGTTTGAGATGGGCTTGATGTTAGAGTTGATTCCGCCGGATTTGGAAACAAGATTTGAAATTATTAAGAAACTTGCAAATGACAATGATTTAGAATTTGAAGAAAAAGCACTTCTTTATATTGCTCAAAATTTCTTTAAAAACGTAAGGGAATTAGAAGGTGCGTTTACAAAAGTTTGTGCTTATGCCGAAATAACCGAACAACCGCTAACTTTATCATTAGCAAAAGATGTTCTGAAATGCAATTCAGCAGAAAACGAAATAAGCTTTGACAAAATCGCAAGAGTTACAGCAAGTTATTATGATGTAAATGTTGAAGATTTAAAAGGCACGGCAAGAGGGCAAAAAGTTGCTACAGCAAGGCATTTATCAATTTTCATGTGTCGTGAAATTACAAATCAAAGTTTTGAAAATATTGCAGAATTTTATAGCAAAAAACATACAACAATTATGTATGCTTATGAAAAAGTAAAAAAAGACAAAGAAACTAATAGAGAAATTGCAACTGCCATAAGGGAGATTAAGCAAGCATTAAAAGTAATATAGCCAACTTAACACTCGTTTTTATTTGGGATTTGTGATACATAATTATTAGAGCGAATGGGAAATTTGGAGCGAATATGCTTGAAAATATTAAAAACCTTGTGTATTTGAAAACAATTGATAGACTTATTGCAGAAAACAATTATGATTTGGCGTTAGAAAAACTAAATTATCTTATTGCACAAGAATACAAACCATCAGAAACTTTTCTAATGCGAGGCAAATTGTGCCGTAAATTGTTAATGCTTGATGATGCGTATTCTGATTTTACATATATAATTACACATTGTGCAAAAAAAGAAAAAGCTTATTATGAAAGGCTGACACTAAATTATGAGATAGGCAATTTCTATGAAGCGATAAAAGATGCAGATAAAATTTTAACTTGGGATGAAGATAATTTTGAAGTTAAGCGTGTGAAATTTTTGTCATTAGTATATTCTAATGAGGATGATTTTGCAAAAGACTTTATTCTTAGTTTGTTTGAGTTTAACAAATATAATACTATCCAATTCTTATTCAAAGAAGTTGCAATGCTTTTAGCGAATGATGAATTGTCAAAAGGGCTAAAACTGTTAGGTTTAATTGATTTAATTGATAAAGACAATCCGATAAAATTACTAAAAGAAGCAACAATTTACGGCATGGCAAATCAAGCTGACAAACAAAACGAGATTTTAAAGAAAATTGATTCAGTTTTTCCTAAGTATTTTATTTCACATTTCAGATTTACTGATATGTACAAAGAAAAAGACTTGATGGAAATTTGTTTTCTTTTAGAATTGAAAATATTTGATAAGCAAAATCTTTTTGCATACCCGATGTCAATATTAGAAGGTTATAAAAATCATATTGAAGGACACATTATTGATTCTAAAGAGTGCTTTGAACGCGCGATTGAAATCAATCCGAACAAGCCCGAAGCCTATGTTTTACTTGCGCAGACTCTGCAATTAATGTCAGGATATGACAATCCTGAATATAAAAATGATGCAGAAGAAAACTATAAAAAGGCCATGGAGATTTATCGCAGAGAAAAATTAAATGACAAAGCGGAAGAAATGCGTAAACAGCTAAAACATCTTAGTTCTTCAATAATATTAACCTAGTTATGCCGGCATGGAGGATGGTTAATTATTTGTAATCAAACATACTCATTATAAAGGAGCAGACTATTTATGAAAATGTTGATGTTTGATTTTCGTGATACCGAAAAGGAATTTTTTGATAATAACAAACTTGTTGATTTCGATTTATCATTTATCGGTGAACCTTTAAACGCGGATTATAAATTAACCGAAGAACAAAAACTTGAAACCGATATAATCAGTGTTTTCAGAAGTTCCAATCTTACCGATAAAGTCTTAAAACAGTTTAAAAATCTTCGAATTATAGCAACACGTTCTTATGGTTACGGACACATTGATTTAGATTATTGTATAGAACATAATATTGCGGTACTTAATGTAGAACAATACGGAGAAGAAGCCGTAGCACAGTACGCCATAGCATTGATTATTGTATTAGTAAGAAACATGCTTCCTGCAATTTTGGACATGAAAGGCCATAAAATAAATTATAAACATTATGAAGGTAAAAAACTTAATAACCTGACTCTTGGTATCGTCGGTTGCGGTCAAATAGGCAGTGCTGTTGCAAAAATCGCAAACTATTTCGGCATGAGAGTTCTAATCCATTCTTACATGCAAAATCCAGAATTGGACAGTTTTTGTGATTTTGTGAGCCTTGATGAACTTTTAAGTGAATCTGACGTTATTTCATTGCACCTTTTATATACGGGTGATAATTATCATTTGATAGGTAAAGAAGAGTTTGAAAAAATGAAAGATGGCGTCGTGTTTGTAAATACAGCAAGAGGTGAACTTTTAGACATAAAGGCTCTTTACGATAATTTGGTTAAGGGGAAAGTAAAAGCTGCAGCATTGGATGTTTTAGAATGTGAATTTATAAGCACACATCCAGGGGAACTCAGTAATGTTATAAAAGATTCCGAATCTCATTGTGTCGAAACGGCTCTTGTAACGCAAAAATTATTTAATATGGATAACGTAATTATTACACCACATATAGCATATAATACACATGAATCTGTAAATTATTTATTAACAAAAACATTTAACAATATAAGAGATTACATAAAAGGTGTAAATACAAACAGGGTTTGCTAGTAATCTACTCTGCCACGACTCTTTAAATATTCTCTAATTTGATTTAAAGAATATTGAACAATTCTTGTAATTCTTGATGGTGAAAGTCCAACCATTGTTGCAATGTCTTTTGCTTGCATGTTTCTATAAAAACGATACTCAACAACGGTACGTTCTTTTTGCGGAAGTTTAGCAATAGCTTGTTTAATAAGCTTACTCATTTCAACAATTTCTGCTTGCTCATCAGGTAATGCAGACGGATCCTTAATAAAATCAAATGGAGAAGCGTTATCAGTTGCTGCAGCTGCCAGACCATCAATAGAGAGAATTGTTTCGTAAACAGCTTCACGGACTTTTGTTGGAGAAATGCTAAATCCCATATCATCGGAATTATCGTCACTATTTTCTGCAACTGCATCAGAAACGTAGCTGTCTGCATCGCCATCTTCTTTTTTATGCTTCATTGTATACCACTTGTAACGGTGGCGTAACTCGTTTCTTATTGCCCATTTAACAGCAGTACCAATATATGCTTCATTATAATGCGCAAGTTGTTCTTCTGTTTTACCTTTAATCAAAGTTTGAATGGCAATTATGCCTATACTAACCAATTCCTCATATTCAATCATGTGGTTAGGTATACGCCTATGCTCTACTCTTGCTATTTTTTGCACAATACCTATGTATTGTTTGATTAAAGTGTTATTTTCCATCTTTTCTTATTAAACTAACCTTTGTATATCATACCAAGTTTTTAAGTTTTTTTCAAGTTGTACTATTTTTTAAAACTTTGATGCTAAGCTTACTTCTTTTGGTTGATAATTATTTAAATACTCAACTGCTTCTTCAGGTGTTGAAGCTACAAAATAAAGCTCTTTGGCGTTACTTTTTGCAAAATTTTCTTTGATAATAGTATCAAAAAATCCTATTAGATTATCATAAAAACGGTTTACATTTAATAAAACAATCGGTTTAGAATTGTAGCCCAACTGTTTTTGCACTATCATTTCAGAAATTTCTTCTAACGTACCAAAACCTCCTGCTAAAGCAATAACAGAGTCTGATAATTCATCCATTTTTGCTTTGCGTTCTCTCATACCATCAGTTTTAATAAAAACATCACAATCATCAGGATTAGCAACGCCAAAATCTACGAGTTTTTTAGGCATTACGCCAAAAATTTTCCCGCCGTTTTCTTTAACAGAGCTTGCACAAGCGTACATCATACCCAAACGGCTTCCGCCATAAACGATGTTGTAGCCACCTTTCCCGAGAAGTTTTCCGAGCTCTGCTGCCTGTTGATAATAAACAGGTGCTAATTTATTTGAAGAAGAAGCAAAAACACAGACATTTTTCATTATTCTATGCTCCCACCTTGTAAGTAGTAGTTAGAACAGCACAAGCCCGTTCCGTTTTTAGAGCATTGTTGTTTCTGTACGCTAATTGCATCATTTTTACAAAACGGTTCAAATCTGTCTGAATAAATATTCAAACCAAAAACATCTTTACCCCAAACATTTGGACCGACAGAACCGTTCACGTCGTACAACAAAAGACCTAGAACTCCATCTTGCGGAGTTTCATAAAGTTTATATGATACAACAGAATTTGTTTGAGTTAATTTAAAATCATTGAATCTGTATGTGCTGTTTGGAAAAGTTCCGTTTAAGAAGGTAATTTTATAAAGATCTACATTACCCTTAACCTCACCGCTCATAACAGATTCAAATGCGGTTTTAAAATCGAAGTTTTCGTCTTCTTTTTGAGCATTAACTGCATAAAAGATATTTGCGAAATCAGATTGGACATTGCGCCACCTTGAAGCATTCTTGGCTTGCAACGAATCATCCAATGATAGTGGTGCTACAAGAAACGCAACTATCAGGAATATTACAAATAATATAGAAACTTCAACAATTGTGAACGCTTTTTTCATTCCAGCCCTCTTCCTTTATCTTTTTAATCTCTAGCCATATCTAAATGTTTCTTTTCATCAATCAACATTCCGTAAATCCATTCAGGCACAAAATTTTTGCCCAAAATGATTTGACCGTTCATGATGTTTGGTGCGTGAAAATCTGAACCGCCTGTTACAATCAAGCCCAAATTTTCTGCCATTGATGAAAAATATTCAACTATCGCAGGAGAATGTTTTCTATGGTAAGCTTCAATACCTCTTAAACCGCACGCCATAAGTTCTTTGATAAGCTTTTCAGCTATATCAATATCGTAAGGATGCGCAATTACAGGAATTCCGCCTGAATCGTAGATTACTTCAACAGCTTCAAACGGAGAAACAGTTTTTCTTTCTACATATACAGGAGAATCTCTGTGAATGTATTTGCTGTAAGCTTCCATAACGTTGCTTGTACCACCAACATTTGTAATAGCTTTGGCAATGTGCGGACGTCCGATACTACCACCTTCAGCAACCATGTTTTTAACATCTTCGAATGCGATTTTAATGCCTTCTTTTTTCTTCAAAAGGCTCAAAATTTCTTTTGTTTGTTTAATTCTGGCATGTTGTTGAACTTTTAGAAGATTTTTGAAATCACTCTTATTTACATCAGGAAAATATCCCAAAATGTGAACTTCGTAGTCTTTATAAAGAGTGTTGACTTCAATCCCGGGGATTAATTTAAAATCAACATCCTTAGTTTTTAAATATTCTTTTGCAACATTATAAGACAAAACATTGTCATGATCGGTTAGCGCAATTACTTGCAACCCTGCATCCAGTGCTAAATCGACAATCTTTTCAGGTGAAAAGACGCCATCAGAATAATAGGTGTGAATATGGTAATCACCTTTTAAACACCCTCCTCCTTTATCAACCGCCTGTTCCAACGTTGACCTCACTTTCATTTTTACTATTATCTACTATTAAATTAATTCTTTTAATTTGTGTTGCGCTTGTTCTATCAAAAAGAACCTCAACACCGTTAATTTGAGCAATTGATGCCTCCGCTATCTCATAGCGTTCAGGGAGTGAAGTCGATAAACGTTTTAGGGAAGTTGCAAACTCCATGCCGATTACGCTGTCTTCAGTACCGCAAAAACCTGCGTCTGTAATATATGCCATTCCATCATATATTTTTTCATCAGCGGTTTGAACATGTGTATGTGTTCCAAAGAACCCCTTCACTAATGCGTATTCTTCATTATTAAATTCTTTTGCCAAATATTTTGAAAAACAAATTTTTTCAGCTGTAGCTTCCGCATGAAAGTCAACAAAAACGTGTTGCACACCTTCCGTTTGAAGTTTTTTAATCTCATCAACTACAACTTGCCAAGGAGAGTCCATTGGAGGCATAAAAACTCGTCCTAAAGCGTTTATTACGGCTAATTTTTCTCCGCTAACCTCAAAAATTCTTGCCCCAACACCTTTTGTGCCGGCAGGATAATTTATAGGGCGTAGCAAATTTTCTGCGGTTTCTATATATTCAAAAATATCTCTTTTGTCCCAAATATGATTGCCTGAAGTGAAGCAATCAATACCTGCTACGTTTAAATCTTCGTAATTCTTTTTTGTTAGACCAAAGCCATGAGATGCGTTTTCAATATTTGCAATAACAAAATCAGGTTTTGTTTCAGAATTGCTGTTACGCAAAGCAAGATAATTCTTTATTGCAATTCTCCCCTGTCTGCCTGTTATATCTCCAAAAAATAATAATCTCATTGTATTACAACCCATGTCTTTTGTTTTGTAAAACGGGGAAATTAAATTCCCCGTTATTAACTATTTTGCAATCTCAGTTGTTCTAAATTCTCTTACAACCGTAACTTTAATTTGTCCAGGATAATCAAGTTCATCCTCAATCTTTTTCGCAATATCTCTTGCTAGTTTTTGTGAAGCCAAATCATCAAACATTTCTGACTGAACAATTACACGCACTTCACGACCTGCTTGAACCGCAAAAGACTGTTTAATACCTTCATAACCGTTTACGATTTCTTCAATCTTTTGTAGACGTTTAATATAAATTTCTAAAGTATCACGTCTTGCTCCGGGACGGCCTGCTGAAATTGCGTCAGCCAATTTAACTAACACAGCTTCAACTGTGTTTGCTGTAACATCATCATGGTGTGCTTCTATTGCATGAATTACTTCAGGTTTTTCGCCATATCTTGTCGCTAATTCTACACCAAGTTGAATATGTGTACCTTCTTGAGTCTGGTCAACGGCTTTACCGATATCGTGAAGCAACCCTGCACGTTTTGCGATATAAACATTTGCACCGAGTTCAGCTGCTAACATTCCTGCTATATGACCAACTTCAAGTGAGTGTTTTAGGACATTTTGACCATAGCTTGTTCTATAATATAAGCGTCCTAAATTCTTTATTAACTCTTTATTTAAGCCCATTATACCCATATCAAGAGCTGCGTTTTCGCCTTCTTTCATGATTTTCTTTTCAACTTCTTCTCTTGATTTTTCAACAGTTTCTTCGATTCTAACAGGGTGAATACGACCGTCTTGAATAAGTTTTTCAAGAGCAATTTTTGCAATTTCGCGTCTTACAGGGTCAAAAGCTGACAATACAACCGCTTCCGGAGTATCGTCAATAATCAAATCGACACCTGTTAATGTTTCTAAGGTTCTGATATTACGACCTTCACGACCGATAATTCTACCTTTCATTTCATCGTTTGGAAGTGAAACTACAGAAACAGTAGATTCTACAACTTGTTCCATCATGCATCTTTGCATTGTTGTTGTTAAAATTTCTTTTGATTTTTCCAATGCATCTTCTCTGATTTTAGCTTCATTTTCACGAATTAGCTGCATTTGTTCTTGTGCTAAATCACTTTTTAATTGTTCTAAAAGCATCCTTTTTGCGTCTTCTGTTGACATTCCGGCAATACGTTCCAATTCAACTGTTTGTTTTTGAACTATTTCAGCCAAAAAGTCTTCTTTTTCTATCAATTGGTCTTTTAATCTATCAAGTTCTAATTCTTTATCAGAAACCTCTTGTATTCTATCTTCAAGTTGGTCTTCACGTTTTGAAAGTTTATTTTCAATAGTTGCAAACTCTCTTCTGCGTTCTCTTTCATCTGCGTTTAATTGTTCTCTTTCGCTGTGTAATGCTTCTTTTGCCTTAATTAGGGCTTCTTTTTGCATTATAGCTTCTTTTTCTTGCAAATCTTTTTTTGATTGTTCGGTTTGTTGAACAAGATTTTTGTACTTAACTCTTTGCACCGCAATAACAGCAACAAGTACAACCAGCGCAATTATTGCAACAGTAAATAATGCATTCATTTAGCACCTTTTCCTTTTCTATTTTTTTATATATACACGTAGTCCGAGTACATGTATCCTACTCGGCAACTATTAAATATTCTCAATAATCTTCTCTATCGCATATATTTTAAAAAATTTATTATACTACTACTAATTTTATCATATCATATAAAGCAGGTTTTGTACATAATGAAAATATAAGTTTACATTTTTGACAAACTAGTCTTGATGTTCTCGGTTTCATAAAAGATGAGGTAAAAAAAAGAGCCTGAATGGCTCTTGGAATTAAGAATAGCTGGAAGTATGAAAAAGATTTAATATACTTATATTAAACTCCGGTAAGGATTGTTGCGCTATTCGACAGTTCGGCAATTTCGGATTGCCCAAGTGGTGAGTATTGATAGAAAAAAGTCATGATTAAACTTTAAATCATGACTTTTTTCTAATATAAACTGTGGTAGCCGCTTACGCTTTTCTACCCTACCTTACTTTTTTCTAGGTTTTTGTTGGGCAGGTATGCCCAACCGACGTAATTTTATTGCAAAAATTACTTTAAATACTTTGCAACTTTAACACCAACATTATAGCGTTCGCAATAACGTTTCAATTCTTTTATTACAATGCCGGAAAGTGCAAAAACTGCGATTAAATTTGGAACGGCAAGGAACAGGGTTACCCCATCGGAAAGGTTGATGATACTTTGAAAATTCATTGCTGAGCCGGCGATAATGCATAAACAATAGATAGCTTGAAAAACTCTTGTTTTATTTTTAGAATTACCAAATAAAAAGCCCCATGCTTTTAATCCGTAAAATGAACCGCAAAGCATTGTAGATAATACAAAACAACTTGCCATAACCGTTAATAATATCGGATAAGCAGGGCAAATCGTTGCAAAAGCTTTAGATGTCAATTCTATTCCTGCTATTCCATCAACTGTTAAATAAACCTTGGAAACAACTATTACAAACGCAGTTGCAACGCCTACAATTACAGTATCAACGAAAGGTTGTAACATTGAAATAAACGCTTGTGCAACAGGCTTATTAGTATTAACAGCAGAAAATGCAATAGGAGCAGTGCCTAAACCGGATTCATTAGCAAACATAGCCCTTCTAAATCCCCAAAGTAAACATGCAAGAGCACCACCTGTCATTGCCCTTGGAGAAAAAGCTTCTTTAACTATCAAAACTAATGTTTCAGGTAAATGATGAACATTTACTAAACAAACTAAAAATGCGCTCGCAACATATAAAGAACACATAACCGGTGTAACTTTTGAAGTAAATTTTCCAATAGCTTTAATTCCACCAATTATAGTAAACCAAGTTATAACCGCAACTATAGTTCCTAAAATCCAACCGTTATTCGCAAAAAAGCTATTTTCGCCACCAGTTACTTCTGTAAATTGAGCTGTCATAGCATTGATTTGGAACAAATTCCAACCACCTATCATAGCAAATATACAGCATACAGCATAAGTTTTAGCTAAAAATGGAGCAAATTTTTGTGAATATTTTCCTCTTAAACCAACTAAAATATAATACATCGGCCCACCAGAAACAGAGCCATCAGGATTTGTGCTCCTAAATTTTACTCCGAGCAATACTTCTGAAAATTTTAATGCCATTGAGAAAAATCCGGCAATAATCATCCAAAAAATAACACCCGGCCCACCAATAGAAACCGCAGCTGCCGAACCTGCAACATTGCCAATTCCTGCTGAAGCTGAAATGGTGGCACTCAAGGCTTGAAAAGATGACAATTCACCCTTCTTCTTTCTTTGATATCCGTTCGGATTATTATGTTCATAATTATTGGTAATCAATTTTATTGCGTGCTTAAAGCCCCAAATACCAATAAAACCTGTTCTTATTGTAAAATATATTGCTGCAAAAATCAGGAGTGCAATTAAAAATTCTACTTTCACTCCGTTAATCGTTATATACGAAAATATTATCCCTGATACTTTATCAGCTATCGGCGATAGCAAGCTATCTATTACGGCATCTAAACTCATACTGCAATTATAGTATAAACAAGAATCTTTGTATATAAAAACGGTGCGCTAAAGCACGCACCATTTATGAATATTCTAATAAGGCAAGCTTTCAATAAATTCAGGCACTTTGACATCAGTCATAGGTACATCTTTTTGCCTGTAAGATTTTTGTGTGTATGATATCCAGTTGAACAACAATACAGAACTTGGTTTGTCCACTATACCATTAATCACACTTCTAAATTCTTTTGTGTTTTTTGTAGGAAGTGGTGGAAGTTTTTCAAAATCTTCCGGCAATAAATTGTACTTAGTATCCTCGCCTGTTAGCATTACCATTAATTTATTGAAAGAAAAATCACCGAACGCGCCAAGCCCTGACACCACTTCATCAGACAATCTTCCAAGAACAACAAGTTTTGCGTAATCTGTAACAGGATTATATTGACCTTTGATAAACAATGTCATTAAAGGACCTTGAGATTGAAGCATTTTAACATTTGCAATACCGTTTTTCATTGTGATATCGCCTCTCAAGTATTTAAACAAACCTGTGTCTTTAAGCGTTACAGCCTTTGTTACAACGCTCAAGGAAGTTCTAAGCATGTTATCAGCGATAACGTTTTGAGCATATAACAAGTGTTCTAATTTACCTAAAGTTCCCATTCTGCCGTTATGGATAATGAACTTCAAATCACCATCTAGCGATTGTTTAGAGCTTAAATTACCCTGCATATTAGCATCAAAATCCATAACGCCACTTATTGTGTCTTTTCTGGTTGATACAATATCAAAAATTGGTGCTGCGCTCACTCCTCTTGCTTGAATTCTTGAATTAAAGTTTTCATCCTTTAAATTAAAATCAATGTTACCTGCTAATTTACCATTAAATATTTCAGAAGAAATATTTTTCAATTCCAATTTATTATTCTTCAATTTAAAATCCGCATTCAAAGCTGATAAATAAAGCGGAGAATTATAAATAGTAGCAAGTGCTTTTTCCGAATAGAATTTGCCTTCATTAACGTTAAGTGGCAAAGCTTTTGCAATAGGACTATCTTTGTACATTAAAAGCGTATCAGTATTCATATACTTTGATTTAACACTAATATTTTTTACATATAATTCCTTTGAAATATCGGTTGAAATCGTTGAATTGATTCCCATTGAAGAATCGCCGATTTTAACCATAGGTGCATTTACGACCGCAATATTTTTGTTGAAATCGACTGTCATATTTGTTGCGCCAAGCTGTAAGAACTGATTAATAAAGTTCTGAACCGTAATTTGACCAACAATTTCGGGTTTATTGAAATTGCCGTTTACGAAAATATCACCTTTTAATTGAGCAACATTGTCCATAAATGTTACGTTCAATTGCTGTGGTATAAATACTCTAATATTTTTAAATACTGCATTTTTAAGATTTTCAACATTACCTGTTATGATAACTTTCTTTTGACCTTTCAAGTTTGCCTTAAAATCATTTGAAAGTTTGCCGTTAAATGAAGAAACTGACAAATCTTCAATCTTCAAAGTATTGTTTTCTAATTTAGAAACAAGGTTGATTAAAGATGGTTCATCTAAGATAAGCGCTTTATCCATCAAAACTTGTGCCATAATATTCTGTGTATCACGATTGCCGTTTACTGCAAATTTAACCGGATAAACAGCTGCATATTGAACAGGAACTTTTAAATCTCTTGAATTTACAAAACCGTTTACTACAGCACTAAATGTCAAATCATTAGTACTATAATTTGTTATCTCAGCTTTTGCTATCATTTTTGAATTTGGCATGAAAATATTAGTTTCAGGAACTTTAATAGAATCTCTTTCTATATAAAGTTTCAAAAGCGGAAGTTTGATTGCTTCTGTTGCTTTAGGTTTCAATGTCAAATTATTTATATATGCTATATTATTTTTATTTGTATCAATTTTTAAAGTTGCAAATGATAAATTTCCGTCTTTGTTTTGCGCACTAAAGTTTTCCACCTGCAAGTTTTCTTTATGGATTGGATTGTCTAATGTTCCCGTTAAATTAGCTACAAGTGATGCGATACCGTTTTTTACACCAAATTCAGAAGGGCAAAGATGTTTTAGTTCAACTTTATTCATCAAAAGTTCGATATCAATATTTTTGTCAATCTTACCTTTTGCCATGATTGGTGCGTTATTCACATAACCAATTGCATTGACTATATTTATCACGTTGTTTGAGAAATCCACATCAGCATTGATTTTATTAACGTCCAATCCGTTTGCTTTAACAGCTGCATTATTAACCTTTAAGTAACCTGCAGATTTAATTTTGTTCAAATCACCCTTAATACTAAAATCCGCTTTCAAAGTACCATCAAGCGAATTGATTTCTTTGAATTTTGAAAAATCAGCAAGCAATTTAACTTTTTGATATAAATCCGCAAGCTTAATTTCATCAGTCTTAACCTTCAAATCAACAGAAGGCTTTTTGGAATTATTTACTACACCATCTATATAAACTTTTTTGTCAACAGACGCATAAATATTAGATAAAACCCCTATTTTATCGCCCAAGAAAGTTAAGTAAATAAAGCTTTTTGGCGTTTTCTTTTTAGAATCAAGTACGGAAATATTATCAATATTAACTAAACCTGAAATTTGAATATCACCCGTCAAATTCTTATAAAGTTTCAAATCTGCAATTATATCAGAATGAAAATCAAGAGCTTCCATTTGCTCTACGAACTCATTTATATTGAAATCTTTCTTCTCGCTCATTTCAATATTAGGAATGATAGAAACATCGTAAGAAATATATTTTTTATCATTTATAAAAAATTCACCGATTGTTTTTACGCTTAAATTTTTATAATTAACAAGCTTTGCAAGATTTAGGTCTGATCCGACAAGCTTAAAATGCTTTTCTAAATCTTTGTCATAATAACAAACACTATATGATTTTAAAGTAACATCAGGTGTTTCGTTAAAATCTTTTGTGTTAAGTTTTTCTACAAAAGCAGGTAAATATTTGTCATTAGATTTAACTTTTACAATTAATTTATCTGCATAAAGACGTTTTACAACAACATCGTTTTTGAATAAAGATGACCAAGGTATAAAGAATTTTACATTATCAAACTGACCGAATTTTTGTCCGTCTTCATACATCATGTGCATTACAGGTGCTTTAACCTTTAAAGACGGTCCAAAGCGCAAAATCAATTTTTCAATATGAATTTTTATTCCCAAATCTTTTGTCACCTGAGATTCTATTGCAGGAATAAATCTGGTCGCATCAATCGGCACAAAACAAATTGAAACACAAAATGCTATTACAGCAAACGCTATAATTATATAATTCTTATACTTTTTCATCTTATACTACGTCTCCGCTTTCTTTGTCAAAGAAATACATATCATTAACTGAAATCTTTAATTCTATATTTTCACCTATCGGATAATCCAATGGAACTCTTGCAGAGCATTTGCTTCCATTAAGATTAAAATAAACTATCCTCTCTCCGCCTGTCATTTCAACAATTTCAGGTTTAACTTTTATTGAAACCTCGCCTGCTATCATTTTTTCTGCACGAATAGCAACAGTCACTTCGCCTTGAATATTTTTATCAGTCTTAAATCTATGACCTTCGATATCAAAACATCCGTTTTGCACAACCGTATCAACAAAATTCATTTGACCGATAAACCCTGCAACAAACTTATTTTTAGGCTGATTATAAATAACTTCCGGTGTGTCGGCCTGTTGGATTTTACCTTTGTCTAAAACAACGATTCTATCACCCATTGTTAAAGCTTCAGTTTGGTCATGCGTTACATAAATAAATGTTGTTTTTAATTTTTGGTGCAAACGCTTAATTTCAGAGCGCATGTGAACTCTTAAATTGGCATCCAAGTTTGATAAAGGTTCATCCATCAAAAATACTTTAGGATTTCTAACAATCGCACGACCCAATGCTACACGCTGTCTTTGACCTCCTGAAAGTTGTTTTGGTTTACGATTTAAAAGCTCTGTTAAATTAAGAGATTCAGCAACTTCTCTAACCTTTGCATCAATCGTTTTCTTATCGTATTTGCGCATTTTTAAACCAAACGCAATGTTATCATATACGCTCATGTGCGGATACAATGCGTAGCTTTGGAATACAAAAGCGATATCTCTGTCTTTTGGGTGAACATTATTTACAACCTTATCGTCAATAAGAATTTCGCCCGATGTAATATCTTCCAAGCCTGAAATCAAACGCAAAATCGTAGACTTTCCACAACCTGAAGAACCTACAAGCACGATAAATTCTTTATCTTTGATTTCAAGATTAATATTATCAATTATATTTTTCTTGCCATCATAGCTTTTGACAAGATTTTTTAAAACAACGCTACTCATCCCTACTCCCAAAATTCCTTAGTTAGAAGGAATTATAATATTAAAACTTGTATTTTTCAAGATTTGAGATTCAACCCAAACAATACCGTTTAAAGACTGAACAAGATTTTTTACACTCGCTAAAACAATTGCTCTCAATACATTCTTTCTATTAGTAGAATCTAAAATTGTGTACGGGTCAAACATACATTCCAAGTCGTTTTCTGAAAGCAACAATGCGCTTGTTGAAAGTGAAATCATTGTATATTGAGCCGGTGCCAAGTTCTTTGAAGAAATAAATTCATCATTCGGATTCGATAACGTAATCGCAACTTCGCCCATATCAACTGATTTTAGAATTATTTCCAAAACATCTTGCAAAATATTTTTCAAAATTTCTTCATCAGTAGAAATTGTCTTTTTAAAATCTTCTTCCGGCTTAATTGAAATTTTAACTTCTTTACCTTTATAAAGC
>ERZ1034878.379-NODE-379-length-21859-cov-15.954641_pt1 | contig 21859 bp, 20 predicted proteins | sample MGYA00520593_ERZ1034878 | MGnify/ENA primary metagenome ERZ1034878 (study PRJEB33766, sample SAMN09781724) | gut metagenome | biome: gut microbiome | host: Homo sapiens | place: Madagascar | study: EMG produced TPA metagenomics assembly of the PRJNA485056 data...
GTTAAAATTAGATTGTACATATAAATAAAGAGAGAAAAATTAATGTTTAAAGATATAAGAATAGCCTTCGGGGGGGGGGCAGATACGAAGATGCCAAGAGACATAGAGGCAGAGTCTGTTATTTTTGAAAATAGTTGCATTACACGTCATTCTGAGGCTCATTCGCAGAGTGTGGAGTGGTTGCAGAAAACTAGGTGGTCTGCAAGACTTTTCTGCAACTACGTAGGCTCGTTTAACGCGAATGAGAAAATTTATAGCCGAAAGAATCCAGTTAATGTTAATTCAATAAAATTACAAGGAGAAACTATGAACAACTTAACTAAAACTAATAATATATCTATACCTAATATTAGCGGGATAGGTTGAAGTGTATCCCAACATCAAGATATGTCTGTTATTTCTCGTTTTCATAGCCAAAGTTTTTCAATGAACTTTGTTTTTTGCGCCAGTCTTTGTCAATTTTTACTTCAAGACCTAAAAAGACCTTCTTTTCAACAATTTTTTCAAGTTCAAGTCGCGCTTCCGTACCGATTTTTTTTAGCAAACTTCCACCCTTGCCTATCAAAATTCCTTTTTGGCTTTTTGTTTCGCAAAAAATTGAGGCATAAATTCTATCAATGTCGTCGCTTTCGGTGTAACTTTCGATTTTTACGGCAACAGAATGTGGAATTTCATCGGACGTGTTAAGCAAGATTTTTTCACGCACAACTTCTTCTGCTACATCGCGCATTGTTTCTTCTGTTATAACATCTTCCGGATATAGCAAATCCCCGTCAGGAAGCGATTTGTAGATGTTTTTAATCAATGTGTCAATATTTCTGCCGGTTTTGGCGGAAATTTTTACAATCGGATAATTTTTTTCGAACAAAAGCTTGTAAGTCAGAAGATTTTGTTCGATTTTTTCAAGTTTTTTGACTTTATCGACTTTGTTCATAACGATAATTATCGGAATATTTGTCTGCAAAAGGTTTTGAGCAATCCATTTGTCGCCCTTGCCGGCAGGTTCTGAACCGTCGACTAAAAACAGGATTAAATCAGCGTCCGGAACTGCGAGTTTCGATTCGTCAAGAAGAAATTCTCCCAGTTTGTTAAGTGGCTTATGCACGCCAGGGGTGTCAATAAATACGATTTGCCCTTGCTCTGTTGTGTAAATTCCTTTTATGCGTTTTCTTGTCGTTTGGGCTTTATCGGTTGCTATTACAATCTTTTGCCCCAAAATTTGGTTTAATAATGTTGATTTGCCCATATTTGGACGCCCGATAATTGCCGTAAATCCACTTTTCATGCTTGTCCTCACTGATTTCTTTTAGAGAAATTCAATCTCTTGGTTTAGATAATGATTCGAATTTTATGTTATAATTATGAACAAATTGTAACATAAAAAGTATAAAAAATTAACAAATTGGCAATTTTTGCAATCTCAAAGTATTATATATAATATAGGGAAAAATTTAACGGTAGAAAATGGTAGTAAATAAATCTAATACGATTGGTATAGCTTTATTATTGGCACTTGCTTTAACGCCTGTGGCGACTGTCGCTAATGGCGGAAATAATCTTGTTCAATTGGATTTGAAAAAAGCTTCGAATAATTCCGTTAATGTTACGTTGTTCACCTCAAACGGCTATAATGACAACGTTATGGTGCGTAAAAAATCTGACAACAAATATGTTATTTTAATCCCTAAGGTTCAAAGTTCCGGTTATAGTGCATCAAGCTTGAATGGCGTAAGAGACTTGGTTTCTAATGTTGATGTAAAAACGGTGAACGATACAAGCGGCGGTTATACAAAAGTTACTTTAATTACGACAAAACCGCTTGATATTAAAACTTCTGCTCAAAAAAGTGCTCCTATAACCGCAGAACAAAAGGAATATAAAACCCTTATTGCACAAGCGAATGCGGTTAAAAATAATATTGGAAAACAAGAGCCTCAACAACATAAGGTTCAAAAAACAGAAGTTACTGTAAACAAAGCTCCTGTACAACCTCAAAAAACTCAAGTTCAGAATAAAAAAGCTGAAACTAAATCTGCAACTGCGCCAAAACAAGAGGTTAATCCAAAGGCACAAGTTACAAAAGACAGACAAGTTCGCCGTGAGCAACTTTCAAACTGGATAAATGAAGTGAAACAGGAAAAACAAGCTCAAAATGTTGATGCGCAAGTTCCAAAAACTGACATTTCATCAAATGTTCCGACTGCACCAATTACTGCTGCTGAGCCTGTAAAAGACATTTCTGAAATGACACAACCGGAAGCTAACAAGGTCTCTGTGTTGTATAAGATTAAAAACAAAGTTTCAAACGGTGTGCATAAAGCTGTAAAACCTCTAAAATATTCTATTTTGGCGATTTTAGGCTTGATTATTTTGTCTAAGTTGTTTAGAGGTGTAAAAAATACGGCTCAAGCTGTACAATCTTCATTTGTTGAACAGCTGGAACAAAATCGTATGGAAGCTGAAAATACAGGTGCTAATAGTCTTGCTGATGAAGAAGGAATTTCTTGGCAGGAAAGATATCAACGATATCTTGATAAATCTGCAAAACCTGTTCGTAGGGCTAATAATCAAGGAAATTATGCTTTTATAAAAACACCTGCAGAACCTGTTCGCAAGTTGAACAAAAAACGTCAGGATTTAGAAAGAATGGTGCAAGATGTTGCAGCTACAAAATTTCCTGATATTGAACCGGAAATTGTTGAAAGTGAAGATAGTGCAATTTCTAAAACTATTAAGTTTAAAGCTTTTGATAGGCATGCATCTCTTGATATGTCAAGCCGTGACAAGATTAAAAGTAGATTTAAAAAGTATGAAAACGAGTTGCCTTTGCACGAACAAAGAAATATTGAACTAGGTAAATCTGCTTTGCATGCTAACAAAAGACGTTTGAAAGATGCAAATCTAGATGTTGCAGATGTTGACAAGACCCCAAGAATTAAATACAAACCGCAAGAATACATAATGTCATCAGCTGATGAGCTTTTCTCGATTATTGATAAAGAAAATGCCGAAAAACAAGCAAAATTGGATATGGCAAAAGCTGAATTGGCGAAAAATAATGTAGTTCAGGCGCAAGCAGAAGAAGTTAAACGTCCTGCGCGTCAAACAAATCCTATTGCACAAACTAGAAAAGAAACAAAAGATTCATATCTAAATGGTTTGATTGTGAAATCAGGCTACAATATCGACCAAAACAAAGGTTTTTATATAGTGAACCTTGACGGCAAGTCAGCATTGATTGGGAAGGTTAATGACGAAGTGTTCGTATTGAAAAAATTTGATAAAAACGTTACAAACCCTATCCAAGTAAGACATGATAATGCAAATGTTTATATGGTAAAAGCCGGTGACTTCAAGTCTTTGGTGGAAGTAAACAGTGACAAAATGGGCGTTTTAATCGAGTTATAGTAACTCAAATTGGCAAATGAAGAGAGCGTAAATGAAGATTTTTGGTAAAACCAATTGCATAAAGAAATTTTTGCCTGCGTTGATTGCGTGTGTACTGATTTTTAGTGGGTGTGCGCAGAAGGATAACCGTACGACTCTTGAATTTGCAAGTTGGGGTTCAAAGTCAGAAGTTGATATTTTGAAACCGATTTTGGCGAATTATGAAAAGGAAAATCCTGATATTAAAATCGATTTTATGCATATTCCGCAGAATTATTTTCAAAAAATTCATTTACTTTTTGCATCAAATACCGCGCCTGATGTGATTTTCATAAATAATTTGTATTTGCCTATTTATGCAAATGCCGGTTTATTAGAAGAATTTCAGCCTAGTGACGAATATTTTCCGCAAGCACTTGGGGCGTTGAGTTGGAAAGGGAAGTTATACGCTATTCCCAGAGATGTGTCAAATTTGGTAGTTTATTACAATAAGGATTTGTTTGATAAAAAAGGTGTGTCGTATCCGCAAGCCGGCTGGACTTTTGGGGATTTTCTGAATGTGGCACAAAAAATGACTGATAAAACAACTTTTGGAGTGAGCTTTGAGGAAGAACCACTGTTTTATCTCCCGTATTTGATGAGTAATGGCGGCGGATTTTTACCGGAAGAACTTGTAAAGCCTGAGTCGCAGCAAAGTTTAGATTTTTATGCGGATTTGAGAAATGAATATCATGTTGCACCGAAAAAGGCAGAAAGTGCGAGTGCGACAATGGGGCAGATGTTTTTGCAAGAGAAATTAGCAATGTATGTTTCAGGTCGCTGGGTTGTACCAAAGTTTAGGGAAGGCGCGACTTTTGACTGGGATATTGCACCGTTCCCGAATGGTAGTGTCGGAAGTGTAGTTCCGCTTGATGCATCAGGTTGGGCAATTGCAAAATCATCTAAACATAAGGCGGAAGCCAAAAAGTTTGTTGAATATTTGGCATCAAAAGAAAATAGTGAAAAATTTGCGGCAAGTGGGTTGATAGTGCCGGCAAGGAGAGATGCTGCAAGCAAGATTGTTGATGGGCAAAAACCGAAGAACTCAAAAGTTTTTTTAGACGTCATAAAAACGTCTAAACCAACGCCTGTAACGGTTAATTACAGAGAGATTACGGATAAATTGAAAAAAGATATGGAAGCACGGTTTAATAATTAATGATGTAAATGGTTGAATTACTGCAGGAAATATGTTAAACTTAGATTGTAACTATATAGAAAGAGAGGAAATTTATGTTTGAAGAATTAAGAAGAGCCCTCGGGGGGGGGGCAAGCGTCTAGAATCCTCGCCCCAGCGGGGAGAGGAAGCAATCGTTCACGAACGATTAGTGAGTGTTACGAGTGCAGGTGAGGGGGATTTAGCAGCTAAGCAGTTAGGAAGCGAGTCAGCTTCGAGGTCTGTTTACCCATCTAAATCTTCCCTAATAGAGGGAAGACTTATGTTACAAGAAGTTGCGCATGATAATAATTTCAATTTAACCGAAACGGTCTATTCTCAATTCACTACTCACCATTCACTAAAGAAAGCTGCCTTCACATTAGCTGAAGTCCTAATAACATTGGGTATCATTGGAGTTGTTGCGGCAATAACCTTGCCGACATTAATTAAGAATTACCAAAAACATGTTTATGTTACGCAGTTGAAAAAAGTTGTGAATACGCTAGAAAATAACTCCAGAAAAATTTTGGCAGATGAAGGAGTTGACAGTTTAAAAGATACTCCATTGTATTCTGTAGATGGAAGTATTCCAGATGGAAATCACGATTTTAAATTGAATAAAGATTATTTTGAAAAGCATTATAAATTAACGCCGTTATCTGAGACTACTGAATATGCAAAAATGATAAAATCTGCAAAAAGTTTTTTTACAGCAGATGGTGATGATATCTATAATTATTATTCCAATGATGGAGCTTGTATAACAGTTTTTAGTGATGAAATGGGTTGGTATGTTATAGTTGATATAAATTGTGACAAACGACCTAATAATGCTGGTTATGACCAATTTGTGCTACGTTTTTCTAATAATGGATTAATTACGTTTGATGGAGGCGTGGAAGCTACTTTTTGTACTTCTGAGATGATGAATATGCAAGAAGAAAATCATGTCGATGTAGGGGAAAAGCTTGCATATATAGGCGCAGCTTGTTTTGCACGTATAGTCCAAGACGGTTGGAAGATGAATTATTAAAATAAATAAATGTTATTAATAATGAGAACTTATAAGTTCGCAAATATTTATGATGTCGGGGTAGGTTTCCCGCCCTACTTTTTCTGTTTACTATATAACTACCTTTACGTAGTAATGGTTGCAATGTAAAGCCTCTCTCCCTCAATTAGGGAGAGAAGGAGAGTGGGTAAACAATAGCAAGTAGGTCGGGGTACCTACCCCGACATTGTTAATTAATAATAGGTTAAATCTAAACAACAAGAAAAAAGGTGAAAGCTCGAGCTATCACCCATTATAGCAATGAAAGGAGCTGCTATAGAGATCTTGTATTCAATAATCTTTTCAATTCATCTGGTCTTGATGTCTTGGACAAAGCGTCTTCCATAGTAATTAGGCGTTGGTTATATAGGTTTGCAAGTGCCATTTCAAGGGTTTGCATTCCCAAACCTTGGTTCATTTGAATTGTTGAATAAATTTGTGCGGCTTTGGCTTCTCGAATAAGGTTTGCAATCGCAGGGGTTACAAGCATTATTTCTTGAGCCATTACACGACCTTTTTTAGTGCCGTCAGGTTGAACTTTTTGCAACAAGGTTTGTGCAAATACTGCAACAAGTGAGTTTGCAAGCTGTACACGGATTTGTTGCTGTTGCCCTTCAGGGAAAACGTCGATGATACGGTCGATTGTTTGTGCTGCAGAAGATGTGTGCAAGGTTCCGAATACCAAGTGACCTGTTTCTGCGGCAGTCAAAGCCAAAGCAATTGTTTCGTGGTCACGCATCTCACCTACAAGTATGATATCAGGGTCTTCACGAAGTGCTGATTTTAAGGCGTTTGCAAAAGATCTTGTGTCCATTCCGAGTTCACGTTGGTGAACAATACTTTGCTTAGATGTATGAACGAATTCTATCGGGTCTTCAATTGTCAAAATATGCTCAGCTCTGTTTGTGTTGATGTAGTCAATCATTGCCGCAAGGGTTGTTGATTTACCTGAACCTGTAGGACCTGTTACAAGAATAAGTCCTCTTGGTTTGTCTGCTGTTTTTCTGACAATTTCAGGAAGCCCGAGTTTGTCGAATGACGGAACGATTGACGTAATCGTTCTGAATGCAGCGGCATAGTTGCCTTTATCTTTATAGAAGTTTACCCTGAAACGGCTCAAACCTTCAATCCCGTAAGAAAAGTCGAGTTCCCAGTTTTGTTCCAGCGTACGTCTTTGCTCGTTTGAAAGCATTGGGAAGAGTAAAGTCTCAACGTCATCAGGGCTAAGAGGTGGCATATCGTATCTCTTTAATGTCCCGTCAATACGTGCTGCAGGTGGTAAATTCGCGGAAATGTGTAAGTCGGAACCTCCGTCTGCTACAAGTTTTTCTAGTAATTCTTCTATAAGCATTTTCTAATTATCCTTCCTGAAAATTCATAAAAGCATCATCTTCTTTTGCTGCAAGTTCTATCAAAGCATAAGTCATATAGGCTCCGAGTGCAACCGCTTTTGGATCAAGATTGGTTTTTGTTGCAGCTTCAATTATGGCAGTATTAATTTCAGGATTTTCGTCCTTTACGTAATGAATCATCTTTTTTCGCCAAGTTGGCATGTCTTTGAATATTTCGCTGAATGCCGCAGCTGCATTTTCTTCCGATACTATTGGTAACATGATAGTCCTTATATTATTTTTTTCATTATATAAGAAATTTTAACAATAGTCTACAAAAAATTTTAAAATCATATATTTGGGGTATAATTTTTTTATGAGATTAAGGGATTTAAAGCTGACAAATTATAGGAATTGCAAGGATTTAGGGCTGAATTTAGAATCTAAAAAAATTCTTATAATCGGTAAAAATGCGCAAGGAAAAACGAACATTCTTGAAAGTATTTATTTCTTGTCGACTTTGAAAACTCCAAGAACTTCAAATAATATAGAGCTGATTAATTTTGATGCGGAAAAAGCTGAGATTAATTGTAACATGTTGAAGGCCGAAACCGACGTGGAGCTTGATTATACTTATTCTCGAGAGAAAAAACGTGAACTTGCAATAAATAAGGTTAAGACGACTCCGAAGAATTTTAAATCGGTTTTAAAAACAGTTTTATTTTCAACGGCAGATCTGCTTTTGTTACGCGGAAATCCTTCCGATAGGCGAGATTGGCTAGATAGAGCAATTTCGCAAGTTTATCCGGCTTATGATGACAGACTTTCAAAATATGACAAAATTCGAATTCAAAAAAATAATCTTTTGAAAGACTATCTGAAAACCGGTAATCTTAACGAAACATTACTAGATGTTTACAATGAACAGTTGGTGATTACGGGGAGTAATATAATTTATCTGAGAATTAAGTTTTTGAAAGAAATTGAACGTATAGCCTCTGAAAAACATCATATCATAAGTGAAACGGAGAAATTGGAAATTAAGTATGACTGTTCGTTTTTGAATATGGAAACAGAATTAGAAGCGATTGCAAGTGCTTTTCATCAGTCGTTAGTGGAGCGAAAAATAGAAGAAGCTCGTCGAGGACAAGCCTGTGTCGGACCGCATCGAGATGATATTATTTTTTATATAAATGGAAATGAGGCGACGAAATTCGCTTCTCAAGGGCAACAAAGGACGGTTGTTTTGGCACTGAAACTCTCCGAACTTGATATTATTACAGCAAAAACCGGAGATGAGCCTGTCTTACTTTTAGATGATGTTTTGGCAGAATTGGACGACTTGCGCCAGAATTATTTGTTAAAATCTATTTCTGAAAACACTCAGACTATAATAACTTCTGTCGATACCGTACTTTTTGAAGAAGAATTTTTGAAAGACGTGAAGATTTATAAGATTGAGAATGGGTGTATAAGTAGCTAAGCAGCTAGGACAGAAGGGCGATAAGGCACTAAGACGATAGGTCGATAAGTTCGTTACAGCAAGAAAAATATTCTCGTCATTCTGAAAGCTTAGAAAATTATTTTGAACGAGTAGTGAAAAATAAATTTTCTTGCTATTCAGAATCTCTTGCTAACTAAAACAGACTCCGGATCGTAGTCCGGAGTGACAGTTTCAAGGGAGTTGTATTTCGTGAATAGTAGCTATATATGCCATTCTTCAGGTATTGGTGCAAAGCTAAGTAGGTCGGCATTGCTATGCCGACACGTAACTATTTTTTATTTTCTCCTTGCTTTTTTTTTTAAAATCATTAACACCATGGAAAAACCTATCGTAAATTAGATCTATTTTTCGGGGTTTTTCTCATCAATATAGATGATTTTTTACGATTAGGTATATAAATTTGTAAAGAAATAATGTATTATAATTGTAGAAAGGTAGGCATTAATGAGTAGTTTTTATCCGCAATATGATTTGGCAGGCAGAATTCAGCACACAAAACTTGATACAGGTTTTTCTGATATGCCATCTGCAAGAATGACTAGGGTTGAAACTCCAGCAACATCTGATTTTAAACAAGTTATGTCAGGCTTGGTGGAAAACTTAAACACGGAACTGAATGCTCCGGATAATATGCTCAAAGATGTTATGTCCGGTAGTAAAAACGTTGATATTCATGATGTTATGACGGCTATGGCTAAGTCGGAAATTAGTATTAACGTTGCAACTCAAATTACCGGAAAAGTTATTCAGGCATACGATAAAGTTATGCAAATTCAGGTATAATAACTAAATTTACAGACGAGGGAAAGCGATAGCAGAATTTGCGAAACGCTTATAAAGAGGACAAAAAATGGATTTTGACAAGATATTAGAGAACAAGCCTTTGCTATATGGAATAATTGGCGGTGTAGTGTTACTTCTGGCTCTCATTGTGACCGTAAGTATTGTTGGTGGCTCTAAAAAGAATGCTAATGGTACTGAAATTACAGGGCAGCCACTACAAGCTGATGCGGATTTGTTGACGACAGATAACGCAGGCAAAGCTATTGAAATCCAAGCTCTTCTTGCAAAATATGATATTGTTGTAAGTAGAAGATTAGACGGTACAAAGTCTATTCTTTATTTGAAAAAAGGTGATTGTAAAACAGGTCGAAAAGCTTGTTATACAACAGATAGAGATACTGCGTTAATTCAAATTGTTCAAAGTGGTTTGATGGATCAAAATGTTGGTCTTGAAATTTTTGATAAGGGCGATTTTACATCGACTAAGGAAGATAAAAAAATTCGTCTATCTCGTGCTATTAACGGAGAATTGTCAAGATTAATTCGTAGAATAGACGGGGTTGATAATGCGTCTGTATTTATTTCAATTCCAGAACAAACAATGTTTACCTCTATGCAAAAACCTGTAACGGCAACTGTTCAGATTTCTCTTGCAAAAGATGCGACAAAATTGGACCAATTGAAAGTTAAAGCTATTACAAACCTTCTTTTGGGTAGTGTAACAGGTTTGACTGCCGAAAATATCGCGATTACGGATACAAACGGAAATACTTATCACAGTATTATGGACGCGGAAGATGAGATGCTTCAACGTTTGGAAGAAAATGATAAGTATATGACATCAAAGGTTAATCAACAGTTGGATAGGTTGATCGGGCAAGGAAATTATGTTGCGACAGTTAGCACTTTCCTTCGACAAGCTCCTGTTGAAAAATTTACGATTGACTATGATCCAAACAGAAAAGCATCTGTGAGTGAACAGTCTTTCCGAGAAGGTTTGGGAGATCAGACAAGTGATTCAAACAAAAACACAAACGCTGTAAGTGTTTATCTTCCAAATGGTTTGCCAAACGGTGCGTCAAATTCAAATCAAAACAGAAGCTATTCCAGAACAGCGACGGAAACTCAATATGGAGTTACAAAAACACAAACAAACGAGTATATAAAACCGGGGGTTGTGGAAGATATTTCAATCGCTGTAACTCTTGATAAGAATGCACTTCCTGCAAATACAACTTTGGAAGAACTAAAAGAATTGATTGCAAAAGCTGCGAGTCCAAAAGTTAGCGCAGATAATGTTTCTATTGCGTTTTCGGATTCAACAGATCCATATTTGGCATCAGACAGACCAGCAAACTTGCCTAAACCAGATGAAACAGGAAATCCTTGGTGGCTTGCAATTGCTCTTAGTGCAATCGGTTTGATTATTGTGTTTAAGGCAGTTTCTAATAAGGTTCAACAGGTTCAAGAGGCTAACCGTCGTGAAGTTGAAATGCTTAGACAAAAAACAGCAGAGCAAGAACAACAATTGTCAGATATTAACCAACGTGCAGCTCAGTTGACAGAAAGACAATCGGAACTCGCACAAGGGCTTGTTGAACAACAACAAAGAGTATCAATTCCGCAACAGCAAGATCCGGCGCAGTTGTCTGATACCTTGTCAAATCTTTCAGCACAGTTATCTAATGCTGATGATGACGAAGCTGGAGAAAAAATTAAAAGCTGGATTGAGCAAGGGTAGATTGGTGAATAGTGAATGGTGAATTGTGAATAGACCATTTCATTATTCAAGCAGGAGCAGCTAAGCGGCTAGGAAGCGAGGCAGCTAAGATGCATAGAGGCAAAGATGCGAAGATGCAAAGCTGGTATCAAGAATTAGTTAAGAAAAATAATAGAAAGGATAGTTTAAGTGAAAGGTTAGATAAATAAAAATTATCGAACGAAGAGAGCGAAAAGAACCACTCACTACTCACCATTCACTTTTCATTTAAAAATGGCAATACAAGGATTTGATTACAAAGGGTTCGCCCAAAATTTAGCACAACAAGCGTTGGAACTTATTCCACCTGATTTTAATGACAATCAAAAGAATTATGTTGCAAATACATTGTTGAATTTTTCAACAGTTGCGGGTCAGGCACTTTATGATGATGAGTCTTTGGGGTTCAATCTTGATCAGGCTGTAATGATTACACAAATTATCGCAGAATGGTCGTTCCACAAGTCTGTAGATTTGATTAGATCTGGAATTCCTCAGCAGTTTTGGGATCCTATTATGCAAAAAATTGCATATACGATTTTTGAGGTTGCCAAAAATGCTTTTCATCAGAACTTGCCGCAAGATCAGTGCTTGCAATTGATTGAGCACCACGTTAAGAAAACTTGGGTTGACTGTATTGAGGAGCTGAAAGACAAAAACTTGATTGATGAGGGTCTAAAAGAACAGGCAGAACATCAATCAAATATAGATGCAATGATGCAGCAACAGGTAGAGGCAGAGCAACAGCAACAGGCACAAGCCGCTCAACAGCAACAAGCACAAATGCAACAGAATACTACAATTCCACAAGCCGGTGTTCCTGCAAGTGCAGCTCCACCACTTGGTTCCGGTGCAAGAGTTTTGAAACTTGCAACTTTGGCAATGTTGTTTAGAAAAATGCGTCAGGAAAAAGTTCAGACAATTCTGAATAAATTTAGTCCTGATGATGCAGATACCGTAATCAAGTTTATGGGAATGCCTGATTTGGAATCGAAAGTTGATACAAATACGGCAATGAGATGTTTGCAAGAGATAAAGACAAATCTTCCGGCTGTTGGTGTAAATGTTACGCCAAGTAAAGTTCTTGCAAAAATTCAAAACGTTTCACAATACTTAGACAGGTCACAAATTGAACAAACGCTAAGCCCTGAAAGACAGCGTGTGAAACGATTTGTGTTCAGTGCTCTGGAAGGTGATTATTACGAAATGCCACCAAAAGTTGCAAATATTATTGCCACACACCTTGAAGATAGTGTATAATAATATTAATCATGATTATAAAGAAAAAATCTAAGGTAGAAGAAAAGGTTCCACAAGAACAAGTGCAGGAAAGCGCAGTTGAAAAAGAGCCTGAAATTAAGGTTGAAGAGGATACAATAGACCTTTTTAATCTTGATAATATAGACTTTAAGCAGCGTCAGGAACGTCGTCGTGGTGATAGAAGAAGAGGGTTTCGAAGAATTGATGACAGAAACCTGATTTCTCGTGCGAAAGAAGAAGCTCAAAGTATTAAGGAAGCTGCGGCAAAAGAGGGATATCAAGAAGGTTTGGCACTGGCAAAAGACGATATTGCAGAGGTTCGTAATGCTATAACTTCATTTTTGGGTGCAAAACAGGCTGTTTTTGATACAATTTCTTCTGATATCTTGGAGATAAGTGTTGAAATCGCTCAAAAAATTATTAAAAAAGAATTGCAACAAGACCCAAATGCAATATTAGATAATGTTTTGGCGGTTTTGAAAGGTTTGTCAAAAGACGAAACAAAGATTACTTTGAGAGTAAATCCTACTCAGGTTTCCCTTTTGAAATCAGAGATTCCAAACGTATTGTCAGAAGCCGGTTTAGATGCTAAAATTCTGATAGTACCGGACGAAACGATAATGGAAGGCGGTTGTGTTGTCACAACTAACAACGGTGTAATAGATGCAACAATTGAAACTCAATTGGCAGTAATAAGTGAGGCTTTGAGAGAAATTTAATGGCACAAGAACAAGCCCAACAACAAGGCGGCGGAGGAACAAATTTAAGTGAAATTTTTATGGCAATATTTGTACTATTGCTTATTGTTCTGTTGCTTTGCGAATTGCCAAACTGGATTATTAATATTTGTATCTGTTTGAATATTACGCTTGGCGTCGTTTTGCTGATGATTTCTTTGTATGTAAAGAAAACCCTAGAACTTGCTTCTTTCCCGTCAATTATTCTTATCGGTACGATGTTCAGACTTGTTCTTTCAATCGCATCTACGAGGTTGATTTTGTCAAAAGGTGAGGCTGGTGAAGTTATTCATGCGTTCGGAACATTCGTAACCGGTGGTAATATGATTGTTGGTGGTGTAATCTTCCTTATTATCACAGTTGTACAGTTTATGGTAATTACAAAAGGTGCTGAACGTATTGCCGAAGTTGCAGCCAGATTTGCCTTAGATGCTATGCCAGGTAAACAGATGACTATTGACGCGGATTTTAATGCTGGATTGATTTCTCCGGAAGAGGCAACGAAAAAACGTGAAGACTTGCAAAGAGAATCAAATCTTTTTGGTAGCATGGACGGTGCTATGAAGTTTGTAAAAGGGGATACAATTGCCGGTATCATTATTGTTTTGATTAACATTATTGGCGGTTTGTGTATCGGTTGTATTATGAACCAAATGCCTGTTGCAGACGCTGTTTCAAAATACACAATCCTGACGATTGGTGATGGTTTGGCATCTCAGTTGCCTTCTCTTTTGATGTCAATTGCAGCCGGTGTATTTATGACTCGTTCTTCTGCTGCAAACTCATTAGGTACAGATGTTACGGCACAAATTGTCAGCAAGCCGAATGCTTTGTTTTTGGCTGCAAGTTTCTTGGTATTGTTGGCATTAACTGGACACTGGACAGGTTTACCTTGGTTGCCGTTTACGTTATTTGCTGTCGGATTGTTTGTTGCAGGGTTCTCTACTTTGATTAACGCTGATGTCCAATCACAATTGGGGCAATTAGAAAATGTTCGTCAAAACATGCAAGACTTGGTAAACCCAAACCGTATGTACGAGCGTTTGGGTGTTGATGTTTTAAGCTTGCAAGTTGGTTCTAACTTGCTTGTAATTGCCGATCCGGATCAGGAAGGTCAATTGCTTGCTAAAATTGCTGCTTTGCGTCAGAGAGTCACAGATGAATTGGGTTATATTTTGCCGAACATAAGAATTATGGACTCATCTGCTCTTGATGCAAATGAATATATGATTTCTATTCGCGGAAACACTGTTGCAACAGGGTATGTTTATCCTGGAAAATTGATGGTAATTGCGGATCAGTGGGACGCTATGAAAAAAGATGTTCCGCAAGATGCGATTATCGGCATTGATCCGACTTATCAGACTCAGGCTTATTGGATTTCGCCAGAAGATGCAAAAACTGCTCGTTCTGTTACTGCGGTTGATTCAACGGACGTTATTGTTACTCATTTGCAAGAATGTGTAAGAAAACACGTTGACGAGGTTATGACAAAAACGGACGTACTTAAACTTATGGAACTTGTTCGTTCACAAGATCCTACGTTGGTTAATGACCTTGTTCCGACAATTATTTCTACAAGTGATTTGAGAAAAATATTTGTAAACCTAATCAGAGAGAAGGTTTCTATCAAAGATATTATTTTTGTGTTTGAAAGACTTTGTGATTATGCAAGATTTTCAAAAGAACCTGATATTTTGTCAGAACGTTTGAGAGCAGCTTTGGGGCGTCAGATTTGTCTTGCAAATGTTGGTGAAGACAAGGTTTTGTATGCGTTGACACTTTCTCCTGAGTGGGAAAAAATCCTTGATGACAGTTGCCAGAGAACTGAGCTAGGAACAATGTTTTTGCTAAATCCGATGCAAGTGCAAGAGTTGATTGAAACGACTGCAACCACGTTGATGAGGGCGCATCAGGCATGTGGACAACAGCCTGTGATTTTGTGTTCTCCAAGAATTAGATTGCCACTTTATCAGCTTTTGGAACGTCATATTCCAACAATTGTCGTAATTTCTTATTCAGAATTGATTACGGATATCAAAGTTGAAGCAATTGATAGTATTGGCGAAGCTTACGCGGAGTAGGTTTTAAGAGCGTTTGAGGCTTTAAGATGAAAAAATTGATATTGTTTTTAATTTCAGTGTATCAAAAGATTTCAAAACATACGCCGGCGGTGTGCAGGTTTTATCCGACGTGTTCTGAATACACAAGGCAAGCGATTGTGAAATACGGGATTTTGAAAGGTGGTTGGCTCGGGCTAAAGCGAATTTGCAGATGCCACCCCGGAAATGCCGGTGGATATGATCCTGTGCCGTAGTTTATTTTAATACTAGGCTTGAAAGATTTTGCGAAATATGTTAAACTGAGAATATGAAGCGAAAGTCTGTTTATCTCTTGAATAATTTGAATGAAGAGCACCTCGGGGCGAGGGTAAAGTTACAGAAGTTACGCATGATAACAATTCCAACTCTTCCGAAACAGACCATGCATCTATGCCTCTTGGCATCTTTGCATCTAAATCAGTTTCTTACAAGGCTAATGTTGGCGGGGTAGGTACCCCGCCCTACGTTGCTAAATCTGTTTCGTTGTCGGATTGGCAAATCCGACCTACAGCATTAAAACTTCTGGTGGAGCAACGTACGTATTCACTTGCGCAATTTTTCCATCTTATTATGTAGATGTGAATGGTACAGCCAAAGGTCCAAATCAAGATGGAAGAGATATTTTTTTGTTTTCGGCAGAAGGCGCAAATTCTGCTGAGAATTTTATCTATAATGGTGCAAATAAACTAACTCCTGCTGGTGCTGAGTCATGGAGTCCAAATGCCTGGAAATATTGCTCAGCTACAAACCTATCTATAGATTGTACCGCTAAAGTTTTCATAGAGGGTAAGATGAATTATTAACCTTCAAACACACAAAACACGAACTTTCTGAAACTTCAGAGGTTCGTGTTTTTCATTTGCTTAATTAAGATTTAAATAATTGAGATCTTTCGCTGTGCGCTCAAGATGACAAATATTTTTCAATTTTTTTTACTGTTACATCGGGGCGCAATTTAACCTAAAATAACCTAAATAACAAAATACAATAAAGCGAACATAACGCATAGGGATAATGAACTTAAAACAAACCAAGTATGCATTACGGGGTGTTGGTATTCCCAGATTTCTTTAATTGTTGCGGTTGCATTTTCAATTGTTTGCATCTTTCTTCTCCAAAAACTATAAACTTTTTTGATCGGTCAATTCTCAAACCTCACATTATAATCATACTTATTAATCGTTTTTGGACATCACCTAATCGGTTGATTATTTATAATCTTTAAGGTAATATACAGTTATGCGAAATGTAGAACTTTTAATGCCTGCGGGTAATTTGGAAAAATTGGAATACGCTGTCAGATACGGTGCAAATGCGGTTTATCTGGGCGTGGTAGACTTTTCTTTGCGTGCGATGAGAAAGGGCTCGCTTATTACGATGGAAAATCTTAAACAAGCGGTTGATTTGGCTCATTCTCTTGGTGCAAAGGCTTATGTAACGATAAATATTTTTGCGTTTAATAACGACATCAAACAGCTGGAAGCTTGTATTGACAGGTTTAAGGACGCAAAACCTGATGCGTTTATTGTTAGTGACTACGGAATTTTTAATCTTATAAAAAGAAATATTCCGGAAGTGCCAATTCACGTAAGCACTCAAACTAACACTTTAAACTACGAAAGTGTTAAGTTTTGGCGTGATTTGGGTGCGACAAGATGTATTTTGGCAAGAGAATTGCCGATTGTAGATATTGCGGAAATAAGAAAACACGTTCCGGATATTGAGCTTGAATGCTTTATTCACGGTGCTCAATGTGTGTCTTTTTCCGGAAGATGTTTGCTTAGCGATTATTTTTCAAAAGGTGAGAGAAAAGCAAATCATGGGAACTGTTCGCAACCTTGCCGTTGGAGCTATCGTTTGGTTGAAGAAACACGCCCTAACGAGTATTTGGAAATTAATCAAGACGGAAGAGGCTCTCACATCTTGAGTCCTAAGGATTTGTGCTTGGTTAAACAACTTTCACAAATGATTGACGCAGGTGTGGATTCTTTCAAGGTTGAAGGAAGAACAAAGAGCCTTTATTATGTTTCTGCTGTTGCAAAAACGTATCGTCAGGCAATTGATGAGGTTTTGAAAAATCCGTCTGCTGATATGGAAAAATATTTCTTGGAACTTCAAAAAGTCGGGAATCGAGGCTATACAACCGGTTTTGCGCTAGGTGATAATAATGGCGAAAGCTACAGCTATGATATCTCAAAAGGCTTAGCCGGAGCTGATTTCTTGTGCGAATTTCGTTCTGATGAGAGAAATATCACAATTCCGTCTGACTACCACTTGGTAAAAGTAAAAAACAAAATGCTGTTGGGCGATGAAGTTGAAATTATTACGCCTGATGAACAATTTGTTGCGAAGGTGGAAGGTATCAAAGACGCTGACGGAGAGGATTTGGAAATCGGAAATACAAACGCCGATGTCTATATTAAGTTCTCTCAAAGCCCGAAAGATACGAAGTATGCACTTGTGAGAACTGTTGGAATAAAAACATGTTTTTAAAACCTGATTATGATTTGAAAAATATATTTGAAATTGATTTAGAAAGCTTGAAATCACAAGGAATTAAGACTTTGTTGTTTGATTTAGACAGTACTTTGATGGGCTCAAAGACTGGGTTTTACACAGATGAAGTTCTTGTATGGCTTGAAAAAGTTCGACGCGATTTTTTTGTTGGTGTTGTTTCAAACAATAATAACCCTGTTTATATGGAAAAAGTTCGTGCTTGTACGAATTTTCCGATAGTTTTTGAGGCGCATAAACCTGATATTAAAGTTGCACAAAAATTTATGAAAGAACATAATGTTCAAGCTGAAACGAGTTGTTTTGTTGGAGACAGGCCGTTGACTGACGTTTTATGCGGAAAGAGATTAGGGTGTAAGACGATTTTAGTCGACTCGATTACGGCAGACATTGAAAAGCCTATTGTTCGTTTTGCGCGCAAACTCGAAAGATGTTGCATTCGAAAATAATGAATTTTTGTAAAATTCGTAAAATTAATTGTCAACAATTAATCTTCACCTGTTTTGTTGTAAGTACAATTAGGTAGTGTGAAAGGCGCAGTTATGACAGTCATTACGACTAATGATGATAGAAGGTATCAAACAGCAGGTGTTGGAAATACAATTGGAGCAGTTGTTGCTGGTGGTGTTGCTAGTAATGCAGTTTCAAATAGTATTAAAGCAGTTGTAAATACCCCTGCTATAAACGGTATGAAGCAAGCAAATAAAGGTCTACCTGTTGATGCCCTTCGAGCAAGTATAAAAGATGCTTTTTATAATGAAGCAAAATTAAATACTGCTGTTGGTGGTGGGGTAAAACTTTTAGATTTGGTTGATCATCAAAAACTTCCTAATTTAGGAGAAGTTTTGATGAAGGGTTTATCAGATGCCGATTTAAAAAAATTACCTGAATCTAGTGCAAATCTAATAAGATCTATGAGGGCCAATCTTGTTTTGCCTAAGAGTTTGAAAAATTCAAGGATTGGAGATGTCATGTCAGTCGGAATGGCTAGAATGTTCGAACAAGGTCGTAATGCAGCTTTTTCCCATAAAACAAATGAAATAGTTGTAAATATTGAAAAACTCGGAACAGCAGCATTTCACGAAATGGGACATGCTGTAAATTATAATTTTAGTAAATTCTGGAAGGGTATGCAAAAACTTAAAATACCTTGTGGTATTGCTGGTGGATTATTTGGAACAGTTGCGTTGCTTAAACGTAAAAAGGTAGAAGGAGAAGAACCGAAAGGATTTTTTGATAAAACTACAACATTCATAAAAAATAATGTTGGTAAGTTGACTCTTGCAACATTCATTCCTATCGTTGCTGAAGAATTGATGGCAACATATAGAGGGAATAAAATGGCGAAAAAAGTTCTTTCTCCTGAATTATTCAAAAAAGTACAGAAAATAAACCGTTTTGGTGCAATGACTTATATTGCGGTAGGAGTTGGTGCGGCACTTGCAGCGGTAGTCGGTTCAAAAGTTCGTGATGCTATTGCAAAACCAAAAGAAATTAAAGTAGTTAAAGGCTAATTAGTCTTACGCAAAAAGTTGGATAAGCAAACCTGAAACGATACTTATGCAAAGTAAAATTGAGATGATTTTCAGTGTGTCTTTGTAGTTTTCGTTGTGGCGGCAAAGGACGAGAATCCCTAAGCCTGCGTTTGACAAAAGTCCTGACATTACAGCTCCAAAACTTATTGAACCTTTGATTAATAACATAGTTAAAGCGATTGATACTGCACAGTTTGGAATTAACCCGACAAAAGCAGTGATTATTGGTTCTAAGACTTTTACTTTGCCGAGCAACAAGTGCAATACTGAATGTTCTGCGTAAACTGCTAAAACGAAGTTCAAAAGTATTGTTATTAATAAAATGAATATGAAAATGTTGAATGTGTGTTTTAGCGGGTGGTAAATAAGTTCTCGTTTGCGTCTGTGTGAAACACTGTGATGACAACAGCCTTCATCTGCGTGTAAATCGTTGTCTGAGTCGGCTTCTTCAACTATCGGAATATATTTTTTGTCTTTCAAAATAAAATCAATTAAATATCCGGCAAGAATTCCGATAAAAAGTTTAAGCCCGACAACAGGCACGACAAGGTGCGTGTGCGTTGGGTTCGCGAGTAAAATAGGTATTGCTTCATCTGATGTTGCAAGATAAATCCCGATTAAAGTCCCTTTTGTGATAAATCTTCTGATATATAAAGTACTTGCGATTACCGAAAATCCGCATTGTGGAATTATTGCAGCTAAACTTCCGATTAGCGGAGCTGATTTTTCAGACTTTTTCATAAAAGAATTGATTTTTTCAGAATAGAAAAACTCGATTAATTCAATTATAAAAAACACAATAAACAATAACGGCAAAATATGAAAGCTGTCTAAAATTGCGTCACATAGCCAATCCGGCATTCCAAAATTTTCGATAATTCCGTCAAAGCCAGCAAACATTCCTTCGTTTATCTCGTTAATCCTGTTCAAAATACTTATCAGCATAATTTAATTTTATTACAAACAAAAAGTCCTACAATTACAAATTTTGTTTGCCCTTTCGAATTTTCTTTTCCTCGTGCTCGTCGCAACCAAGAACTTTGTTCAAGTGCTCAATTAATTCCGCAGAGTGATAATGCATTGCGTGCTCTGATTTGTGGTGAATGTCGACGATGTGATAGTGCATTGCCATTTCAACTTGGATTAGTGCGATATTGTAGTCATAAAGACTGTTTACATAAGCTGTTAAGGCTGATGTGTAATCTCGTCTTGCATTTAGCATTGCAAGGTAATTTACTTCGCCGGCAACATATTTTTTCTCTACAACATCAAAGTTTTCCAGAGATTGTAGAACTTCTGTTTTTGCTATCGGAATATCTTTTTCGGCTTTTTCAACGTTGTTGAAAGCTCGTTTAACTTCAAAATACAAATCTTTTTTGAATAGTGAAATTTCATTATCAGCAAGATTTACTTGTGCATCAGCCCCTTTTATACTGTGTTTTAATTCCATAAGATTGACGGAAGAATTAAGGTTTACGCCAACGTGAAATCCGTTGTCTGTTGTTTGATTTGTGTTATAAAAATTGTAGCCCGCATTCGCTGTCAAATCAGGAAAATATGCACGTTTTATGTATAAAAGAGATTGCTCCATTGCGTGTTTTGTGGCGATTAGGACATTCAAATCCGGACTGTTGTCATAAGCGATTTCGACAGCTTCATTCATTGGAAAACTGAATGTTTGAGGGGTGAATTCTTTTATATTGTTTGTCGATTTGTTTTTGTAGACAAAATTGTTGTCAAATGCAAATGTCGGAGTTGTTTTTATTGTGTAATCAGGTTGCCCCTCAATAAACATTGCATTGTCAAGATTGAGTTTTGCGTTGTTGTAATCGTTTTGGGCGTCTATAAGTTGGATTTTGGCTTCGCTCAAATGAACTTTTGCTGTTGTTATGTCAGGGTTTTTCTTTGCAAGTTTAACTATGTTTTCATTGATTGTGAGATTATTTTGGGCAATTTGTAGCATTGCTTTTGCTCTTAAAAGAGCGTAATACTTCGCTTTTACATCAAAAAGTGTTGAACACAAACTGTCCATAAACTCGTATTCTGCTCCGATTTTGTAGAATTCTTCCATTTTTATATAGGCGGTAGTTTTTCCAAAATTCCAAACTAATTTATTAACAGTGACGCCGACAGTCGGGAGTTCTCGGTAGTGTGAATTGTAATAAATGTTGTCGGAGTTATTTTCGTTATAAAATCCTGCACCGGCATTGATTACTGGGAAGTATTGAGAACGAGCAATTCCTAGATTACTTTTTGCAACATCAAGATTGTATTTTTGTTTTCTGATTCGAGGACTGTTTTTGAATGCGGAGGCAACGCAATCAAAGACGGAAACTTCAATTCCGCTTTTTATTTCTACGGGGTTGTTGAAAAGTTCGTCCTCGTCATCTTCTATTGCCAGTGTATTTGTGTTTCCTGCAAGCAAAAAAATAAGTAATAAAGCTAGCAGGCAAAAAATCTTTTTAGTCTTCATAATTTAATTATACTACACTTGTCAAGTGGTTAAGATTTTTTAGACTTCGGATTGTAGGCTGAGGGGACTAGACATGTAGTCCTCTGGAACAATATTGGTATAAACTTTATTCTCAGAATAAATTAAAATAGCAAAATTTTTCATGTTAGAATTTTAATATAAAAGATTTTATTTGATAAATTTTAGTTTTATAAGGAATAATAAAAATGAAAGTAAATTCAATTA
>ERZ1034878.382-NODE-382-length-21742-cov-4.906165_pt1 | contig 21742 bp, 18 predicted proteins | sample MGYA00520593_ERZ1034878 | MGnify/ENA primary metagenome ERZ1034878 (study PRJEB33766, sample SAMN09781724) | gut metagenome | biome: gut microbiome | host: Homo sapiens | place: Madagascar | study: EMG produced TPA metagenomics assembly of the PRJNA485056 data set...
ATTTGAGCTTGCCGCGGAAGATTGTGAACAGCCTCCCCCACAGCATCCCGATCCGCACCGGAATCACCGACACCTGAACCCCCGCCGGCAGCAGCGGCGCGACGCCCGATTTGAACCGCATCAGCCCGCCGTTGCCGGAGATGCCGCCCTCCGGGAACAGACAGAGCACGCCGCCCTTGCGCAGCTCGGCGCGGCTGCGCTCGAAAAACCGCTGCATCGCCTTGGGGCGGCGCAGGTTCGGCACCTTGATCACCCCGAGATACCAGAAGATGAACCGGGTCGGCACGAACTCCAGCACCTCCTGCTGGATCATGAAACGCACCGGGCGCGGCGAAATCGACTGGATCAGCAGCAGGTCGATCAGCGACACATGGTTCGACACGATCAGCACCGGCCCGGATTCCGGGATGTTCGCGCCGCCGATCACCCGCAGATTGACCACCGTGTGCCGCAGAAGCCACACGATGATTTTCAAGGTCCAATGCGGTTTCAGGAAGAAAATCAGCAGGCCGATGACCACGGCCAGGCTCAATACGGTGGCAAGAATGGAGTCCCAGTGCATAAGCTATTCCAGATGTTGAAGTTCTGCTTTGAACTCTTCGAGAGAATGACAGTTCAGATAAGGATTGAGCTTTTTCTCTTCTCCGAGGGTGCGAAAAGGAACCGGGCCGTAATCGTGCCCGGAATAAACCACCAGCGAATCCGCCAGAGGCAAAATCTTTTTCATCAGGGAGTTGTACATCTCCTTCGACCGGCAGAAGCCGATACAGCCGACAAACAGCACGTCTCCGGTGAAAACCGCCGAATCGTCGGCGAACCGGTAGCAGACCGAATCGCGAGTGTGCCCCGGCGTGAAGATCGCTTCGACCGCGGTCTCCCCGAACGGCAGCTGCTGCCCGTCCCGGAGCCGCGTCCGGCCCGCCAGCGGATGATTCGGATGCGCGACCACCTCAGCCGGGAAAAAGCCGAGCGCCTCCCCGACCGCCTGCGTATGGTCGAGATGGCCGTGAGTCAGCAGGATATAGCGCGGCGTGATGCTTCCGGCCGCTTCGACCGCCCTGCGGATCACTTCGGCGTCGCCGGTCGGATCGACCAGCAGCGCGTCTCCATTCGCCGCGACCGCCAGATAGCTGAAATTGTGATCGAAACCGCCGACCGCAAGCTGGTGGACCGTGACGCTCATCAGTACTCCCCCATCGCCAGGGAGAGGGCGGCGTAGTCGCTGATCTTTTCCCCGAGCTGCGCCGGGACGATCCGGCAGCGCTCCACCGCGGCCGGAAGCGCCTCGCCGCGCAAGGTTTCCTCCATCGCCGGGCGCAGCAGCGCCTCGGAACGGGCGAAAATGCTGCCGATCACGATCAGCTCCGGATTCAGCAGGTCGACCAGCACCGCCAGTCCCCGCCCGAGCCATTCGCCGCACTCACGGTAGATTGCAATGGCGAGGTCGTCGCCGCCGTCGGCCGCATCCGCAACCGTTTTGGCGGTCACGGCGCACAAATCGGCGGCAGTCGGACACCACTCCACCGGTATTCCCCGCTGCAACTGCTCCCGAACCCGGATCGCGGCCAGTTGCGCAAGGCCGCCGCCGGAGCAGAATCCCTCAAAGGAGCCCGCCTTGCCGAAGCCGGCCGGTCCGAACGGGGCCAGCCGGATATGGCCGCACTCCCCGGCGAGGTCGCAGCACCCCGCATAAAGCCGTTTATTCAGAATCAGGCCGGCGCCGAGTCCGGTGCCGAAAGTCAGAAACGCCATGGATTCCACTCCCTGCCCGGCACCGAATTTCCACTCGGCGACCGCTCCGGCATTGGCGTCGTTCTGAAGCCGGACCGGGCGGCGGAAGCGGTTTTCGAGCATGCTGACGATCGGCACCTCATCCCAGCCGGGCAGATTCGGCGGCGACTGAATCACTCCGGCGCGGCTGTCCAGCGGACCGCCGCAGGAGACGCCGAGGCCGTGGAGCCGATCATTGGTCAGCTCGTGCCGGGCCAGCATCCCGTCGGCGAGGCGGGTCATCTCCTCGATGCACCGCTCCGGCTCACGGAACTCCGCTGTGGGGAAAACGCCGCGCTCCAGAAACTCCAGTTCGCCGTCCGTCCCCGCGGCGCCGAGGATCACCGCACACTTGGTGCCGCCGACATCGAATCCGACCAGAAATTTTTTATCCATCAAACCCCCTCCCGAAATGGAAGTTGAAAAAATCACGCTTGCTACTTTCTATTTATAGTAGCCCTGTTTGCAGCTTTTTTCAACCCGGCGGGCAGGAGGGAACGGCTTTTCATCGATAAACTTGTCCGCACACCTTGCAAAAAAACGATTCCGTGATATAGTAAGCTACTTGTATGAATTCTGTCCCCGTGATGCGGGGATGACGAAAAGACGACACAAAACAACGAATCAAGGAGTTGATAAAATGGCTGTACCGAAAAGAAAAACCTCGAGAATGAAGAGACGCCAGCGCAAGGCCGCCAACCGCTACGAAGGCGTACAGGCCACCTATTGCACCAACTGCTCCGCTCCGTCGACACCGCACCGGGTCTGCCCGTCCTGCGGTTTCTACAACGGCAAGCAGGTCCTGAACGTCGAAGCGTAAGCCGTTTCTGCGTTTGCGTTGATTTCCGTTGTCTCTGGAGGCTGGAGCGAGTATGAAGATTGCCGTTGATGCCATGGGTGGCGATTATGCGCCCGGAGTGGTGGTCGAGGGTTTGACCATCGCTCTGGCCGATTTTCCGGATTACGATTTCGTACTGGTGGGTCATCAGGCCAAACTGGCATTTTATCTGGAAAAGTACGGAATCGCCGATCATCCCCGGGTTCAGGTGGTTCACGCCGAAACGGTCTGTGAGATGTCGGAGCCTTCGGCGATTTCGTTGCGCGCCAAGCGTAATTCTTCGATCACCGTGTGCGCGAAGCTGCTGAAAGAAAAGCAGGTCGACGCGATGGTGACGCCGGGCCACACCGGAGCCACGGTGGCCGCGACCAAGGTATTGGTCCGGACCTTGCCCGGAATCGACCGGCCCGCGCTGGCCGCCAGTTTGCCCGCCCAGGAAGGGCGCTTCATCCTGATGGATGCGGGCGCCAACCCCGACTGTACTCCCGTCAATCTGGCGCAATTCGCCATCATGGGTGAAATCTACGCCCAGTATCTGTTCAAGCTCGACCGGCCCCGCGTCGGCCTTCTGAGTGTCGGCGGCGAGGATATCAAGGGGTGCGAACTGACCAAGGAATCCTTCAAGCTGATGGATCAATTGCCGATCAATTTCGTCGGCAACGTCGAAGCGGACGTGGTATTCGAAGGCGCTTCCGATGTGCTGATCAGCGACGGTTTCGCGGGAAACGTGATGCTCAAAGGCATTGAAGGCCTGGCGAAGTCCACGATGTTCTGGCTGAAGCGGGTGCTGACCAAAAACGCGCTGCGGCTGGTCGGGGCGATGCTGGCGAAAAACGCGTTCCGCGAATTGAAGGCATTCGGAGACGCCGATGACGTCGGCGGCGCGCCGCTGCTCGGAATCAACGGAATCTGTATCATCGGCCACGGTTCATCGAGCCCCAAAGCGGTTCGGAATGCGATCCGGGTGGCCGGCGAGTGCGTCACGTTCGGTCTCAACGACCGGATCATCGCGAAAATCAACGAGACGCACAGTACGACGGCCGAACTGGAAAAGAAGCTGGCCGCCGAAAAGCAATGAAGTTTAATTTTACACGCCGGGAGCGTAAATGAGCATCAGAATTGCAGGAACCGGGTCCTATGTCCCTGACCGGGTGATGACCAATGCGGATTTGGAAAAGATGGTCGAAACCAGTGACGAGTGGATTCGCACTCGCACCGGAATTCAGGAGCGCCGGATCGCCGCGCCGGAACAGGCCACCAGCGACCTCGCCTATGAAGCCGGAAAACGCGCGCTTGAAATGGCCGGAATCACCGGTGACCAGCTCTCGGTAATCATCGTCGCGACAATCACTCCCGACCACGTGTTTCCGAGTACCGGCTGCATCCTGCAGAAACGCTTCGGCGCTTCCAATGCGTTCTGCTTCGATCTGGAAGCCGCCTGCTCCGGTTTGCTCTATTCGCTCGAAGTCGGCCACTCGCTGATGAAGGCGAATCCCAAATACAAATACGCGCTGGTGATCGGCGCAGAAAAGCTCTCCTGCATCACCGACTGGACCGACCGCAATACCTGTGTGCTCTTCGGCGACGGCGCCGGCGCGGTGGTGCTGGAAAATACCGGAGCGGAGGGCGCCGACTGTCTGCTGGCCAGCGATCTGCATGCCGACGGCGGCTATGCCGATATCCTGATCATGCCCGCCGGCGGCAGCCGGATGCCGTTCACCGCGGAAACCCTCGCCAATCATATGCATTCGATCCATATGGCCGGCCGCGAGACCTTCAAGCTTGCGGTCAACGCAATGGTCAGCGCCTGCAAAAAGACGCTGGAAGACGCGAATGTCGCCCCCTCTGAAATCCGGATGGTCGTACCGCATCAGGCGAACCAGCGCATCATTCAAGCCGTCGCGCAACGCCTCGATGTCGCCAATGACCGGGTCTTCGAAAACATCGGTCACTACGGCAACACCTCCGCCGCCTCCATCGGCATCTGCCTCGATGAAATCATCCGCTCCGGCGATATCGAGCGCGGCGATTATCTGCTGCTGACCGCATTCGGCGGCGGCCTGACTTGGGGCGCAATCCTGTTGCGCTACTGATTTCCCATGCGATACAGCCGGAGCCGAAAAGCTCCGGCTTTTTTTCCGTTCGGGATTTCACCTTTGGCGACCAGGGCGCTTCGCCCGGCCGCCGAATGCGGAATTCCGATTCGGAGACTTGCCCCCGGTGCTACTTCGTAATTCCACCAAAGTCCGTATCATCCTCTCTATAAGGACGGTCCAGCAGGAATGCGGAAGGATTCAAAGAACTGCCGTTCATCCAGTGGCTGGACGACACGGTCGCGGCATGGCCATCGCCGAAAAGCACACCGTTGCCGCTGGAGTGGACTCCGGTCCGCTCTTTCTTGAAGCTGCCGGACGAGTACCAATTCAACGGAGCGGGCCGGAATACGATCGAATTGCGCATCGAGCCGGAAAGGTCGCACATGATGATGATTTTGGATGACAGCGCCTTACCGTTGGAAATCTTGATTCCGCTCGTTCCGGTCTTCGGCATTGCATGCGCCATGCCGTTCGGCCATTTACCGCACACAAATTTCTTCCGGTCCGTACCGGCGACGTAGGTGTTGAGCAACGGACATTCAAAATTTTTGATCCGCCCCAGATTGGCAGTATCACTCTCATTGACGCCGGCTCCGACATAAGGGGACAGCTGCAAGGAAAGAAAAGTTTTTTCAGAAAGAACCTGCTGGTTGTTTTTGATCGTATCGGTAAACGGCATGAAGCCATCGCTGTTGTCGCTGTATTGGGCATAGGCCAGCCCCAACTGCTTGTCGTTGTTGGTACAGGTGATCTCCTTCGCCTTGTCCCGCGCCCGGTTCAGGGCGGGCAGCAGCATTCCGGCCAGAATTGCGATGATCGCAATCACTACTAACAATTCGATTAAAGTAAAACTTCTTTTCATAGCTCCCTTTCTAATCAATATAGATAATAATAACTATTGTCAACTGTGGAATTTTCTGAAAACAGCTTCGGAAAATTCCATAGAGTTTTGAAAACAGACGGTTCCGCGACTCCATGCGGAATCGCGGAACATCCCCGGGAGATCCTCTTTACTTCACGTCGAAGGAGAACACCCGCATCGGTTCGGCGCTCCAGCCCGTTTCCAGCACCAGCCGCACCGCCGACGCCTGAACCGGTTTCCAGGCCAGCTGCACCAGCCGGTGATGGTTTTCCTCCACATTCGCCAGCACGACGTTTTTGCCGTCCACATCGGCTTCCACCCGGAAGGCGCGCGGCAGCTTCGCCGGCATTTCGCGGATTTCGCCGGAGGTCTCCACATTGCGCTGCCGCTTCAGGTCGGCAAGATCGCTGTCGAACACCAGCCGCGCTCCGGAAACCGTCTCCGGTTTGTCGAAGGTGTAGGAGCAGCTTTCACCCGCCGCGAAGCTCGCGCCGTGCTCGCCGTCGTCCCAGTCGCGATCCCAGCCGTCCCGCAGGATTTCACGGTCACTCCTGGCTTTCAGGGTCAGTTCCGGCACGCGGCGCGGAATGTTCGGGATGAACTGGTCCTGATCCAGCAGCGTCTGCTGGAGTTCGTCGAGATGGCGCTCGTAAACGCCGCGCGGCAGTTCGCCGTGGCGCAGTGCGATCGCGGCGGCGGTGCCGACCGCCTGCCCCATCATCGCGGTGGTCGCCATCACCCGGGTCGAACTCAGCGCCATGTGCGTGGTCGAAATCTGCCGTCCGGCAAAGAACAGATTGTCGATGTTCACCGAATAGAGCGAACGGTACGGAATCCCGAACGGCGACGGCGCGGGATGGAAAATCGTCGGCGCGCCCGGATAGTAGATCGCCTCGGGATGGTGGTCGTCCATCGTCCAGCCGCCGTAGCAGACGCTGTCCTTGAATTTCCCCTCCGCCTCGACCTCTTTCTGGCACAGGATGTGGTCGCCGACAAACCGGATGCTTTCACGCTTGCCCGGCAGACTGCCGATCCAGTCCAGTTCCCAGCCGTGGCCGCGCCCGTCCGGATGGTTCTTGATGTACTCCCAGACGCCGTAGGCGATTTTATAGAGTTCGTCGCGGATCTCCTCGGCGTCGGTGATCGTGTCCTTCACGCCGCCGAACTCCATCCACCAGAAGTTGTTGCCTTCCGGCATCAGGTTGCGCTTCGGCGCGGTCTCGTCGGTGTAATGATAGGCCCACTCCGGCGCGCGGAACGGCCGGTGCGCGGAGGTCCGGCGCAGCTGGATCAGAATGGAGTTGCCCATGGTCTTTTTGTCTTCGACTTCCGGTGCGTGGGATTCGTCGAACTCATCGCGCCCCTCGCGTCCCTGCCGGAACTTCGCGCCGGAGAGCCGCAGGATGCCGTCGCCGGAACAGTCGGAGAAAAGTTTTCCGCTGACCTTGTAGCGAGTGTATTCCACCAGGTTCCACGCGGTGACTGAAGTGATTTTGCCGTTTTCAACCTCAACCTTCTCGACGGAGGAATTCAGCAGCACCCTGAGGTTCGGTTCACGGATCGCAAAGGAGTACATCACATCATCCCAGATCGTGAAGCGCAATTCCGGATTATAGTAATAGTTGTCGAGCTGAAGCTCTTCCAGCAGGCCGGTCTCCTTGCGGTTCGGACCGTGTGCGCCGCAGATCCACATGCGGATCTCGCTCGAAGCGTTGCCCCCGAACATCGGCCGGTCCTGAATAATCACGGTTTTCGCCCCGTTCCGGGCCGCGGCGACCGCCGCGCAAAGTCCCGCCATGCCGCCGCCGACCACCACAAAATCAGCACAAAGCTCTCTCGTCTTGACCATCATTCCCGATACCCCCGTAAAATTTTAACGATATGAACAAAAGACAATCCGACTCCATCCGTCGTTATTAATTATAATGGATTTTACAGAAATGACAAGGCAAAGATTATCAAATGATGCAATTATTTTGCAAAAATATTACAATATGATATTTTGAACGATTAAAAATAAGCAGCAAGCAGCTCGAATACGCCGCTGAAAATGCGCAGCGCCATCCCCAGCAGAATCAGCGCCAGCAGCAGAATGACGATTGTCTGCAACAGCGGATCGTTTTTCCGATTTGGAGTTTTTTTTCCCGACATCGTCCCTCCCGGCCATTCCGAAGTCTCCAGCCATATTATACTGTGCAAATGCCGAAAGTGCAAAGAAACGCACTGTTTATGCAAATCTTTTGTATGAACTTGGTCAATTTACAATTTCCGAGCTTGAATTTAACATCGTAAGATATTATTTTCCTTACAAGAAATTATCTGTCGAAAGAGCCTGTGATGAAAAATAAATTGTTGGAAAAGACTTTTCTGGTGCTGGAGGCGATCGCCGCTTCGCCGGAACCTGTTTCGCTGAAGGATCTGAGCACCACGCTCGGCCTGAACATCAGTACCGCCAGCCGGATCACCGCCGATCTGGTCGAGGCCGGTTATGTGACCAAATCCGGCTACCGCCATTTCGAAGCCGCGCTGGGACTGATCCGGCTCGGGCAGAACGCGATCAACAGCTCCCCGCTGCCCCGCACGGTCAATCCGCTGATCCGGGCCAAGGCGGAAGCGCTCGGCGTCCACGGCGCATTCGCCGGCATCCAGCACGGCCAGCTGGTCTATCTGTACCGCAGCGACCTGTTCAGCCAGAACCAGATGTACGGCCTGCCCTGCCAGGTGCCCTTTCACCGCTCCAACATCGCGATCGTGATCCTCTCGCAGGCGTTCTCCCGCGAGGAGGCGGTGCAAAAGCTGATGGATTCCGCCCGCAACGACAATGCCGATCCGGCCTACCTCAGCGAAGAACGGGAGCTGCTGGAAAAGCTGGTCGACAGCGTACTGACCAACGGCTACCTGCTGCGGATGGAGCCGAACAAGCGCTGGAACATCTGTTTCCCGGTCCGGTGCAAGGAGATTTATTACGGCGTCTCTTTCTACGGCGACGCCGCCGACACCCGGAATTTCGACCGGCTGCTCTTTGAGTGTTCGCTGCTGACCAGCCGCATCCGCAACCTGCTCGGTGAAGAGTAACTTCTGCCGGTTGACAACGGCGGATGGAGCGCTATATTAAACCGGAGAGTGCAATCATTCAACCCGGGGGGAGAATATGCAGAAGGTTCTCGACTTCATCAAACGGCGCTGGCCGGAAACGACCCGCATCCACCGCACCGCCGAGGGCACCCTGCTCGGCCTGCCCCATCCCTATAGCGTTCCCTGCGCCCGGCCGGCGTTTCAGGAGTTCTCCTACCGGGACACCTACTTCGCCAGCCGGGGACTGGTGCTGGACGGCTTTGCCGAACAGGCCCGGAACAACTGTGAAAACCTGCTCTACGAGGTGGAAACCTATGGCTTTGTGCCGGCAGGGAACCGCACGTTCCATCTGAACCGTTCCCAGCCGCCCTTCCTCGCCCCGATGATCGAACTGATCGCCCGCAAATTCCCGAACGACCGGGAGTGGCTGCCCCGCGCGGTCGCCGGGCTGGAAAAGGAGATGGCCTTCTGGAATGACCACCGCCGCACTCCCTGCGGCCTCCACCATTACAGCGGCAATCCCGACGCGGCGGCGATTGAGGAGTTCTATGCGGACTGCTGTGTGCGGCGTCCCGGCTGCCCGGCGGAAGAAGCCGATCCGGCGGCCCGGCGCGCCGCGGCGCTCCATGCCCTTGCCGAGGCGGAATCCGGCTGGGATTTCACGCCCCGCTTCGAACACCGCTGTCTCGACTACGCCCCGATCGACCTCAACGTGCTGATGTATATCGCCCGGCGGGAGATTTCCCTGCTCTACCGCGACCTCGGCGACCTCGGCCATGCGATGGAGTGGGAACAGCGCGCCGAAATCCGCAGGAACCTGATCAATCGCTACTGCTGGAATGAGGAGCGCGGTGTATTTCTGGATTACGACTTCGTCAACAAGCGGCATTCACCGGTATTTTCCGCCGCCTCGCTGTTTCCGCTCTGGGCCAGCCTCGCGACGCCGGAACAGGCGGAATCCACCCTGTTCGCGGCGGAAAAGTATCTGGAGTGCGACTACGGCCTCGCCGCCTGCGAACCTGGCAAATCCGACCGGCAGTGCCGGTGGGATTACCCGAACGGCTGGGCGCCGCTGCAATTGATTGCAATCGAAGCTTTCGACCGCAACGGTTTCACCGAAGCCGCCCGGCGTCTCGCTCAGAAGTACGTCGATCTGGTCACGGCGAACTTTGAAAAGACCGGCGAACTGTGGGAAAAGTACAACGTGGCGGACGGTTCCGTCGAGGTCCGGGACGAATCCCCGATGCCCGCGATGATGGGCTGGACCGCCGGCGTGTTCGTCTGCGCCGCCGAATACCTGAACCGGCCCCGGTGATCCATCAGAAGCGGAACCGGTCGCGGAACCGTCCCGGCGGCAGATTGTAGTGCTGCCGGAACAGTTTCGCAAAGTGGAACTGATCGTTGAAGTTCAACCGCGCCGCGATCTCCCGCAGCGTCAGCTCCGTGGTCAGCAGCAGCTTGCAGGCCGCCTTCAGCCGTTCCCGGATCAGGAACTGCCCCGGCGGCAATCCGGTCGCGGCCAGAAAGCCGCGCCGGAACGTGGACTGCGACATCGCATAACGGCGGACCAGAGTCTGCAGGTCGAATTCCCGGGCCGGGCCGGCCCGGAATTCATCGATCACCTGCTGGATTTTACGCTCATTTTCCGATAATCTCCGCGCGGTTTGACTGAGAACGATGCTTTCGATCACCGCACGCCAGCAGACGGCGTCGATCCGGTCGGCCCGTCCCGGCAACGGCGCCTCCTGCGCCAGCTCCCGCAATTCGTAAAAAAGCGGGCGCAAAGAATGCGCCTCCGCCGGATTCCAGAACGGCCGCTCCGGGTCCATCGCTCCGCACTCCCGGAAAAAACGGTATGATTCCGCCGGGTAAATAAAGAAGATTTCATCCCACGTTCCGTCCGGCCCGTAATCCATCGGCTCCCCCGGCCACTGGGTCAGCACACAGGGCGCCTCCACCCGGAAGCCGCGTCCCCGGTAACAGTACTCTCCCGAACCGCCCAATAGAAACGAGAAATTGCAACTGTCGAACACCTGCCGGATCCGGTTCGCCTTCCCCGGCAGGCCGCCGATGATCGCGACGCCGGGCAGTGCGGCGAAGCTCCGCTTCTCATTTTTCAGGTCGATGAACAAATTATCCATAATAAAAGGTCATTTCCGCCATTTCATAAACTTTCATTTTAGAGTATACTATATATAACAACCGCAACAAATGCAAACAGGAGGCTTTTTATGGATTCAGTCATGCAGGTCGGGGTGATCGGCTGCGGCAACATCAGCGGCGCCTACTTCAACGCGGGGAAACAATTCAGAAGCATCCGGTTCAAGTCCTGCGCCGACCTGAATCCGGAAGCGTCGGCCAAAGCGGAGAAGGAAGCCGGCATCCATGCCGTGACCGTGCCGGAGCTGCTCGCCGATCCCGAAATCGGCATCGTCCTCAACCTGACCACGCCCCAGTCCCACACCGAAGTCAACACCCGCATCCTCGAAGCGGGCAAGCACTCCTACAGCGAAAAGCCGTTCGGCCTGAGCCTCGAATCGGCCGCAGCGGTCAACGCGCTGGCCGAACAGCGCGGACTGCGCACCGGTTCGGCCCCGGACACCTTTCTCGGCGGCTCCCACCAGACCTGCCGCAAGCTGATCGACGACAACTGGCTCGGCGAAGTGACCAACGGCGTCGCCTTCATGCAGACGCGCGGCCATGAATTCTGGCACCCGGCCCCGGAGTTCTATTACCGCAAAGGCGGCGGGCCGGTGCTGGACATGGGGCCGTATTACGTGACCGCGCTGGTCAATCTGCTCGGTCCGGTCCGCCGGGTGGTCGCGCTCTCCAACCGCGCCTATCGCGAACGCCGGATTCTGTCGCAGCCAAAGGCTGGCGAACCAATGCCGGTGGAGGTCAACACTCACACCGCCGGAGTGCTGGAATTCGAGAGCGGCGCGCTGGTCACCATGATCATGAGCTTCGACGTGCCGTGCGGCGACCTGCCCAACATCGAGCTGAACGGCACCCGCGGCAGCCTGAAAGTACCCGATCCGAACTGTTTCGGCGGCGAAATCCGTTTCTGCGCCCGCGGCGAGGAGCAGTGGCAGACGGTTCCGGCGCTGTTCGGCTACCGCGACAATATGCGCAGTCTCGGATTGGCGGATATGGCCAAAGGCATCCAATCCGGGCGTCCCCACCGCTGCAACGGCCGGTTGGCGTATCATGTGCTCGAAGTATTGCTGGCGCTGGAGGAGGCCGGTTCCGGCTGCGGCGTCAAAGAGATCGTTTCGCGCTGCGAACGCCCCGCGCCGCTGGCCGCCGGGCTGATCCACGGCGAACTGGATTGATTCAACCGTAATCTCAAGGAGACAAGTATCATGGCAAAGCAAATCTTCATGACCTGGGGCGGCTGGGACGGCCACGAACCCGAACAGTGCACCACGCTGGTCGCCGGACTGCTGCGCGGCAGAGGCTGCGAAGTAACCGTCGAACAGACTCTCGAACCGCTGGCCGACGCCGCTTACCTGCGGAAGTTCGATCTGATCGTCCCCTGCTGGACGATGAGTTCGATCACCGGCGAACAGAGCAAAGGGCTGCGCGACGCGGTCGCTTCCGGCATCGGCTTCGGCGGCTGGCACGGCGGCGCCGGCGACTCCTTCCGCAACGACGTGGATTATCAGTTCATGGTGGGCGGCCAGTGGGTCGCCCACCCGGGCAACGTGATCGATTACCGGGTCGACATCGCCGACCGCAATGACCCGGTGACGGCAGGACTGGAGAGCTTTCCGATGCATTCGGAACAGTATTTCATGCACGTCGATCCCGCCAATCACGTATTGGCGACCACCACCTTCACCGGCGAACACTGCGAATGGATCGCCGGAACCGTGATGCCGGTCGTCTGGAAACGGCGCTACGGCAAGGGCCGCGTGTTCTACAGCTCACTCGGCCATGTTGCGGCCGACTTCTCGGAACCGGTCCGCACCATCCTGCTGCGCGGCCTGGAGTGGGCGATGCGCTGACCGCTGCCACGGCATTGACGGCTCCGTTTCGGGATATCGTATGGACATCCCGAAACGGAGTTTTTTTATTGCCGAATTTGAAAAAAACGCGGCTCGGCAGTATTTTAAAAAAAATTGTCAATCAGCTTGGAGAGGCCCGATATGATTCGAATGTTCCTGATTGCCGGGGCCGCGGCACTGCTGCTGGCCGGATGTGAAAAAGAGGCTCCGGCTCCGGCCGCGCCGCCGCAGGTCGAAGTGATTACGGCGGCCGAAGCGCCGATCGCCGAAACGATTCCCGCCGTCGGGGTCGCCAAAGCCTACGATGAGGTGAATCTGGTCGCGCGGGTCGAAGGCTATCTGGTCAACCGGAATTTCAAGGAGGGGCAGGAGGTCAAAAAAGATCAGCTCCTCTATGAAATCGAACCGGTGCTGTACCGGGCGCAGGTCGAGGCCGCCGAAGCCGAACTGGCCAAGGCGAAGGCCAATCTGGCCAATGCCGTCGAGCAGTACAACCGCCAGCAGACATTGCTGAAGGGGGACGCCACCAGCGAACGTGCGTTCCAGAACGCCGAAGCCGACAAGCTCAGCGCCGAGGCAGACGTGCGCGGCTGTCAGGCCAGGCTCGAAACCGCGAACCAGAATCTGGAATACACCCGGATCAGCGCCCCCTTCGACGGCTGGGTCGGCCTTTCGGCGGTCAGCACCGGCAATCTGGTCAACCTCGAAACCGGCACGCTGGCCAAGGTGGTCAAGACCGATCCGATGCGCGTCGAATTCGTGATCACCGAAATGGACATTCTCAAAATGCACGAGTTCCGCAAGGACGGCCGGAATCCGGACGTGAAGGTCAGTTTGAGCTTTCAGGACGGAACCGTCTATCCGACCGAAGGAAAAATCTCCTTCTGGAACAATGAGATCAACAATACCACCGGCACATTGAAACTGCAGGCGGTATTCCCGAATCCGGAGCGGCAACTGCTGCCGGGCATGTTCGTGCGGGTCAAGCTCGAACCCCGGCAACCGAGCACGAAGCTGCTGCTGCCGCTGGCGGCGCTGATGAATGATCAGGCGGGCGATTATGTCTATCTGGTCACGCCCGACGGCACCGTGAAGCGGCAGACCCTCAAAACCGCGTTTCGCGACGACAGTTTCGCAGTGGTCACCGACAACCTGAAGCCCGGCGACCGGGTCGTGGTCAAGGGACTGCAGAAAGTCCGCCCCGGCTCGAAGGTCAGGGCGGTCGAATCCGCCGATCCCAATGTGCAGCTGCCGAAGGCCGCGAAGCCGGAAGCGCCGAAAACTGACGGAGCCAAACAGAAATGATCAGCCGTTTTTTCATCGAGCGGCCGCGGTTCGCCTTCGTGATCTCGATCGTGATCACGCTGGCCGGACTGATTTCGATCTTCACGCTGCCGGTCGCGCAGTACCCGAACATCACGCCGTCGCTGATTTCAGTGACCACCACCTATCCGGGCGCCGACGCCAAAACCGTGCAGGAGACGGTAATCCAGCCGATCGAAGCGCAGCTCAACGGCGTGAAGCGGATGCTCTACATCAGCAGCACCGCCACCGACACCGGCATGGCCACGATCAACGTGACCTTCGACATCGGCACCGACGGCGACCAGAACACCGTGAACACCCAGAACCGGGTCAACTGGGCCAGCGCCCAGATGCCCGAGGAGGTGCGCCGCCAGAGCGTGATCGTAAAGGAGAAATCCAGCAATATGCTGCAGGTGATCGCGCTCTATTCCCCCAAAGGGACCTATGACTCATTGTTCCTGAACAACTACAGTTCGATCAACCTCAAAGATGAGCTTGCGCGCATTCCGGGCGTCGGCGACGTGCAGATGCTCGGCGAACTCAAGTATTCGATGCGAATCTGGCTGGATTCGGACAAGCTCGCCTACCTCAATATGACCGTGGATGACGTGATCGCCGCAATCAAGGCGCAGAACGTGCAGGTTTCGGCCGGAGCGCTTGGAGACGCGCCGATCTCCGGCAAGCAGGTGTTCCGCTATTCGCTGCAAACGCAGGGGCGGTTCACCGAGCCGAAGGAATTTGAAAATATCGTGGTCCGTTCCACCAGTGCCGGGGAACAGGTGCGGCTGCGCGATATCGCGAAGGTCGAACTCGGCGCCGAAAACTACTCCTCCAGCGGCAGCTTCAACGGCAAGCCCGCCGCGCTGCTCGCGATCTACCAGCTCAACGACGCGAACGGCCTCGAAATCGCCGAAGCCGCCCGGAAAAAGCTCGAAGAACTGAAGGTCTACTTCCCGGAAGACCTCGACTATGCGATCCCGTTCGACATGACCGACTTCATCACCGCCTCGATCGACGAAGTGGTGGTCACGCTGATCGAAGCGGTGCTGCTGGTGATCCTGATCACCTATCTCTTTCTGCAGGACTGGCGTTCGACGATGGTGCCGACCATCGCGATTCCAGTATCGCTGATCGGCACGTTCGCAGTGATGGCGGTGATCGGGTATTCGATCAACCTGATCACGCTCTTCGGGCTGATCCTCGCGATCGGCGTGGTGGTGGACGACGCGATCGTGGTGATCGAAAACGTGAACCGGCTGATGGAGGAGGAGCACCTCGATCCCAAAGCTGCCGCGATCAAATCGATGGAGCAGGTCACCGGGCCGGTGATCGCGACCACGCTGGTGCTGCTGGCGATGTTCATCCCGGTCTGTTTCCTGCCGGGGATCACCGGAGAAATGTACCGCCAGTTCGGCATCACCATCTCGGTGGCGGTCGCGATTTCGAGCGTCAACGCGCTGACGCTGAGTCCGGCGCTGAGCGCGATGATCCTGCGGCCGATCGATCCGAATGCGAAGAAATTCATCTTTTTCCGCTGGTTCGACGCCGGTTTCGAGAAGCTGACCGCGGGCTACGGCAAAATCGTGTCGCCGATCGTGCGGCGCACTTCGCTGATGATCGTCTGCTATGCGGGTCTGGCGTTCCTGTGCGTGCAGCTCTTCAACCATCTGCCGACCGGCTTCATCCCGGACGAGGATCAGGGCAAGCTCTTCGTAAACGTCCAGCTCCCCGACGCGGCCAGTTTGAACCGCACCACCGCCGTGACCGACCGGGCCGCGAAGCTGGCCGCCGAAGTCCCCGGCGTGATCGACGTGATCGCGGTGCCCGGCTTCAGCATCCTGACCGGCGCGCAGGCCTCCAACAACGCGCTGCTGATCGTCTGCCTGAAACCGTGGGAGGAGCGCAAAAAGCCGGAGCTTCAGCAGAATGCGATCCTCGCGGAGCTGATGGCGAAATTCAATGCGATCCCCGAAGCGCAGCTCAGCGTTTTCGGCATGCCGTCGATCCAGGGGATCGGCACCACCGGGGGCTTCTCCTTCGTGATCGAGGACACCACCGGCACCCACACCGACCGGCTGCAGGAGGCGATCGACCTGATCACCGCCGAAGCGCGCAAGCGTCCGGAGTTCCTCGCGGTCTATTCGACCTTCAGCGCCAACGTGCCGCAGGTTTTCCTTGAAATCGACCGGGAAAAGGCGCTCAAGCTCGGCGTCGCGCTGACCGACCTCAACACCGCGCTGCAGGGGCTGACCGGCTACACCTACGTGAACGACTTCAACAAATACGGCAAGGTGTACAAAGTGGAAATTCAGGCCGAAACCAACTTCCGCGACAGCACCGCCAAGCTGCGCAACCTTTTCGTGCGCAATAAATCCGGCGAAATGATCCCGCTCGGCACGCTGGTCAACATCAGAACCCGCCCCTCGCCGCAATACCTGAACCGCTACAACCTCTACTCCTCGGCCACCGTCAACGGCATGCAGCGCCCCGGCTACAGCAGCGGACAGGCGATGAAGGCGATGGAGGAGATCGCCCGCAAGGTGCTGCCCGCCGGAATGAAGTTTGAATGGACCGACATGTCCTATCAGGAGCAGAAGTCCGCCGCCGGCATCAGCCTCGGCAGCATTGAAATCAATATGATGGCGGTCATCTTCGCGCTGGCGCTGCTCTTCATGTACCTCTTTCTGGTCGCGCAGTACGAAAGCTGGATGTTGCCGGTCGCGGTGCTGCTGGCGGTGCCGATCGCATTCTTCGGCTCGCTGCTGTCGCTCTACCTGGCCGGAATCGACAACAACATCTACACGCAGGTCGGCTTTGTGCTGCTTTTCGGCATCGCCTGCAAGACCGCGATCCTGATCGTGGAATTCGCCAAAAACAAATACGACGAGGGAACGCCGCTGTACGACGCGGCGCTCGCCGCCGCCAGACTGCGCTTCCGCGCGGTGCTGATGACCGCGATCTCGTTCCTGCTCGGCACGCTGCCGCTGGTGATCGCGACCGGGGCCGGAGCGGCCAGCCGCCGCTCGCTCGGCACGGCGGTGTTCGGCGGCATGTTCGTCGCGGTGATCGGCGGCACCATCCTGATCCCGGCCTTCTACGTGCTGGTGCAACGGCTGGTCAACTGGACCGGCGGGACAGGATCGCCGCGCCGAGCGCCGCAGTCAGCGGAGCCACCAGCACCAGCCCGAAACTCCCGATGATGGTCTTGACCGCTTCGGAAGCGACGTAGGGGTTGTTGATGAAATCCGCCGGACTGGTCCCCTGCGCGGCGAAGGTCATCATCAAAGTCAGGTAGCCGCCGGAGTAGGCCAGCAGCAGCGTGGTGGTCATCGTGCCGACCACGCTGCGCCCGATCCGCAGCCCCGACTGCATCAGTTCACGCCGGGAAATTCCGGGCTGCTTCAACCTCACCTCCTCCATGCCGGCGGCCACATCCATCGCCAGATCCATCACCGCCCCGGAGGAGGAGAGGAAGATCGCGCCGATGTAGATATCCGACAAACTCAGGAACTCGTAGCCGGAGTAGAGCAGCGACTGCGAATACGGCATCACCGCGCCGTTGATCTTGAAAAGATGGGTGAACACATACGCCAGCAGCGAGCTTGCGAACACCCCGGCGATCGCTCCCGAGAAGGCGGCGGCTCCCTTGCGGGTCAGTCCCGCCACCAGAAAGATGATCACCGCCGAAAGCAGCGTCACCGCCGCGAAGGAGACCAGCAGCGCGTTCCAGCCCAGCAGGCAGAGCGGGATCACCAGTTTCCAGATCACCAGACAGGAAAATACGAAAGAGAGCAGCGCGCAGATTCCGGTGAACCGGCCGAACACCGCCAGCAGCACCGCAAAGAGGCTGAACAGGATGACGGTATAGCCGATCCGGTAGTGATCCTGCGCGTTCAGCGTATAGGTTTCCGGGTCGACGTCGTCGAGGATTCCGACCAGAACGGTATCCCCCGCTTCAAACAGCTTGTCCAGCTCCATTTGCGCGCGCAGGATGTTCGCCGCCCGGAAGCGTTGCCCTTTCCACCTGCCGCCGAGGATCTCCACCTCCAGCAACTGCGACCCTTTTTTCAGCAGGCCGAACTCCTCCACGTCGGTGTTGTCCACCGCGACGACCCGGGCACGGACCTTCCGGCCCGGCTGCGGATCGCTTTTCGGAAAGAGGTCCAGACAGGCCAGCCCCGCGCACAGCAGCGCCAGCACCAGAAACATCACCAGGTCGCGCCGGGAAACCGGCAGCTTCTTCCGGCCCGGCATCGCTCAGCGCACCACTTGCTTCAGCCGTTTGGAGATATCGGTGTTGTCGATCATGTTGGAGAAAAGTTCCGCTCCGGCGCCGTAAGCGGTGGTGCTGACCGGCAGCGCCGTGTGCGCTCCCGTCGTCCACGCCACTGCCGACTTGTTGTTCAGCAGGCGGATCACCGCGTCGGTCAGCACCGCACCGCCGGTGAATTTGCCGTCCTTGTACTGCCGCTCAAACGCCTCCTGCAACGTCTTTTCCTCGTTTTCGGTCAGGTTCAGGCCGCCCTTCTCCCGCCTGCCGTCCGCGGCGAACACCAGCCCCGCCATCTCCGTGATCAGCGGTCTGACCTGCTCAAAGGACGGCTGCTCCAGCTTCCTGAATTGATCGGTCATCCTGTCGCGGGAGCACTTCTGAAACCGCAGGTTTTCGATATAGGAGCGGTAGCCGGTCCCGGCGAAACCGAGCGTCAGGCCGCCGGTCTCATGGTCGCCGGTCACCACGATCAGCGTGTCGTCGGGATGTTTCCGCGCAAACTCATAGGCGACCCGGACCGCATTGTCGAAGTCGATCACCTCCCGGAGCGTCGTGGCCGCGTCGTTCGCATGGCACATCCAGTCGATCTTGCCGCCCTCGACCATCAGGAAGAAGCCTTTCGGATTATCCAGCAATTCGATGCCCTGCCGGGTGAAGTCGGACAGCCGCAGCGTGTCTGCATCCATGTCGATCGCATAGGGCAGGTCCGCCTTCGCGCCGACGGAGATCACCTTGCCGACGCCCGGCTTCAGTCTGCCGAACTCCTCTTTGCTGCGGCTGACGGTGTAGCCCGTCTGCCGGGCCAGCCCGTAAATGTCGCCCCGGTACAGCTTGTCTTTCTTGTCGTCGTGCCGGGCGATGCCGCCGCCGCCGAAATAATCGAAATCCGACGCGACCAGATCCAATCCGAGCTGGTAGTAGTTGCCCCGGCTCGCGTTGTGCCCGTAAAAGGCCGCCGGCGTCGCGTGGTTCAGCGTCACCGAGGTTACAATGCCGACCTTGCGGCCGCTGTCGCGGGCGGCTTCGGCGACGGACTGAAGTTTGCGCTTCCCGGTCGCATCCATGCCGATACGGCCGTTGTTGGTCTTTTCGCCGCACGCGATCGCGGTGCCGCTGGCGGCCGAATCGGTGATGAAGGAGTCCGCCGCCATCGTGGTGGTGATCGCCTGGCCGGGGAACCGGTTGATCAGCAATCCGCGTTTTTCGGTGCGGTTCAGGAACTCGTCGGTCATCATCCGCTGCGGGATCGACATGCCGTCGCCGATGAACAAAAACACATACTTGACCGGTTTTGCTTCCGCGGCGTGAACCGCCGCCAGCACCGTCACGGCGATGATCGCCAGCAGACAACGCAGAAATCTCATTTTCATCCTTTCACCTTGTGTTTAGGTTGACTCCGGGCCAGCCGGAGCTAACATTTCCGTCACAGGATTAATATGGATGAGTTTTCCGCGCAAGTCAATGCGCATTCGGAAAATTTTCGGGTTCCGGCGGCGTGTAGTGATCCGGTCCGCCGTACTGCCTGAACCGGCGGTAGCAGACGAAGAGCAACATCGCGGTCAGCAGCGCCAGCAGCGCGCCGGCGTAGAAGATCAGCCGGTAGTTGCCGGAGAGGTCGATCAGCTTGCCGATCAACGGCACCACGAAAATCATCGCCAGCGTGCCCAGAATCCCCTGCGCCGACTGGTACTGCGCGAACCGCGACTGCGGGAACAGCCGCAGCAGCAGTGACGCCGTCAGCGTGAAATAGGTTCCGGAGAGAACCGTATGGGCGATCAGCGCCGCCGCGAATCCGGCTTCCCCCCGAATGAAAATCCCGCTGACGAGACAGCTTATCCCGTACAGCAGCATCACGGTGATCCCGCAGCGCAGCGGATGGAACCGGTCGGCCAGCACTCCCAGCGGATAGGAGAGCACGATCGAAACCACATAGCTCGCCGCGATGTACTTGCCGAAATGGTCCAGCGGCACATTCAGCTCCCCGATGAAGAAGATCGAATAGGTGTTCACCGGCATGAACACGATCGCCGCCAGCGTCACGGCGATGAAGATCAGCAGATAATAGCCGGAGGTGAAGCTTTCGCGCAGATAGGTCCCGGCGGCAGCGAGCGGCGAATGCCGCTGCTCGGGCTGCTCGGGCGGCGGCGGGTATTCGCCCTCCTTCACCCGGAAACACATCACCATGAAGCCGATCAGGTAGATTCCCCCCACCGTCAGGAAAAGCATCATGTAGTGGGTTTCGGCATAGCCGAGGAACCATGCGTTGAAGATGATCCCGGTCGCCAGGCTGACAATGCGGAACAGCCCGAAAAAGCGGCCGATCAGCTCCCGGGGCACCACATCATTGATCAGTGCGGTGAAGATCGCGTTGCCGATGAACACACCGAATTCAAACAGCATCCACGATACGCCGAACAGCGTCAGAATCAACTGATTTTCGGAGATACCCTGCAAGCCGGAAATCCGGTGCAGGCAGCTTCCCAGCCACGGGGTGAACGCCATGCCGACCATGCCGAGGAACGCGATCGGCGTCGAAAAGAACAGATAGGGGATCCGCCGCCCCCAGCGTCCCCGGTGGCGGTCGGAGCGATAGCTGATGACCGGCCCGACCAGCAGTCCGAGAATGCCGGGCAGCGCGACCAGATAAAGTCCGACCAGAAAGTCCGAAGCGCCGTGCTGCTTGAGCAGCAGCTGGGTGATCACTCCGACCGAACGCTCCCGCAGCGACCATACGAAATCCCCCGCCAGCAGCAGGAAAAAGAGCGCGACAATACCGGCAAAGGTATAGGTCAAAGTCCCGGCGCGCCACTGCCTGCACGCGGGCGCTCCTTCAGCAGAATGCGTATTCATCGGTGGATTCCCCGTTTGTTGTTTCTCGAAATATCCCTATTATACAGCCGCGTCCAGGCTTTTGCAAGCGGAAATGACCCGGTAAGTGCGGCCGGCTTCGACCGGCAGCAGAAGCGTCCCGGCACCTTCCGTAACCGTAATGTTCCGCTCCGGTTTGCCGTCCCGCATCACCGTATAGTCGCCCGGCAGCAGGTCGGTCAGCAGCGCCTGGCGCGGAGCGCCCGCCGGAACCGTGAATTCCACCGGGTCGGCGGTCGCCCGGCCGTTTTTCGAGAAGGTCACGATCCGGTCCGCGACCTTCACGCCGATCCGGGTGCCGGATTCAAACAACTCCGCCGGAAGCTTCGGCGCGGAAGGCTCCCCGATCTGCATCACATGCAGGAAACGGTCCTCCGCCGCCGGTGTTTTCGGGGAGATCATCGTACGCCAGCCGCGGCTCAGCATCCGGTTGCGGGGCGGCATCTCCACTTTTTCGTTGAAAAACTCCAGCGCCCTGCCGTCGCCCGCCGTCGTAACCTCAAGGTTATCACGGCGCGGCAGCAGCGTGGTCACGAACAGCTCTCCGGGCTTTCCTCCGGGCAGGCTGTTTTCCACCCGGACGGCATTTTCCATGAGTTCCGGCCGCGCGATGGTATTCAGCAGGAAATACTTCCGAAACTCCGGCCG
>ERZ1034878.385-NODE-385-length-21670-cov-13.794772_pt1 | contig 21670 bp, 39 predicted proteins | sample MGYA00520593_ERZ1034878 | MGnify/ENA primary metagenome ERZ1034878 (study PRJEB33766, sample SAMN09781724) | gut metagenome | biome: gut microbiome | host: Homo sapiens | place: Madagascar | study: EMG produced TPA metagenomics assembly of the PRJNA485056 data...
AAAAGATGGAAAACAACAAGAACCAACTTTTCTAAAATACTGGGAAAAAGATGGAGAAAGCTGGAAGCCAAAGGATGAGAACAGAAACCTCTACGCACAAATGCTCAATTCAAAAATTTCAATTCGCGCGGTTGTTCCTTATGAACAATTTCTCCGCGAGGGTTATAAATTATGGTGATTCAAAATGCTTTATTTCGCACAATGCGGCAGCCCTGTCAACTATGAATCCTTTATTGTTGATGCCGAAAGTCTTTCGGATGTTGTGGAATGGATAAAGGACTTCTCTTCAATTGATGAGGAGCCGCAGGACGAAGACCAAACATATGCTTCTGCTATATCTGGACATTTGTGGTATAACATTGAACAGTTTGATTCTCGTAATGAGGAACATTCTGATGTTTTATCACAAATGAATGGAATCCCGCTCTGTATAGAGTAAAAACTTGATTTTCGACGAAATTTTCGTTATAATAAATTGTAAAAAGTTTTACTGGGAGAGATACATATGGAAACTAAAAAAGACATAAACGTTTCAATATCCAAAGAAGATTTTATTGGCTTGTTAATTTCAGCCGTTGAATATGATGATTGGATAGATATGCTGGACAAAAATGGAATTTCTCTTAACGCTCCTGCACTCGATGGCGTAACTCGTAAGATAATAGACCTCTTCGAGAGAGTACTGGATGACGATGAGGGAGTAATAAAATACTACCTTTGGGGTATTGCTGGTGGACATTATAAATCTGAAAAGAGAATAATAACCCACACAGGCAAACCCATACTTATTGAAAGCGCAGAAGATGTTTGGAATTATCTTACAAATAAATAAGACACTTATAGGTCGTGAGAAATCACGGCCTGTTTTTATTGGACTAAAGAACGGTTTTAGCTACTTTACAGAAGAGAAAATCTGTGAGGTGAGAAACAATGGTTCGTGGTGGTACACACCGTCATAATTTCTATATTCCATTCGACGCGGCGCAAATTGAAAAAGTATTTGTGTCTTACTCTCAGAATGGAGAAATAGTTTTGGAAAAATCAACAGATGATTGCGTATTCAACTCTACCAAAAATTGCCTTCAAGTTGATTTATCCCAAGAAGATACTTTGTCTTTTGCCGCGCCCGGAATTATTACGACACCAGAACGGAGCCTCGTGATTATTCAACTCAGAGTCTTATTGGCAAATGGACACAGTTATGTATCCGCACCAATCAAAGAAAGATTGTTTGATGTTCTGAAAGGAGGACAAATCTAATGCTTAGAACTATTGATGAAATAGAGCACATTAGTGAGGACTATCAAGTCAAGTTCTATGATTATGAGAAGACTTTCTATGGCTCAACCTCCAATCCTGATGAATCCGATGACAATGTCATTATATATGATGGCGGCGGCGTCTCTGGTTGGACGAAGGAGAAATGATGGCAAGAGTAATAAAAATCACATTTCAACTACGTCGCGGTCTGCACGATAAATGGATTGAAGAGAACCCAATACTCAGTGAAGGAGAGCCAGCCTTTGAGACAGATACCTTCCGTCTGAAAATTGGCGATGGCAAAACCGCGTATCAGGCTTTACCTTATATTGGTGGAGATGGGAGTGAGGATGACGCCCGCGTGGTAAATGCGGATACTCACTATGATTTTCCATCTATAGGCAAGGCCAATACGATATATAAGGCAGATAAAGAAAGAACTCTCTATCAATGGGATGAAGAAACATTGACTTATGTTTCACTAAATTCTTTTGAAAATGTAAAAATTATCCACGGAGGGAACGCTGATGGCTACAACTACATTTAATACTCGCATAGTCCTGCGCAATGATAGTACAGCAAAGTGGCTTGAGAATAAAGATCAAGTCTTGCTCAAGGGCGAACTTGGTGTCGAATTCGAAGCTGATGGCGGCGTCAAGATAAAAATTGGCGACGGCGCGAAAACTTGGGAGCAACTTGAATATTTCGGTGGGGCAAGCGCCGCGCAAGTCTTTCAAGCCGAGTCTGCTGATGCAGCAGGCGATATTGCAGCAATTACTACCGCAGTAGGCGATGCGAAACTTCAATCTGGCGATTTCGCTATTGTAAGCCACGATATCGATGGCACGCATAAATCTTATACAGCCTATGTTTATGATGGTAAAAACTGGAAAGCAATGGATGGCAACTATGATGCGTCCAATGTTTATTTCGGCGATAACATTACAATGGCTGGCTCTTACAGCCAAATCGGTAATTTGACCAAAACTCAAAATGGTACAGCAACTTTTGCTGTCAAAGGTAAGTCTGTTGCTGAAGCTTTTACTCAAATTTTCTCTAAGAGACTTCAGCCCGGTGCTCCTACTCAGCCGTCTGTTAGTTTGACCTTTAGCCAAGCAAAAGCTTATGAAGTCGGTACTACTGTTACTCCGACTTGGAGCGCGACTTTGAGCACTGGTTCTTATACTTACGGTCCTGCTACTGGTATTACTGCTACGGCTTGGGAAATTAGTGATACGGCTGGCAATACTGCTACTACAGCAAGCGGCTCTTTTGATGCTATTACTGTTGCTGATGGTACTAACTACAAGATAACCGCTAAAGCAACTCATGGAGCTGGTGCAGTTGCAAATGATAATCTTGGTAGTCCGTCTAGCCCAGAAGTTAAAATTGCGGCTGGTTCTAAGAGTAAAACTTCTGATGCAATCACTGGCTACCGTAATACTTTTTATGGCACTAAAACTACAAAGGATACACTTGATAGTGCGGCGATTCGTAGCTTGTCTAACAAATCCAATACTGCTTGGGCCAATGGTAAGTCTTTCACCGTGCAAATTCCCGTTGGCGCTGTTCGTGTTGTTTTTGCTTATCCCGCGACGCTGCGTGATGTCAACTCCGTAAAGGACGTTAATGGCTTGAACGCGGAAATCAAGAGTGCATTTGCTAAATCCACCATTGCTGTTGAAGGCGCTAATGGTGCGACTGCAATTGACTATAAAGTTTATACGACTGATTTTGCTGAGCCTGTCGCAAAGGCAAACAGCTACACTATCACAATTTGATAAAGGAGGGAAAATATAATGGCACTAACATTTGGTACTCTTGATTTTGCTGTTGCTTTTAGCCGTCAGACGGCATTCCCTCTGGACGCTAAAAGTTATTTTGAAAGTTTAGAACTTGCTCAAGCAGCCGCGGCAACCGCGCAAGAAGCGGGCAGTTCTGAAACCGTTTATTATTTTGGTCAAACTATTGCTGTTGTTGAGAACAGTGTTGCGACTCTTTATGTAATTCAACCTGATAAAACTCTTAAAGAAGTCGGCGGTAACATCGCTATTAATGAGAATGTTTTTGTCAAAACTGATGATAAGCTTGACCTTGTTGGTTTTGCTGGTGCTGTCGCTGGCGCGCAACTCGTTAAAAGCGCTGATGGTAAACTCAGCTGGGTAAAGCCAGACACTACTACAGTTGAGGGTCTTTCAATAAGCGTGACGGCCCTTGAGCACACTGTCAATGGTTATACTGATGACGATGGCGTTGTGCACGAAGGTCTTGGCACTAAGGTTTCCACTTTGGAAACTAAGGTGGGTAATGTCTATACAAAGTCCGAAGTTGATGCAAAAGTTTCCAGCGTTATGCGCTATAAAGGTAGCAAAGATACCTATGCCGAACTGCCTTCTGAAGGGAATGAAGTTGGTGATGTTTGGAATGTTGTAGGCGCTGATGCCGTGAATGGCGTGCGCGCTGGTGATAACTTTGCTTGGAACGGCACTGGTTGGGATAACCTTGGCGGCGCGGTTGTTCTTGATGGCTATGCGACCAAAGACGACCTCATTGGAAAAGTTGACAAGGTTGAAGGTTCTCGCCTGATGACTTCAGCCGAGGGCGAAAAACTGGCTGGTATAGCGACTGGTGCGGAAGTCAATGTTGTAAAGTCTGTCGATGATACAGAATTTACACTTGATGAGAATGGTAAGCTCAACATTAAGGCTCTTGGTCAAAGTAAGATAACTGGCTTGGCCGATGCACTTGCTGGTAAGGTTTCTACTGAAGCTGGCAAGGGGCTGTCCTCTAATGACTATACTGACGCTGAAAAGGAAAAATTGGGCGCAATCGAAGCTGGTTCTCAAGCGAACATCCTTGAAGCCATCTCCATTGGCGGAACTGATGCTCCTATTTCTGATAAGAAAGTCGACATTCCTGTTGCTACCGCTGAAAAACTTGGTGTTGTCAAGGGTTCTTCCGCGAAAGACCAAATTTCCGTTGGTGAAGACGGTATTATGTCTATCAATACAGTAAGTCTTTCTAAGATAGTCCAAGCAGTTGATGAAACTCTCATCATAAATGGTGGTAATAGTGGCCTTACTATAGGAGAGTGATATAAATGGCAAACACTACATTCAATACAAGAATACAGAATAAAATAGACACTTTTGCAAATTGGCAAACCAACAACCCCAAGCTGCTGAATGGCGAAATTGCAATTGTTGTCGTCCCAGCAAAAGCTGGTGCCGTTGCCCAAGAGCCGGCCATTTTGTTCAAGGTTGGCGATGGCGTAAAGTTGTTCAAAGAATTGGGCTGGGCAAGTGGCATCGCGGCCGATGTTTATGATTGGGCGAAAGCTGCCAGTAAACCGTCTTATAGTGCCGATGAAATTGATGGGCTGGAAAGCTATATTGCGGGTCAAATTCAAGACACCGATACTCAATATAAAATTGAAGTTGATGCAGAGGACTCCTATAAGTATTACCTATATTCTAAGAGCAAAGGTGGCGCTTGGGGAACTACTCCTATAAGTACCATTACTATTCCTGCCGATAAGGTTTATACCCTTGTTGAAGGTACGGCTAATGGTACGGTAAAGTTTGATGGAACCGATGTAAAAGTTCATGGTCTTGGCTCTGCCGCTTACACTGATTCTACAGCATATGACGCGAAAGGTGCGGCAGATACGGCATTAGAGGCTGCGAAAGAGTATGCCAATGGCAAAGATACATCTATTGCCGAAGCTAAAGTGGCTGGTGATAATGCACAGACTGCGGTCAATGCGCTGAGTGAAAAAGTTGGTACTGTTCCTAGCGACAAGACTGTCGTTCAAATGATTGCAGATGCGAAAACTGCTGCAACTTACGATGACACTGCAATCAAAGCATCAATCAAGACAAATGCTGATGCTATTACTAAATTGAATGGCGCAGACACCGTTGATGGCTCTGTTGATAAGAAGATAAAAGATGCAATCAATAAGTTTGCGACTGACATCACTGATAATAATACTATTGACACCTTCAAAGAATTGATTGACTATGCGGCCAGTCATCAAAGTGATTATTCCACTCTGTCCGGTGAAGTTCAAAAGAATACATCTGCTATTACAACCCTAAATGGTGAAGGTGCTGGTTCTGTCACTAAGACTGTCAGTGATGCGGTTGATGCTGCGAAAACCGAACTGCAAGCCAGCATTGGCGGCAAGGTCGACAAGGAAGAAGGGAAAGGACTTTCTACCAATGACTATACGACAACTGAGAAGACCAAGCTTTCTGGAATTGCCGAAGGCGCTCAGGTCAATGTCATTGAAGAAATTCAAGTCAATGGGACAAAAGTCGCTCCTTCTGGTAAGAAGGTCAATATTTCTATCCCGACTGGCGCACTGGCAAGTAAGAGTGAAGTAGCTAAAACGGACTTGGCTGCGGCTCTCAAAACTGAAATTGAAGGGAAGGTCAATTCAGCCAATTGTGGCGATATTATTTCCCATGATGCAAGTGAGTTTGCTGTCGCCAATCACAATCATAAAATTGAAGATCTAACTCAAACAGATTATATAATTTTTAACTGCGGTTCTTCTTCTACGGTAATATAAATCTATGAAAACCCGCCTCGTTTTTGAACGAACGGGGCGGGCGTTTCTATTTTAGGAGGTTTTTCAATGGCTCGTGAATTTCTTTCAAGAATACAAAATAAACGAGACACCAGTGCGAACTGGACAAAAAACAACCCTATAATTCTCAATGGCGAAATTATTCTGGTTGACACAGCGGAAGGTGAACTCCGCGCAAAAATTGGTGATGGAACTAAAACTTATAAACAGCTGCCATTTTCGGATGAGGCATTGAAAAGCCTCATAAATACGGTGGCGCAAAATGCAGAGAAAAATGTGATTGTTGGTATTCAGAAAAATGGAACGGATATTAGTGTAAATACTTCTACTCGTAAGGTAAATATCACCGTTCCAACAAAGACGTCTGAGCTAATTAATGACAGCAGTTTTATCAAAGGACCTTTTCTAACAGAAGATGAGGTTGATACGATTTGTGGAACGGCTGTGGCAAATACATCTAATTTGACTTACTAATTGGAGTAAAGGAGGAATACAAATGGCGCAAACTGAAAAACCCGTAGGCACTACAGGTGCAGCACGCCTATGGTATAATTTTATACAGAAATTAAATACTACGAAAACTGAGCTTCAAGCAGATATTGGTAATAAGGTTGATAAAGAAACTGGCAAAGGGTTGTCATCCAATGACTATACTTCTGGTGAAAAATCTAAGCTTGCTGGCATTGCGGCGGGTGCAAATAATTATAGTCTGCCCAAAGCTGGGAGTTCTCTTGGCGGTGTCCAAAGTGGTGGTGACGTGTCTATTGCAAATGGCCTGATTTCTTATAAATCTACAATGCCCATAGCAAAAGGTGGCACTGGAGCAACCACAGCGGCACAAGCCTGTACGAATTTGGGAGCTTTACCTACGGCTGGCGGTACGATGACTGGCCCACTTAAGCTGACAAAAAATGTTCACTATGGCACGACTGAACCTTCTAACCCAGCCGCCGGTCAAATGTTTTTGAAAGAAGTCAATGTGGCGCAACTTGTCTATCCGGTTGGTGCGATTTATATGTCAACTGTTGCAACTAATCCAAAGACGCTTTTTGGCTTTGGCACGTGGGAACAGATTAAGGATACATTTTTACTTGCGGCAGGTTCAACTTACAATGCTGGTTCGACAGGCGGTGAAGCGGCGGTAACGCTAGCAACAAAGCAAATACCTTCACACAACCATGCAATCTTTTATCCAAATGCAGGCGCTGGAAATGACTATGCCCCGATTGGCTATCCGAATGTCGGTAGCAAGAGTACGTATTGGGCAGTCGGTTCCTACACGGGCGATGTCGGCGGTGGAGAAGCCCACAACAATATGCCACCTTATTTGGCGGTCTATGTTTGGAAACGCACTGCATAAGGTAGGTGTTCTAAATGGCGCAGATATCTTATCGTGTTGAAAATACGATTTATAGCTGGAGCACAACATCGTATCTAAACTATACAACATCATATAATTCACTAACCAATCAAACTACAGTTACTTTTGAAAGTTGCGACCAGTCCTATTGGGGCACAGCGAACTATGGTACAAGTGTCACGACAAATATCACAGTTACGGCAGTCGATAATACTTCTAGTGTAGAGACTTCTTATCTTAAAATTGATGGATATACAAATGGTGGTTCGAAACAATTTATTGGAACCCCATCTCCTGCTTCTGTAGTGGTAACGCACTCATCAACAAGTGGCGAAAAACAGGTCAAGATTGACGTTTCTACAGCGATTTTCGTAACAATGAGTGGTAGTATCCAGAAAACAGCAAATGGTTCTGGTACAGCAACTGTTACTTCTGGCACTCATTATCCTAAGCGAACTTTATCAATCAACACCGAAAATGCGACTGTAACTTGCCAACGCACAAGCTCACCTGCTGGTGCGGGAACTGGTATATTGACAAATGGTGCAACGATTTATGATAATGATGTTTTGAAATTTACCTTTATTCCAGCAGCTAATTATACAATCAAGACTCATACTGTAAATGGAACTACATTTACATCTGGTCATTCACATACTGTTAGTGGCAATGTCACTGTTATAGTAGTTGCTGAACCGTCAATTTTTACATTATCTCTCAACTATGATAATGGTATAAATTTAACAGTTAAACGGAATGGTACAGCCTTAGCAAATGGAGCGGTATTGAATAAAGGAGAAGTTTTGACTATTACTTATAGTTTAAAAGATGATAGCACAACTTCCATTCAAGAAGCAACCTTAAATGGTTCTACAATTTCGTCTGGTGCAACTCATACTGTCAATGGCAGTGTTATTGTTCGAGTTTATTCTCAAACGAAACAAACTCAATGTATGGTTTATCAAGCTAAAGTGTATAATGGCTCAAGCTGGGTAAATGTGGGTTTAGTTGAATTCTATGACTCGAAGTGGAAGTATTATGGATACTTGGGTGCCGGGTCTGGTGTGTGAATAAAAAATATAAACCAATTGAGATTTTGCAAAAGGAGATCAATTCAAATGACAGGCGTAGACTTAAATCAATATCGCAATCTGCCCGATTATGCACAACTTAAAAAGGATGGCTATGAGTTTGCTATTATAAAACTGGCAACTGGCGTATCCTTTACTAATCCTTTATTTCAAATCCAGTTTAGCGGTTGTAAGTTAGCTGGCCTCAACATCGGCGTTTATACTCGTGCTGACAAACAACCCACAAGCGGCGCTCAGGAAGCTGCCTATGCACTTAACATACTGGGTAATCGTCATGTAGATTTTCCTATTTATTATGACGTAGAGGGAGAAACACTAAATCTTTCAAAAGACAAACTGACTCAGCTGGCTCTTGATTTTGGTGAAGCAATAAAACGTGCAGGATATCGTTGGGGTATTTATACATCCCGCGCACATTTCAAGTGCTTTGACCTTGACAGGCTAAAAGAGGCTGGCGCATCTATATGGTGTGCCGCCTATGACACACAAGCTGGAATGGAGTGCGACATTTGGCAAAAGTCGGATAAAGGCTCTATTACAGGATATTCTGGACCAGTTGATGTGGATGTTTTATATAATGAAAGCATAATACAGAAGGAGGAAAATAAAATGAGTTTGAATTTGATAAAATGTTTTCAAACACAGGGCGCGTGGTATAATCAAACCACAAATGGCACTCCCGTTGGAGTATGTTGGCATGATACCGGTGCTGGTAATCCAACATTGAAGCGCTATGTTCAGCCATCTACTAATGACCCTGATTATAATTATTTTATAAACCTTATCGGTAAGAATAATAATGGCAATCACTGGAATCGTATGGCGGCAAATCAGGCGGGGTTAAATGCTTGGATTGGTCAGCTTGCAGACGGTAGCGTTGCTACTATTCAAGCTGGTCCTTGGGAGAAGCGTCCTTGGGGCGTTGGCTCTGGTAGATATGGTTCACTTAATGGTGATAAGAATGTGCCTAATGATAAATTTTGGATCCAGTTCGAAATATGTGACGATTACGCGCACAACCAACCTTGTCGCAGATCTTATTTTGAACAAGCTTATCAGCAAGCTGTCGAATTTACTGCCTACATTTGCCAACTCTATAACATAGACCCGTTTGGCACCGCCAATTACCGCGGCCATGATATTCCGACAATTTGTTGCCATTATGATAGCTATAAGTTTGGTTTTGGTTCTAATCATAATGACGTCTATCAATGGTTTAATCGCTTTGGCAAAACTATGGATGACGTCAGACGTGATGTTGGCGCACTGATGGGCAAAGTCGTTGTTCCTGATACTCCTGACCCTGTCATTCCTTCTCAGCCGTCTCGGCCTTCTAATCCTTATCCGACGCTTAGGGTTAGCGCACATGGCGCTGCCGTCAAAACTGCGCAACAACGTCTTATCGCACACGGTTATGATGTTGGTTCTGCTGGTGCTGATGGATGGTTTGGTGAAGGCACTCTCAAAGCCGTCAAGAGGTTTCAGTCTGATAAGGGTCTTACCGTTGATGGCATAATTGGCTCTGCTACTTGGACAGCGCTAAACAAAGAGCCAGAGAAGAAAGAAGAACCAGCTAAGCCTGTCCAACCATCCACTAACCGCCCGACAATCGGCGTTGGTGATAGTGGAGCTTACGTAAAAGAAGCTCAATCGATGCTGAAAAAGCTGGGCTATAACATTGGCTCCTATGGTGTTGATGGTGTGTTCGGCAACTCTACTAAGGGCGCAGTTCTCAATTTTCAAAAGAAGTGCGGCCTCGATGCTGACGGCATTGTTGGCCCGAACACGTGGGCTAAACTCGATAAGCAAATTGCCGCGCTATCTGATAATTCGACCAGTTCTAGTGGAGTTCCATTCCTCGTTCGAGTCAATTCAAATGCTCTTAACATTCGTAAAGGCCCCGGCACTAATTATGCTATTGCTCGTACTATAACCGACCGTGGCACCTACACAATAGTTGAAGTATCTGGTGATTGGGGCAAACTCAAGAGCGGCGCAGGCTGGATAAATCTGAACTATACTACTAGAGTTTGATATATGACACTCCTGTTTATCAGGAGTGTCTTTTTTTGAATGAAATTTGATTTTTTTAAAATAGTATGTTATAATATATATAGAAAATGAGAAAAGGAGCTAATGAAATGACTTCAAAAGAATTGGTAATAAAGGTGCTTGATAATCACGGCTGTCAGGATGTATATGCTATTGCGCGCGATGCTAAAAGATTATTCAAAGAAGATATAACTCCTTCTTCTGCTGGCGCAGCTCTCCGTTCGTTGGCAAAGGAAGGTGAGGTTGGCTCCTCACGAGATGGTAATGGCCGCACAATTTATTGGCTGGCCCGCATAAATAAGTATCACTGGGACGGGTGTTTAAAGGGGGAGAATGAATAAGTGAATTACAAGAATCGCGGTTATGATGTTTGGGAAAATGGTAAGATAATTTATAATGATGTTCAGATGGACTTTGTTGTTAAACTGATGCAGGAAAATGGTGCTCCGCTGGTGGTAACGCCGCACAGCGAATTGATTGATCTTGGAACTGGACGATGGCCATACAATCTATCAAAAGAGGAATTAATTCAGGAGAATTCTTCTCTTCTTGATGATTTAATGAAGTCTCAGGATGATCTGGCTGATACTCGCGCACAGTTAAGTGAAGCACAGGCTGCTCTTCATTATATGAAGCATCTTTATGAGCAGCTAGAAAACAAGTATGCCGAAGTCAAGCGTGTATATAAACAAGCGGAGGAGGCACTAAAATGAGAACATTGAATCGTAAGAAGGCATTACGAAAAGTAAATAAAGTTGTGCGTGAATTCAATGAAGAAATGAGACGAGACAATTTGTGGCGTGGCCGCTTTTGGATTAGACAAAAGGAATTTTATGCTAAGCCTTATCCTGATAATTCTGGGCTTCAAGGCGTTGTCGTTCTTGAATTTCATGACCTCAAGACGGGCTACATTAGCGATAAGATTTTTGACTTAATAAATTTTGAAGCTCCTTTTACGTGGCATATATGGCGTGATCTCAATACATTCATAACAGAAGAATGTGATGTATGGCGTAAAGAAGGTCGCGAAGCACTTTATTCTGATACGACTATATATAGAAAGTGAGAGGACGAAATGCTTGATGTAAAAATTTTTGCGCGTCAGATTGAAAAGGCGGCTGAAGAACAAATATACAATTTAGCGGCCTCGCCAATAGGAGAAAACGCACATATACGAATAATGCCGGATGCTCACGCTGGTAAAGGATGCGTAATAGGGACTACCATGCTAGTAAAAGATAAGATTTGTCCTAACATTGTCGGTGTTGATATTGGCTGTGGAGTTATTGCTGCAAAAATAGATAGACCGTTGACTGCTGATGAGCTACTATTTTTACGGGAGCATCTTGTTGAGGGAGCAATACCATCAGGAAGTGCTATACACAAAGAAGCAAGAGTATGGGACTCATTCTTTGAGCTTGGTGTGGCAACCCTTCGTAAGTTGAGATGTAAGGAAATTTATGATAATCGTGAATTTGATTATTTTGTTAAGTCTATGGGAACGCTCGGAGGGGGAAATCATTTCATTGAAATAGATGAAGACTCCGATGGTAATCATTGGATTGTTGTGCATACTGGTTCGCGCAATTTAGGTCTTCAGGTAGCAAAATATTATCAGAATAGAGCAGAAATGCGAATTCTTGAAGAATATACTTACAAGCGTAATACAGCTATTGCTACGCTGAAAGAGGAAGGCCGTCAGTGTGAAATTTCAGAAGCATTAGCTTCTATCAAAAAAGACGCACCATCTGAGTTTGATTATTTAGTAGATGATGACTATAATAACTATCTTCGCGATATGGCACTTTGTCAGAAGTGGGCAAAATATAACCGAGCGAATATTATTTATAACATTGCCGCGATTTTAAATCGTAAAGTTACAATGACAGTTGAGTCAGTTCATAACTATATAGATTTTTCAACTCAAACACCTATCCTTCGCAAGGGTGCAATTTCAGCTAAGTATGATGAAATTTGTCTTATTCCACTCAATATGCGAGACGGTACATTACTGTGTCGTGGAAAAGGCAATTCTGATTGGAACTTGTCAGCTCCGCATGGAGCTGGACGACTTATGTCTCGCGCTCAGGCAAGGAAAGAATTATCTTTAGATGAGTTTGAAAAGTCAATGGATGGCATTGTATCAAATGTTTGCGCAGAAACCATTGATGAAGCACCTTTCGCTTACAAGAATTGGGAAGAGATTGAAGAAGCTGTGCGGCCTACCGTTGAAATTATTGACCATTGGAAGCCAATTTTTAATTTTAAGGCGATGTCTTAAAAAATTTGATTTTTCATAAAAATTAAATTATAATATATATAGAAAATGAAAGTGAGGGAAAGAATAAATGAAGAAAATTCTGATACTTACAGCCGAAGGTGCGACTCAATATTTTATTCGCCAGAACACAACAGTGCGGCGGTGTGATAAGAGTGAGGTTCTTTCCCTTATACTTAAGCCGCATTTGTTTAAAGTTGAAAGACGCCGTGTTAATGGAGGAGACTTGTGTGCAAATGTCTCACGTGATGTGGATAAATCATCTAAAAGGCGCTTTGACAAAACGTGGTACGCGGCATATGTATTGACTTGTTTCAATTGTCTGTTCCTTGGTTTTAATAATTCGCTTCCCGATGAAGATTGTGAGCATTTTGACACGTTATGGGAGTATGCTAAAACAGGTAAAGTGTCATAAAGGAGGTATATTTAATGAGTAAAAGCCCAGCACTTGTACATCAAATATTGCGCGATTGGCGCGAGGAAAGTAAAAGTCCTCCTTTTTCATATAGTTTTAATTGGGCAAAAGGCCAGATTGATATCTACACAGCACGGCCCGGCCTTTTGATTGGTAAGGGTGGTTCATTGGCTGAGAAGTATATTGGGGAAATGAAATTCGCATATCCTTCTTTTAACATTCGACTTCACGAACTTGAATTACATTATGTTAAATAAGAAAGGAGTATATCAATGATAAATCCGCAGGAATATGTAAATAAGGCATATCAGCTTGGTGAAAAGGTTTATGGCAATCGTCTTATATTCGCCGCGCATTATGGTTCTTTCAATTATGGTCTTGCTGATGAAGAAAGCGATTGTGATGTTGCTATTATTGTAATGCCGTCAATGGAAGAGATTGTAAGATGTGAAAGTTCTAATGCTGCATTGAAATATTCTCCTGAAGGTAATATTGATGTAATTGATGCGCGCACTTTTATCAGACTGTTGACTAAGGCTGATCTTAATTCCCTTCAGTATCTCTATGCACCTTATCATAAATGGAATCCTTATTGGGATGACATCTTTGCATCTCTGCGCAATAGTGAGTTCCTTTGGGACATTACAATGATGAATCCGACTGAACTTTTCTATAATATAAGAGGTGTGATAGGTCATGCTAATAAGCGAATGGAAGGGGTCAGTGAGAAAAAACCTTTCAGCCTGTCAGATTCTAAGATGATTTACAATGCAATGAGAATGATTAACTTTGCCGATCTTTTGGCAGATGAGATTGAGAATGATGGACTTGGCGTTTATAATGGAATCAATTTGTTCTCTTTGGAATATGGTATCCATGGAAAAGGCGGCTTAATGGCGATGAAACGTGGCTTATATTCTTATAATGTTGCAAGAGATCATATTGATAGATGCATGAGCCAAATTGATGATTATCACGACGTGTTTTTTAGTGATAAAGCGCAAGATGCTGCGGAATACAGCCGCGTAGGTCAGCGTCTTGAACGAATGATAGAGGCCGCGATTTATAAGCTCTATTTTGAGGAAAAATCTTTCCCGCAATTTTGGTCATAAAAATTTGATTTTTTTTCGAATTTTCGATATAATATATATAGAAAGTGAGAGAGAATATGAGCTGGATAGCTTAGTGGTTAGAGCGCCTTTGAATGTGGAGGCGGTGGTTCGAATCCACCTCTGGCTCAATTAGATATGAAGGCGACATACAGTTATTAGTTATTAGTTATTATAGTCGTCGGACGTACTGCTCCGTCCATTACGAACAGAGCAGCCCCGCAAAACGAGGGTGAGGGTTGAGTTTGTTGGTTTTACTTGAAAACCGCCGTCGGGATAAGTGGCGTTACATCTTATCAAAAAAATCCGTCTGACTGCAGTAAGGGCGGTTGGTTTGTAGGTTTGCCAACAGGTATAAGTCTAGATACCAATAAATGCCTACCAAAGAGGAGCAATATGGCTGAAGTCCTCCGGCGTGGTTGATATATTGAAATGCCTAGGCCACGCATATATGTCAGTTTAGTTTAACGAGGGAAAACAACGCCAATCAAGGCGTAATCTCGGGTTCGAGTCCCGAAGCTGTCCTTGGTTTGACAGGCCAAGAAATTTGTCAGGTGCGGCCCTTTGTCGTCGGTCGAGACTCCGTCCGGAAATGAGCTACGTCTAAGTAAGAAGCGTAAACTTAGCGCTGATGTGCGTGATGCATTGGTTGCGTGTCCAAAAACACGATAGGTTTGATTGAATTTCCTATACAAAATTCGATTGGGTCGGGCCGCCCACAGGATGGCCGCGGGTTCCACTCCTCGGACGAAAAACAATCGGGAAATCTCTTGTTTTTTTCAATTTTGTCAGTAGTTAGTCGCATTGATGAAATTGCTTTTTGGAGTAAGGTGTGTAAGTAGCTAAAGAGATGACGCCTCTTTTCTACTTAAAAACCAAGTCATCCGCCTCTGCTTGGCCGCCCTAACCTTTTAAATGAGGGTGAAATGCGTGGAAGGCAGTCAAAAATGGGGACTGCTGTATAGTTGGTTTTGGAGCGTTGCCAGCTACGGAAAGATGGTGCGTTAGGCGAATTGGTAGAGCCGCTACCCTTTCAAGGTAGAGTTTTTTGGGAGTTCAAGCCTCCCACGCATCACCACTATATTTCTTTTTCATATTCCCTTTTCTTAGAGTCCCGCGTAGATTAGCTACGCGGGATTTGATTTTTTAAAGAATTTTTATTATAATATATATAGAAAGTGAAAAGAAAGGAATTTTAAAAAATGATAAAAGCAATTATTCTTGATGATGGTTATCATTCCAACGATGTAGTAATAAAGTTCGGGGAAAATTATAAGAGTGTTTCTCTTGTATATTTTTTGAATCTGCTCTGTAAGCGCCATGACTCTGATTATGAAGTAAAGACCGTTCACTTTGAGGATATTGGGGATGATGCCGCGGCAGAATGGTTTGAAATTCTAAACAATATGAGCTATTGTTCGTTTACTGTTCAGTCTTGTGAGGAGTTTGAGAAGCTTTGGGAGTCTGATGAAGTTGTAGATGGAATAGATGTGTATTGAGAAAGGAGAATTATGGTAATAATTCGACAAGTTCGTAGCGCTTGGCTTTATAAAGAGGATTTCTCTCAGGAGGACTGGGCGTGGCTCCTCGATACATTTGGTGTAGACGGGGACATTCGAGATCAAACTTTTGCGATTGATGTATGGGATGCGCAAGCTGTTGCGAAACCGGAATAAGGGGAGGAAGTAAAGTAATGGACGCTTTGGAATTTATTCGTGAGGGGAAACGTATGTGTAAGTCTTTTGGCGATAGTTGTCATGATTGCCCTGCTCATCCAAAGGGTTATTGTATAGCCTTTGACGGGGAGGAGGCAGTTTCCATTGTCGAAAAATGGTCTGCTGAACACTCGTATAAGACACGACAGAGTATTTTTCTGGAGCAATATCCAGAGACAGAACTTGACGGTTCTGGTGTAATGACGCTTTGTCCGGCTATGGTTTCTAAAGCCTACAGGGGTAGTTATGGAGGGTGCAAGAATTCAGACGATAATTGTAATGATTGCTGCCATAAATTTTGGGGTCAGGAGGTAGAATAATGGACGCTGTAGAATTTATTAAGGAACGCAACCGAATGTGTGAATCTTTTGACGATGATTGTGATTGCTCTAATTGCCCCGCTTACAGAAATAATTGTTGTAATACTTTCGGATGGCAAGAAGAGCTTGTTGCCATTGTTGAAAAGTGGTCTATTGAACATCCCCGTAAAACGCGTCAAGATGCGTTTTTGAAGCAGTGGCCGAATGTGAAATGGTCGAAAACAGAACCAATTATTGATATACGGCCTTGTATCATTGACCAAACTGTAAGGACAGAATACCCTTGTAGTAAAGATTGTGATGATTGTTGTCGCGAGTTTTGGCTACAGGAGATAGAGTGATAATGGCTAAATATATCGAACTTGAAGTAGCGCTTGCATTAATACAACCGGATGAACTAGAGGATGAAAAAACCGCTGTCACAATTGCAACTGCTAAAAAGCTTGTTCGAAGTGTTTTGTATCGTGCCCCAGCTGCTGATGTCGCGCCAGTAGTACATGGACGGTGGTTGACATGGGAAGAAATGTTCCCCGGCAAAACGCCTAAGAAGAAAAATAATTTAGGTGTTTTCTGCAGCTCGTGCAAAAATCATGCGGATAATATGTTTAATTACTGCCCTAACTGCGGAGCGAGAATGGACGGAGGCATAAATGGCTGACTATATTGAACGTAAAGTTGTTAAGGAGCTACTCAATATTAACTATGGTGGCTATCTTGATGCCATAGATCGTATCTCTGCTGCAGACGTTGTCCCGGTGGTGCATGGGCGGTGGGCACATCTTGGCGGAGACGAATGGCGTTGTTCTGCTTGCGGCTTTATTCTTACTACTGAGGGTAGTTGGGATAAGCCTACTAAAAAATACTGCGAGGATTGCGGCGCGAAGATGGATGGAGGTAAAAATGATGCGCCCAATTAATGCAGATGAATTAAAGCAATTAAGAGAAAAATACATACGCGGAGAAATCAAATTCGATGATGAGTATGATTTGATTGATAAATGTCCTACTATTGATATTTCTCCTATCATACAGAAACGCATTAATGAAAACATACAAGAAGTAAAAGAAAGAATTCCTCCTGCACTCTATGATAGAGTTTCTGAAGAACTTCTAAAGGATCAATGCTGTAGTATCTGGATTCATTGCCTCGAATGTATTGCTGAAATGGCAGATGCTTGGGAAGAAGTTAATGGTGAGAACCTAGTATGGGTTCCCGGACATTATGAAAGGAAAGATTAAAATATGATTATTTGCGCAGCAATTAAAGATACACGAACTGGTGCGGTCTTTGGAGGAATTCGTCATGGCAGCATTTATTCCGCGATGCATGATGCAGGTATAACCTCTCCTCGTGCAGCCGCAATTGAGGGCTTCCTTGATGAGAGGGGAACTTTTTATGATAGATATGAAGCATATATTGTAGCCATGAATAATGGTCAAATGAGTGCTACGACTCGTCAGCACAAATGTAATAAAGGTGAGAAAGAATTATATTCAGAGGATTTATATTGATGGCAAGGATAGATTAATGATGGAGACAAATAAATGACACGTAAGAAATTTATTAAACTTTGTATGGCTAATTTTAATTACTTTCGAAATGAAGCTGAGGAATCGGCCAGTCATATTATTGAACTCAATAAAAATTATATTGCCTCATATAAAGAAAGATATAATTTTATTTTAAGGCTTCGCCAGTCAAGAGAAATGTTTGAATGATGCACTTTGTATGACAAAAGGAAATGTATCAAGGAGGAATTAATGAGTAAATGTAATTGTTATCACGAAAGGCCAGAACGTAGATATATTTTCAATACTTTTACTGGGATACCAGAAACCTCATATCTTAGCACATACGGAGTCTGCTATGGCACAAAAGAATGTGATGTGTGCGACTGTGAGGGTGATGAAACTAAATGTAGTTTCTATCCTGAAAAGCGTGAAAAAGCCATTCGAGCCAATACTATGGCTTTTGAGAAACCAGCGTGTGTTAACTGCCCATCTAATCCTAAGAATGGCGGAGATGGAATTTGTTTTTGTATCTTGGGATAAGATTTGATTTATTGGGGTAAAAATTATGGAGCAATGTTATGATTATACTTGCCCGCATAGAGATACATATAGTGGATACTGTAAAATAACTGCTTGTAAGATGTGCCACCAAAATTTTATTCCGCCATCATATACTGTTGTTTTAGATTCTATAGTGTTTCCACAAACTATTGGCGATATTACATTTTATGCTAGTAAAGAGTTAATTAAGTGGGTCGAAGACCAGCAGAAGATTAATAAAGATGCTACGGTGAATATGAAGTAAAAACTTACGAGAGTATCTTGACAATTGGTAATTTTATAATATAATGATAATACAAAACTAAAGTTCCACGCATAATAAGTTAAATTTATCAATTGACTTAGAAGCGTGGAACTTGTTTTTTTATAAAAATTAAGTTATAATATATATAGAAAATGAGGAAAAGGAGAATATGAAGTGAGAGAAAATTTGGAGTATATGATAAGTGCAATGCCTACAAGATGTGTTGACCCTGTAGCAAAATATTGTCAAGGTTGCAAATATGGCTGGATAAAATATTCAGATTGGGTTGAAACAAGAGAAGATCTTGATGGATGTTATTTCGACTCTGGCTGTATTTATGGGTTAGAAGACACTCGGCCTACAGAAGAAGAGTTGGAAGAGTTTTATAGATGGTGGGACGAATGGAATGAGGCACAGCCATGAAAGTTAGAGAGCTAATTGAAAAATTAGAATCGTATGCTAATAAATATGGAGATGATATTCCTGTTCGTACGTTTGATCTAGATAGAGATATGTGTGATATAAATAAGATTGAATTCAATCAGGATTATGACTTAAAATATTATATTTATTTAGGAGCTTAAAATTATGAATGAATATTTGGAGAACATTATATACTCAATCAATCATGCGGTGGCTAAAGCGGCGATTCATCGGTCGAATGGGATATGGGACATAGAAAAAACTTACCATCGTGGGATAGATATTGCATTTGACCTTCGTTCAATATGTGAAATTATCAATAAAGATGCTGGCGAAGAACTTGTGGGAATAGAGACAACGAGGGTTTATGAGGTAGAGTTTTTCGATATGCACGACGATTCTTTCGGTAATACAATTCAAGGCAACAAATCTACTATTTGTATTGGGATGCTGCCACTTATTAGATATGAGAATGATGGGATACGTGGCGCGTGGTATATTTATAAGGATTGAGAGGGCTGTAAATGAAAATATTACTCTTTTTGCTGGGTTTCGCTGTGGTTTTTGCTATTGCTGTAATAGCAATAACAAAAATAGTAAACTACTTCCGCGGTAAGCGGCCTGTTGATTACGAATATACACTTGAGAAGATCAAAGTCTTTTTAGATTTTTCTACTTTTAAGTCTTTTTATCTCGCGGCACCAGAAAATTTCAATCTTAAAGATGAAACTGTCTATTTTAACGAGGATGGTTATAGAGGTTCAAGTCATCGTACTCGTATAGGATTCAAAACACTTGCTGATTTATGGGCTTATCAGGATTGGAAAGAAAAGCTTGATTCCAAAAAAGAAAGTGCTGAAAATGATGAAGCGACTCTCAAATTTTGTCAGTCAATGACGCGCGTTTTGGAAAAGAAAAAGCAGGCTGAACTCAAGAAAGCACAGAACGCCGCGCAGGATAGTATCAATATTATTGACAATCTTGTAAAAGAAGGACGTTCTTTGCCATCAACGACAGATTCAATTGGGTGGTAAATAAAATGTTCCAAAATTTTTATAAGTGCGAATATGGTTATGGCTTGTGTAAAGCTCCTAATACTCAGTGCCCACATTGGCAAGGTATATTCTGTGAGTTAGATGAACAGAGAAAAGGTTCTATTTCTCAGGAGCATTTTGTGCGGGATTGCCATAAGTGTATTTATGAAGTGAGTTGTAATGGCAATCCAATAGATTGTAAAAGATATAAGAGAGATGCGCTGGATGGAGGATATTATGGATAAGTATAATTTTCTGCAAGCAAAAGATGCTATTTTCAGACTTTTAGCTGACTATCTTCAGCCTATTGAAAAAGATGGGCAGTATTATATGTCTCATCATTTTAAAGGCACGCTTGAAAAAGCTTTTGTAGAACTTGATATAATGCAGGCTGAAATTCCGTTGATGGATTTTTGTCAGCTATGGGAGGATAATAACCGCGCAATATGCACTTATTGGAATAATGAATATCCTTATTATGGGGCGACCGCACAGATGTATTATGACGCAATCATTGAGAATTATCTAGCATATATAGATGTTTTTGAGGAGGATTAATCGTGCTAACTGAATACGCATCAATTGATGAAATCAAGCGCCGCATAGAGGATGATTGTGAACCTTTTCTTATAAGTCCTGTGGGTGGGTGGTCTGACCATTGCTTATATGAGTGGTCTGATATAGAAGATATATTGAATACTGTGCCTACTGTTGATTTGACCGATGGCCGCGCAAAAGGTGAGTGACTCGATTTAGATGAAAACTTTGACACAATACGTCCGCCTTTTGCTAGTTGCAGCTGTTGTGGTGGTGTTAGTTATGTTAGTGTTCTTCATCTTGGGAATGAGGTAAAAATATTGACTAATTTTTGTGGGCATTGTGGTGCTGAGCTTGAATATAAGGAGAATTGAAATAGTGGATAAATGTAAATATTTTGATACAGTCAAAAAGAAGCATTATATATATGATCGTGTAGATGGTAAGTTTAGTGGCCAGACGGCTAATATAGAGTATTATGTTTGTAAAGGCACAAATGACCACGCGATTTGTATGTGCGATGGTTGTGTAGATAAATGCGATTATTATAGGCCAGCTGCGCTAGGACAGTTGCTTGCGCTGAACGATAGCCGAAAAGTTATTGACCAGCTATTTTGGGATGGACTTATTAGCTATGAGGATAATGACGCATTGAATATTATATGGCGTGCTGCTGAAAAGACGATAAGGAGTGAAGCCGAATGTCTGGAATGACGATTCTTACACAGCACCCAATTGTTGAGTATCAAGGACAGGTTTGGGTTGTTTTGGCAGCTATTGCTTTTATTCTTACAATTAGTTTTTTTATAGTAGCGCTGATTTGTCATTCGACCGAATCGTTAGGTCTGGGGGTTATTTTTCTCCTTGCTTTATTCTTTTTTATTATCGTAGGAGAAGTGCGATACAAAGAAGTTCCAATTGGCCGATATGAATATCAGGTTCTCCTCGATGAGACTGTCGATATAAACGAACTAGCATCCCGCTATGATATAATAGGCCAAGACGGTCTAATTTGGACAATTCAAGATAAAAAACCCATTAAATAAATTTATTAGTTTCGCGCACTTTTAAGTTGAACTTATCATTCTACTTAGAGGGCGCGGAACTTGTTTTTTTCAAAAGTTTTTGATATAATATATATAGAAAATAAGAAAAGGGGAAATAA
>ERZ1034878.386-NODE-386-length-21655-cov-18.846944_pt1 | contig 21655 bp, 19 predicted proteins | sample MGYA00520593_ERZ1034878 | MGnify/ENA primary metagenome ERZ1034878 (study PRJEB33766, sample SAMN09781724) | gut metagenome | biome: gut microbiome | host: Homo sapiens | place: Madagascar | study: EMG produced TPA metagenomics assembly of the PRJNA485056 data...
AAAATACTTGGCGGGCCACCGCCTGGGAAGATAACTCGTTGCCAGCGCCTTTATTTAAAAAGAGAGAATTGATTTTTCAGTTCTCTCTTTTTTTATTTTATATCTGATGTAATGCTTTTAATATATTAGGTTTATTATTATTAAAATTAGGTAATATAATTTATGAATATATCTAAAATTACAACTAAATTATTTACGGTTTCAGCTTTTGCAGGAGCTTTAATTTGTGGAACAGCGAAGTTGTATTCTCAGCGTTATGTATATAGTATGATGGGCTGGAGAAGCGGCTAAGCAGCTAGGAAGTGAGGCAGCTAGGTTTTTAAAAGACGCTAGAACAATTAGACGTAAAGGCGATAAGTTCGTATCGGGGAAAGATGCTATTGCTCGTCATTCTGAGGTTCGCTAGAACCGAAAGAATCCAGCTGATTATAATTCAAAACAGTTGCAAAACAATCAAAACTCTTTTTTTTTGAAACAGACCAAGTTTCGTTGTCGGATTGGCAAATCCGACCTACATCTAAAAACTTTGCATCTAAATCAATTTCTCGCAAGATTAATATTGGCGGGGTAGGTACCCCGCCCTACTAAACTTTCATTGTGGCAGATTGATAGAATTGAATAATTGGGAAATTCCGGAAGATTATCCTTGGTAAAATTCTTGGCTTATAAGTTAAATGTTTGTCTGTAATTCAGCATGATTAGTATTTAATAAAATTTGAACTTGTCTAATATATGTTAAGCAAATTCACTTTTGTTCAATTGTAACGAAATGTAAAAACGAATTTAAAAATACCTGAAACCCTGTCATAATGCCTCTATGCTATGCTATGCTATGCTATGCTATGCGGCGCACTGTGGCAACTTTTCCAGCTTTCATGTTTTAATGAATATGTGTGTGTATCAAGGAATCGAAAGGAAACAATTTATGGCAATTGATAGTGTGAACAATTCAAGTAGCAATGCAGGATTATATGCAGGCGGTGCAGCATTGGTTGGTGCAGGAACAGGGGCGGCAGCTGGATATCTGACAAAGCCATTTTTGAAAGATGGCGCTCCAACAGATAGTTTTTGTAAAACATTAGGAGACAATTTGATTGAAACATCTGATACGGTTCCAGCAGAAAGCAAGAAGATTCTTAAAGAGGTTGGACCGATGTTGGAAAAAATGTCAAATGCCAACAATGTAGAAGAATTAAGTAATTTATTTGGTGAAACGATCGACAAAATGGCTAATGGCAAAACTCTTGAAGAATTTCAAGGTATGATTGCTGACGGTAATAGTTTTGCAAGTAGCTTTGGTATGAATGCTAATGAAGAGATGACTCAGTCAATAATTAATGCTAAAAGTTTAGATGAAGCTAAAGATATTGCAAAAAACTCGCTAAAAAAAGATCTTGAATTAATTGGATTTGATAATGTTAAAGCTGGAGCTTGTGCTCAGCTCAATCAGTACAGAGAAATGGGAATACCTATGACTCCAAATGATTTGGGAAAATTTATATGGGAAAATGCTTATGATTCTGCAAATAAAAAATTTATAAAAGATGTTGTTACTGATGAAGCGATGTCCGTTATTAAAAAGACAATGCACAATTTTCAAGGTAAAGCAGCTATGATGTATGCTGCAATTGGGGCCGGAGTGCTTGGAACAGTCGGGCTTTTGTGCGGAATGCTTGGCGGAAGTAAAGAACAATCAGTGCAAGCAGATGAAAAAGTTAATATGCAAGCCTAATTATTAAAATAAATATTTGAAGAAAGCAATAAGGTGTAGCAATTGATGCTATACCTTATTTGTTGTTGAGCATGAGAACTTATAAGTTCTCATGCTATATTTCAAAACCTTTTACATCGTCTTTAAAGCATTGGCAAGATGGACTTGTTGTGCCGTCACAGCATTTTGAATGTCCGCTTTGGCAGCCACAAACTCCTCCGTGGCGAGAACAACAGCCTCGTCCAGCGACACATTGATTGGCGGAATTGCTGTAAGCATTGTACGCAAATATTGAACCTACAACTATTGCGAAACCTAATAGACAGAATAAAAACTTTTTCATATAAACCCTCCTAGTGCGTTTAGGATAGCTTAAAAAGAAATTTAATGCAAGTAGAGATTTTGTCAGGCATTGCCTGACCTACAGGCTTCTCCTGAAGAAAATAGAAAGGCTTAATAATTGTTCCCCTACCCCGAATTTCTAAGTTCACTAGCGTTCACTAAGAAATTCTACCCTGCCCCCCCATTGGGGCGAGGGTAGAATCCGTAATTTCAAGTATGAATGAATATTGTCGCAGAGGGTCTAATCTTTGGCTTTCATTGTAGGGAATGCGATTACGTCACGAATTGACGGAGAGTTTGTTAATAACATTACAAGTCTGTCAATTCCCATTCCCATACCGCCTGTTGGTGGCATACCGTATTCTAGTGCGTTGATGAAGTCTTCATCAATTTCCATTGCCTCTTCATCACCTGCTGCTTTTGCTTGTGCTTGAGCTTCAAATCTCATTCTTTGATCGATTGGATCTGTAAGTTCAGAGAATGCATTTGCGATTTCCCAACCGTTTACACGAGTTTCAAAACGTTCTGTTAAGCGATCGTTATCTCTGTGAACTTTTGCAAGTGGAGAGATTTCTCTCGGGTAATCGATGATGTGGCAAGGTTGGATTAGTGATGGTTCGATTTTTTCTTCAAATACTGCTTCAACAACTTGCCCCCAGTTCATTCCGTCCTCAACTTGAACGTGAAGACTTCTTGCTGTTTCGATTGCTTGTTTTGCACTGTAAATTTCCATAAAATCAACGCCTGTAGCTTCTTTGATTGAGCCAAGCATTGTTTTTCTATCCCATGGCGGAGTCAAATCGATTTCATTTTCTCCGTATTTGATTTTTGTAGTGCCAAGAACTTCTTGTGCAACGTAAGCAACCATGTTTTCTGTCAAAGTCATCATATCGTTATAGTCTGCATAAGCTTGATACAACTCAATCATAGTGAATTCAGGGTTGTGGCGAGTGTCAATACCTTCATTTCTGAAACATTTACCGATTTCAAAAACTTTTTCAGAAATTCCGCCAACGATTAGACGTTTTAGGTAAAGTTCAAGCGCAATTCTCAAAGTCAAATCCATTTCCAATGCATTGTGGTGAGTTGTGAAAGGTCTTGCGTTTGCGCCAGATGCCATTGTTTGCAAGATTGGAGTTTCAACTTCCATATAACCTTGTTTTGCCAAGAATTCTCTAACTTTTTGAACAATCATGCTTCTTTTTCTGAAAGTATCTCTGCTTTCTTCGTTTACGATTAGGTCAACGTATCTTTGGCGATATTTAAGCTCAACGTCGGTAAGTCCATGATAGTGACTTAAAGTTTCTGCTTTTTCTTTGCTGATTTGTTTGTTTGGCAAAGGCAAAAGAGCTTTTGACAATAAAGTTAATTCGGTTGATTTGATAGAAAGTTCTCCACGAGGAGTTCTTCTAATTGTTCCTGTAAACCCAACTATATCGCCGATGTCGATAAGTTTTAGAACTTTAATTTGATCTTCTGCCAAGTTTTCTTTGTGAGAGAAGATTTGAATTTTTCCTGAAGCGTCCATAAGGTCGATAAACATACCAGTGTTACGAATCGCCATTACACGTCCGGCAACTGAGTATTTATCTTCTGTTTCAACGCCTGCTTCAAGGTCTTTGTATTTTTCTTGTAATTCAGCTGCATCGGCAGTTTTTTCGAATTTATAAGGGTATGGATTAACACCTTTGTCTGCCAAATCTGCAAGCTTCTGAATTCTAGTTTGTCTTATTTGTTCTTTTGTAGAACTTGGTTCATGTGTTTGTTGTGCCATTTTATACTTCCTTTTTGGTTGTAAAATTCTTATATTTTATATAGTAGCACAAACACTGAAATATTGAAATGAAAATATAATTTTACACTTTGTTTGAAAAATATTTTGTTCCTGATATACTTTAGTTATGAAAGATATGTTAGATAAAATTCTTCAAATTGAGAAGAAATATAATGAATTAGGGATTACATTGTCTGATCCTGCAGTTATACAGGATTATAATAAGTTTAGAGATTTGTCTAAGCAGCGTAAGTCCATGGAAGAAACCGTAAATCTTTATTATGACTGGAAAAAAGCGGTTGATGCCATAGAAGAAGCTAAAGAGATGATTCATAACGAGCATGATGAGGAAATGAAAAACTTTTTGAAAGCTGAAATGGCTGAGAATGAAGCTAAGCTTCCGGAATATGAAGAAAGAATGAAAGTTCTGTTGCTTCCTCGTGACCCGATGGACGACAAGGATATTATGCTTGAAATCCGTGGTGGTGCAGGTGGTGACGAGGCAAATATTTTTGCCGGCGACTTGGCTCGTATGTATATGAGATATGCCGATAAAAAAGGCTGGCAGACCCAGGTTTTGAGTAAGACTGAATGTGAAGCCGGTGGTGTGTCAGAAATTATCATTTCTATTAAAGGTGACGCTGTATATTCGCAATTGAAGTACGAATCAGGTGTTCATAGGGTTCAACGTGTTCCTGCAACTGAATCTCAGGGGCGTGTTCACACATCTACTGCAACTGTTGCCGTTATGCCGGAAGTTGATGATGTTGAAGTTGAATTGAATATGAATGATGTTGAGATTTCAACAGCACGTTCAGGTGGCGCAGGCGGTCAGAACGTAAATAAGGTTGAAACTGCAGCCAGAGTATTCCACAAACCGACGGGAATTATGATTTTCTGTACGGAAGAGCGTTCGCAACTTCAAAACAAAGAACGTGCTTTGCAGATTTTGAAAGCTAAACTTTATGATATGGAAGTTCAAAAGCAAATGCAAGAAATCACAGACCTTCGTCGTTCTCAGGTTGGAACAGGTGATAGAAGTGAACGCATAAGAACTTATAACTTCCCGCAAGGTCGTTTGACAGATCACAGAATTAACCACAACTTGAACGTAAATACTGTTATTGACGGTGATTTGGACGAGTTAATTAACCTGTTGATAGAACACGATCAAAAGCTTAAACTTGAAAAATTGGCTGAGGTGAATTAGTGGTTGATAGAAAATGTGTCGGTTGTAATAAAATAAAAAATCGTGATGAATTAATAAAAATTACGAAGGAAAACTGCTCCGATAACATTATTATTAACCATAGTAACAAAATATTTGGCAGATCTGCATATCTCTGCTATAATAACGCTTGTATAGAAAATGCTTTTAAGAAAAATAGAATTTCTAAAGTCTTAAAAGCCTCTGTTCCGGAAGATTTGAAAGGAAAATTATTAAATGAGTTTTGATACAATTAGAATAAATGAATTAGCAAAAGAACTTGGGCTAACCAGTAAGGAAGTTATTGAAAAATTTGCACAGCTTTCTGTTACAGGCAAAACTCATTCTAGCACAGTTACACTTGATCAAGTTAAAAGATTGAAAGAGTTTATTGCTTCAGGCGGTGTTAAGCAAACTAAAAAGCCAAAAGCTTTTGTTGTAAAAAAAGCTAAAACTCCGGAAAAAGTTGAAGCAAGCGAAGAAACGAAGGAAATAAAAACTCCTAAAATTGAAAAAGTTGAAGCTGTTGAAGTTACAGACAAAAAATCTGATGAAAAGAAATCAACAGTGCCAAGAGTAGAAATCGTTCGTAAGAAGCCGCAAAGTCGTTTGGAAATTGTTCGACGTGCTCCGAGAAAACCTGTTGGAGAAGGTGAAAACAAAACAGATAAACCACAAAGACCTGAAAGAGGTGAAAGGAAATTCCCGCCACGTGGTGAAAGACCGGCTCGTGGAGAACGCACTCCAAGAGGAGAAAAAGGTGATAAACCGTTTACTCCACGATCAAAAGATGGAGCTAAAAAACCTTTTGAAAAACCGTCCGGAGAAAGAAAACCTATCCAAAGAACAATTATTTCTCAAGATATTTATGAAAATAAAGGCACAGGCAGACGTCGCGCTGATGGCAAGAAAAAAGGTAAAGATTTCAACAACAAAAAAGAAGAACAAGAAAGAATTTCTTTAGAAAAAGCTGCTGCACAAAAGCACAAGAAACGTTCTCACAAAGAGGAAGAGGCTAAGCAAGTAACTCAAGTTGTTGTAAACAGAGCAATGACAATTAGTGAGTTGTCTGAAAAAATTCAACATACACCGGCTGAAATTATTAAATTCCTTATGTTAAACGGTGTTATGGCGACTGTAAACCAACTTATTGATATTGATGTTATTAAAAAGATTTGTGCAGAATATGAGCTTGAAGTTCTTGATGAGGACTTAGATGCTTATATGGAAGAAGAACTTGAAAAAGAAGAAAAAGAAAAGAAATTAACTGAAGTTGATAAGAAATTGTTGAAGCGTAGAGCTCCGGTTGTTAGTATCATGGGACACGTAGACCACGGTAAAACAACTTTGTTGGATAGTATTCGAGCTTCTAAACACAAAATTGTTGCATCAGAAGTTGGCGGAATTACACAGTCTATTGGTGCTTATACGGTTTATTTGGATAACAATAAGGCTAAGAAAATCGTTTTCGTTGATACTCCGGGACACGAAGCATTTACAGAAATGAGAGCTCGTGGTGCGAAAGCTACTGATATTGCAATTTTGGTAGTTGCTGCAGATGACGGTATTATGCCACAGACAATTGAGGCAATTAACCATGCGAAAGCGGCTGATGTGCCGATTATTGTTGCAGTAAACAAAATTGATAAACCAGGTGCAAACCCTGACAGAGTTCTGCAACAGTTGACAGAACACGGTCTTGTTCCAGAAGAATGGGGCGGAGATACGATTACTGTCAAAGTTTCAGCTTTGCAAGGTACTGGTATTGACGAGCTGTTGGAATACATTTTGCTTGTTGCAGATGTTCAAGATTTGAAAGCAAATCCGAAGGCTGAAGCATCTGGTGTTGTAATTGAAGCAAACCTTGACAAAGGTAAAGGTGCGGTTGCAACGTTGTTGGTTCAGAACGGTACTTTGCGTGTCGGTAACTGTATTGTTGTCGGAACTGCTTGTGGCCGTGTAAGAGCGTTGCTTTCTGACTCTGGCGAAAGAATTCAAAAGGCAGAACCTTCTACGCCGGTTGAGATTTTAGGTTTGTCAGAAGTTCCACAGGCCGGTGATTACTTTGAAGTTGTTAAGAATGAAAAAGAAATGAAGGCGATTGTTCAGGAACGTAAAGAAAAAGAACGTGATAAACGTCTTGATGCTATGTTGCCGGCTCACGTTCGTCGTGAAGCAGTTGCGGGCGAGGACGATATTCCTCAATTGAACTTGATTATCAAGGCGAATACAAACGGTGCTGCAGAGGCTGTGTCTCAGGCAATTGCACAACTTGAATCCACTGAAATTAAGACAAAAATTATTCACGTTGGTGTCGGTGATATTTCAGAAGCCGATGTTATGTTGGCATCAGCATCAGGCGCGTTAATCCTAGGGTTTACCGTAAAAGAAGATGCAAATGCACTTGCAGCAGCTGAGCGTGAAGGTGTAACGATTAAGAAATACGATATTATCTATCAAATCTTAGAAGATATTGAAAAAACAATGTTGTCGTTGCTTGAACCGGAAGTTAAGGAAGTTGAACTTGGTAAAGCTGAAGTTCGTCAAGTATTCACAATTGGTAAGACAACAAAAATTGCCGGTTGCTATGTAACGGAAGGTAAGATTGTAAGAAGTAAAGATGCCGTTTTATATCGTGATGGCAAAGAAATCTTCCGTGGAGCAATTGATCAATTGAAACGTTTCAAAGATGATGTTAAAGAAGTTGCACAAGGCTTTGAGTGTGGTATTTCGTTTGCAAAATGGAACGACATAGAAATCGGTGATATTATTGAAGTTTCAACAACAGAAGAAGTTGAACGTAAAAGCTTATAATTAAATTTTTTCATACAAATTCAAGGCAGTAGGTAGATTAGACTTGCTGCCATTTTTTTATATATAAGTAAAAATGGCGAATTAATAATGTATTAGTCCTGTGCGGTCTGCAAGACTTTTCTGGGAACACGGAGTCACGTTTAACGCGAATGTGGCTACACACTCGCAAACAGGACAGCCTATATTAATGAAGCAACGTAGGGCGGGGTACCTACCCCGCCAAGATTAGTCTTGCGAAAAACTGATTTAGATGCAAAGATGCCAAGAGGCGTAGATGCATGGTCTGTTTTGGAAGAGTTATTCATGTGTATTCCTTTCAATTTACTTGTATTATACAATAAATAAGCTGGATTCTTTCGGCTTGAAGAATGTCAAGCCAAAAAGTTTGCGACTTTTCAAATATTGGTGTATAATCGTCGTATGAAGAGTGACAATATAAAAAAAGGAATAGCCAGAACGCCGCACAGAGGCTTGTTGATGGCAACAGGTGTTAGCAGAAAAAATATGAAAGCTCCGTTTATCGGAATTGCGAGTTCGTTTTCGGATCTTGTTCCGGGGCATATCGGAATGCGTGATTTGGAACGGCAAATTGAAAAAGGAATTCACACAGGTGGTGGTCAAGCCTTTATTTTTGGAGTTCCAGCTATTTGCGACGGAATTGCAATGGGGCACAGTGGAATGCGATATTCCTTGCCTTCTCGAGATTTAATTGCGGATTGCGTTGAAAGTGTTGCTGCTGCTCACCAACTTGACGGCATCGTTTTGTTGTCAAATTGTGACAAAATCACCCCAGGAATGCTTATTGGTGCACTTCGACTTAATATTCCGGCAATAATTGTCACAGCTGGTCCGATGCTTGACGGAGAATGTGGTGCACATCATAAATTAACTATGGTGACAGGCTCATTTGAGGCGGTTGGAAAATTTAGAAATGGCGAAATTTCTGAGGAAGAACTTCTTGCACTGGAAGAGGAGTCTTGTCCTTCTGGTGGTGCTTGTCAGGGTATGTACACTGCAAATACGATGGCGTGTTTGACAGAAGTTATGGGCATGAGTCTTCCATACTGCGCTTCAAGCTCTTCGGTTTCTGCGAAAAAACGTCGTTTGGCATTTGAAAGTGGTATGGAAATTGTCGATTTAGTGAAAAATGATGTAAAACCTTCTGATATTATTACTCGTGAAAGCTTGCGCAATGCAATTGTTGCGGATTTGGCACTTGGTGGTTCGACAAATACGTTTTTGCATATTCTTGCGATTGCAAATGCCGGCGGAATTGATATTACACTAAACGATTTTGAGGAGTTGAGCAAAAAAATTCATCAGATTGTAAAAATTAATCCGTCATCGACTTTAACAATGGCTGATTTTCATAATGCTGGCGGCGTTCCGGCTCTTATGCAGTCTTTGAGTGAGCATTGTAATCTTGATGACGAGGTAAAAGAATTTTATAAAAAAGTTTATCGTAATAAAGAAATAATTCCTGACTATGACCATTCGTCATACACACAAGCCGGGCTTGCGGTGTTGTACGGCAATTTGGCAAAAGATGGGTGCGTAATCAAAACATCAGGGGTTGCGCCTGAATGTTATACATTTGAAGGCGTTGCAAAGACATTCGATAGTGAAGAGGCTGCAATGGAAGCTTTGGAGACCGATAAAATCAAAGAGGGTGACGTTATTGTTATCCGTTTTGAAGGACCAAAGGGCGGCCCCGGCATGCGTGAAATGCTTGCTCCGACATCATTGTTAGTAGGTAAAGGTTTGGGTAAAAAGTGTGCACTTATTACAGACGGAAGATTTTCCGGAGCAACGCGCGGTATTTGTGTCGGACATATTTGCCCCGAAGCTGCCAATGGTGGAGAAATTGCTTTAATTAAGGACGGTGACAGGATTAAAATAGATATTCCAAACCGATCGATTGAACTTTTGGTTGACGAAGCAACTTTAAAATCTCGTCGAGAAAAACTTAAATCATTTGAGCCAAAAGTAAAATCAGGTTATTTATACAAGTATGCAAAAAATGTTCAAGATGCGTCACATGGGGCGATTGTTTAAGAAGTAAATAAGATGCCAAGAGGCAAAGTTTGTATCAAAAGAAGATACTAAGTTACTAAGGCACTAAGGGCGTATCAGGAATAGGAGACGACAAGTTCGAATCCTTAACAACACTTTCTCAACTGCTCTACAATTTTTTCTGTGCCGTCATATTTTGCAAGTGCCAAGGAATTCTTTTGTAGTTCGTTTAACTTGGTTTTATTTTTAACCAGCTCAGAAATTGCTTCATAGAATGTTTTTTCATTAGAGTTAGAATCTTCAATGTAGAGTCCAGCACCTTTCTCAACCATAAATTTTGCATTTTTTCTTTGGTGATCTGCTGCGGCGTGAGGGTATGGAACAAAAATCGGTGCAACTCCTGACGCTGAAATTTCGGAAATACTCAAGGAGCCAGAGCGAGAAATCGCTATATCAGATGCTTTTAAAGCAGTTACCATATCTTCAAAATACGGTTTTATAATTAAATTTTTGTCAGCCTCATATTGCGGGTAATCTCGAATTAATTGCTCAATTACTCTGTCATAATTTTTTTTGCCGGTCTGGAAAATTACTTGCATATCAAACTCTTTAGAAAAAGTCTGAATAACTCCGACAGTTGCGTCATTAATAGTTCTTGCACCTTGCGAACCGCCCATTACAAGAAGTGTCAATTTGTTTTGAAGGTCTAATTTTTTTCTCGCTTCTTCCTTGCTCAATGTCTGAAATGCTGCACGGATAGGATTTCCGTTGACGTAGCAGTTTGGGTTGTTTATAAATTTACAAGCACTTTCAAATGCAACAGATACACATCTTGCCCCTTTAGAAAGTTTACGAGTTACAAGTCCAGGTTGAGCGTCGCAATCGTGCATCATATAAGGAACTTTGAGGATTTTTGCAGCAATCAATGACGGAGCTGAAACATAGCCCCCAGTACCAAAAACTGCGTCGGGCTTGTATTTTAATATATAATAGCAACATTTGGTTATCGCAAAACAAAGTTGAATTGTCCATTTTACTAAGTCAAGACTGATTTTTCGGGGCATTCCGTGAACATTTACCCCTAAAAATTTATAGCCTTTTTGAGCAACAATATCAAATTCTAGGTTTTTAGGATTTCCGACATAAAAAATTTCATCACCTTTAAGGGCTTCTGCCACTGCAATTGCCGGATATATGTGACCGCCTGTTCCACCACCTGTTATAAAATATCTGCTCATTAATATCTGTCCCTTATTTTCTTAATTCTTTTTTTAGAAATATTTAAAAGTATTCCAACCATAATCAATGAAACGATTAAAGAAGAACCTCCATAACTAATGAATGGGAGAGGAACGCCGGTTGTCGGCCAAAATGAACTTGCAACACTCATATTCATTAGTGCCTGGAATGTAATTGAGAACGTAATTCCGATTGCCAGAAGTTTGCCGTACATGTCCGGACATCTTGAGGCAATGATTAATCCTCGATAAAAGAATGTTACAAATAGACCGATAATAAGAAAACAGCCTATAAATCCCGTTTCTTCGGCAATAATTGCAAAAATAAAGTCGGTATGGCATTCCGGCAAGTATGAAAGTTTTTGAATAGAACCGCCATAGCCAACTCCCCAAAAACCACCTGATGCAAACGCAATTAAGGATTGTATAATGTTGTAACCTGCTCCCAACGGGTCAAGTTCAGGGTGACGCCAAGTTTTTAAACGTTGTAGCTGATACGGTTTAATGATTGTTGTTAAGCCGATAATTCCTGTTATAATAATTGTTCCGATACTGCTTAAAAACAGTTTAACAGAACCGCCAGCTGCCATATACATAACAACAGTTGTCATTCCAAGCAAAATTACCATTGACAAGTTTGGCTGAATAAATGTCAAGCCCGCCATTGCAATAATCGGGAAAAATGCCCATACCCATTTGTTTTGGTCGAAAAGATTTGCGTCTTTGCGGAATGCGTTTGCCAAAAGCAAAACAACTGCCGGTTTTGCAAATTCTGACGGTTGAAGTTGGTAAAAACCTAAATTAATCCATCGTTTTGCGCCGTTTACAACCATACCCAAAGGGGTGAAATCAACTAAAAACAAAGCAATCAAGACCCCTGCCATCACAGCAGTATTCCAAGTTGCAAGTTTTTTGTAATCGTAATTCATGAAATATTTCATGGCAATAAAGCCGATAACCAAGCCTGCAAACTGTTTTATAACAAATTGAAGAGGATTGCCGCCTTCATCAAGACATTTTGGCGCAGTGGCAGAAAAAATTGCCAAAAAGCCAATTACAACAAGAAAAGTGACAACAATCAAAAGCGTCTTGTCGGGCGCAGAAATTATTACACTTTTAACTCGTGGGTCATAGTGATTTGGCTCTTGTCTAATTGATCTTTGATAGGACATATTCTTTGAAAATCCTTCCTCTCTCTTCATATCCGCTAAACATATCAAAACTTGCGCACGCAGGTGACAATAAAACGACATTTGGATTTAGCTCAATTGCTTTGTCAATCGCGCTTTGCATAGAATTTTCTCTGAGAATGTTGTCAAAGCCGTTTTTTCTAAGATTTTCATCAAATCTGTCGGCTGCTTCGCCAATCAAAATCACTGTTTTGATATGTTTTTTTATAGCTTCGCAAAATTCTGTCAAATCTGTATTTTTGTCGCGTCCGCCTGCAATTAGTGTAACGTCACAATTATTAAACGAATTTATTGCAACAAGGCTTGCTTCCGGATTTGTAGCTTTTGAGTCGTTATAAAAAACAGTTTTTCCGATTTGTGCAAACTTTTCCAATCTGTGCTCAGGAACCTTAAAAGACATAATTGATTTTCTAATGTCGTCGTCAGAAATTCCTTCCAATTTTGCCACAATCACTGCACACATAACGTTTTGATAATTGTGATTTCCGATAAGCGGACAGTCTTTCAAATCGATAATTTTTTCTTCTTTGCCATTACGTTTAAAATAAATTGCTTTATCTTTTATGTAAGAACAGTTTTCGCCTATTTCGGCGTCAAACAAAAATACAGTTCCGCCACAATGTTTTGAAAATTCTAAAAGTCTTTCATCTTTTGCGTTTAAAACTGAAAAAGCAGGTGCTTGCGGAGTTTTAAATATTTTGGCTTTAGCTTTAAAATAGTTCTCCAAACCTTGATGCCAGTCGATGTGGTCAGGCGTAAAGTTTGTAAAAACGGAGATTTGGGGCTGGAATGAGTTACTATATTCCAATTGGAACGAACTGCATTCGCAAACCATATAATCCACATCTTTGTCAAGTAAATCACAAGGTGGAACACCGTAATTCCCGCAAGGTTCAGCCTTGTATTCAGATGTCAAAATGTGCGCAGTCAATGCTGTTGTTGTTGTTTTTCCGTTCGTACCGGTAATTGCAATGAACGGAGTTTGAGTCTGTGTGGCAGCAAGTTCAACCTCTGAAATTACAGGAATTTCAGCTTCTTTTAACTTCGGCATAATCTCTGCTCTCGGTGGAATTCCGGGACTTGTTACGGCAATATAAGAATTTTGAATAAATTCGTTGCTATGTCCGCCAAACTCAACTTTTATGCCCAATTTTAAGAGTTCATCAAGTTTTTCTTTGTCCTCTGATTTTTCTGCCCTAAATTCTGTTATATAAACTTCTGCTCCAACTTTATTCAAGTATTTTGCGGCTGAAATTCCACTTTTGGAAAATCCTAATACCAAAACTTTTTTGTCAAACAATTTTAAACTCGGACAATTCATTATAAAATTCCTCTATTAATCAAAATATAAATTACAACGGCCGAAACTGAAAGGATTGCAGATACTGTTGCAAATACAGTTACTACCTTCTTTTCACTCCAGTTACATAACTCAAAATGGTGATGGATCGGAGCCATTTTGAAAACTCTTTTTCCGGTTGATTTAAAACTCGCAACCTGAATAATTACGGACAAAGTTTCCATAACAAAAACGCCTGCAATTATGATAAGAAGAATTTCAAACTTGCCTAAAATCGCAACTGTGCCAAGCAACCCACCGATTGCAAGAGAGCCTGTATCTCCCATAAATACTTCTGCTTTTGGTTTGTTATATTTCAAAAATCCAACCAGTGCGCCGGCAAGACAAGCTGAAATAATTGCAGCTTCCGGATAGCCTGAAAAATAAGCAATCAATGCACAAGCCGAGAACGCAAAAGTTCCTGTTGATGCAGCCAAGCCGTCAAGTCCGTCTGTCAAATTGTAAGCATTTGATGCTCCTGTAATTACAAACACTGCGAAAATTGGATATAACCAACCTAAATGCAAGCTGTAATGTCCGATTGCTACATCAGTTGCTCCGGATTTTGTCATCATCAAATACAATGTTGGCAATAATGCAATTGCAATTTGTCGCAAAAGTTTGCCTTTAGCAGACATTCCGTCGTTTTTCTTACCTTTGATTTTCAAATAATCATCTTGAAAACCTTCAAATGTATAGAATAAAAGAGTTAGCAATATGATAAAAGCTTCTGTATCAAGGCTTTGATTCATTGCAAGAGCGATTATTGAACCCAAAATCGTTGCAACAATTATAAAAACGCCACCTGTTGTAGGTGTACCTTGTTTTTTAGCGTGAGCTTCCGGAGCGCAATCCTTTACGTACTGTCCAATCATGTGTTTTTTCAAAAAATCAATGTATGGAACTCCAAAGAGTAGACATAATATAATTCCTAGTAAAAATGCAACTGCTAACATTATCATAATTTTATTCCTGCTTTCGTAAAACTATTGTATTTCAACGGCTTGCGCCTAATTTATTTTTTAAATTCTCAATTATCTCTTCAAACTTCATCGAGCGAGAAGCCTTTAAAAATATTGTAATACCACCATGTAAATTATCAAGAATGTAACGAGATGTTTCAAGATTATCGTTGAAGTTTTTAACTTCAAATCCGAATTTTTCTAATTCTTTTCCGATATAATCAGCCAGATTGCCGACTGTCAAGAATTTTGCAGATTCTCCTTGGAATTTTTTGCCAAGGAACTCTCCAACCTCTTTGTGAAGTTCAATTTCGTTTTCTCCAAGTTCGCCCATATTTCCCAAAATCACAACAGGATTGGTGTATAGCTCCAAAAACGTTGCAACAGACGCCTTCATAGACTCAGGATTAGCATTGTAGCTATCATTAATCACTGTGAAATCTCTAATTTTTTCTTCTTCCCATCGTTTTTCAATTGGGTGGTAAGACAAAAGTCCTCGTTTGATTTCGTTATAAGTCATTCCGAGTTTATACCCGATTTCTATTGCAGCAAGAGAGTTTTCAATATTGTAATCCCCTTCAACATTGAGCTCATATTCTTTTTCTTTATAAATAAATTTTGAATAACTTTTACGTTTTTCTAAAATTTCAACATCATTTATTGAGTAAAAAATCTTTTCGCCGTCAAAGTTTGCAAACTTTTTTAATCTCGGATTATCGTTTGCGATCAAAGCTTTTTTGAGGTGGTTTGTAATCTCACATTTTGCTTTTGCAATGTTGTCAAGACTGCCAAGACGTCCGATATGAGCGGAACCTGCATTGGTAATAACCGCAAAATCAGGCTCTGCGTACTTGTCGATAAGTTCAATTTCTCCAAAACCACGCATACCCATTTCTATAATTAAAACTTCCGTATCCTCAGACATTGTTAGCACTGTTTGGCAAAATCCGATTTCGTTATTGTGGTTTGAATAAGTTTTGTGAGTCTTGAATTTTGCAGAAGCAACCGCATAAATCATTTCTTTTGTAGTTGTTTTGCCTGAACTTCCCGTAACTCCGATAGTTATTGGTTTAAATTGATTTCTTTTAAAATTAGCAAGCTCTAAATATGCGATTTTTGTATCAGGAACTTTTATCGAAAATTCCGCAGGACAGTCGTCTTTGGTGCAGAAACAACCGACAGCTCCGGCTTCAATTGCTTTGTCACAAAATTTTTCACCATCAAAGTTTTCGCCTTTTAATGGAAGATAAATATCACCCTTTTTTATAGTTCTTGTGTCTGTGGAAATCTCATATTCTCCGCTGATTTCGCCATCAATTTCGGCATTTGTAGCTCTTCTTATCTCGTCAACAGTAAATTTCATCATACCTCTCCGTACTGTTTTATTTTACCGCAAACAAATTCAGATAAACACAAAGTTAATAAATATTAATAGAGCTTGACATAAGGACTTGTCCCATGGATAATAACAGATGTATTAGTATGCGGTAAATCGTTATAAAATTTTCTCAACTAGCCGAAAACCCTACGCTTATGAGAAAAACGAAACCCACAAAGAAAGGAAAATTGAAATGTTCGCAATTGTAGAAACAGGCGGAAAACAATATCAAGTTGAAGAAGGAAGATACCTTGATGTTGAATTGCTAGAAGGCGACAAAGATTCAAAAGTAGTTTTTGATAAAGTCGTTATGATCGTAAACGGTAAAAAATCTAAAGTAGGTCAACCTTATGTTGCTGGTGCATCTGCTGAAGGAACAATCGTAAAACACGATAGAGCTAAAAAAGTAATCGTTTACAAACAAAGACCTAAAAAAGGTTACAGAAGAAAACAAGGTCATAGACAAGGCTTTACAAGAGTTATGATTTCTAAAATCAGAACTTCTGCTCAAAAGAAAGCTGCTGAAACAGAAGAAGCATAAGGCTTCTCAAATCAGATGAGGAAATTCCTCAAATCTAATTAAAGTGATACAACTAACACGTATAAAATTTGAACAAACAAATTTATACGGAGTATAAGGAGAATAAAAAATGGCACATAAGAAAGGTATGGGATCTACCCGTAACGGTCGTGACTCCGAAGCTAAGCGTTTGGGCGTTAAAAAATTCGGCGGCGAAATCGTTAAAGCAGGTAACATTATCATTCGTCAAAGAGGAACAAAAGTTCACCCTGGTAACAATGTAGGTATCGGATCAGATGACACATTGTATGCTTTGATTGACGGACAAGTTAAATTCGAACCACACAGACGTGACAGAAAACAAGTTAGCGTTTACGCAGTGTAAGAGTTTAATAGCATAATTATCAAAAAAGCTCCATTTTATGATGGAGCTTTTTTATTGTAAAAATTTGTTAACAATAACACTAAAATCCTAAAGTTTTTCTCCAAACTAACCGATAAAAAAAGAGTAATCAGAAAGTAATGGAGAATTTATATATGCTAAAAAGAATTAAAACACCTTCGTGTAATGTATGCGACAGTGTGGAATTTATATTAAGAGGAGCGAGAAAACGTCGCAATATGGCGTTAGCAGCTGCAAAAAGAATTAATGCAGATGCAGGTATTCAAGCAAGACTGCAAGCAGTCAAATAGTGCTTATTTATTTAGTAAGAATTGAGAGTTTATACTACAAAGACCGAGTTTTTCGGTCTTTATTTTTTGCATATTAAATTTCTATAAAGATTGTAAAATTTACACTTGCTTTTGAGTTGTCTTTATTTTATAATATAATTGTGAAATAATTCACGAATAAACAAAAATTTATTTCTGAAACTAATTTACAAGATGTGCGTTATGCACAATATACAAGGAGAAAAATATATGACAACAAAAAGCAAAAAAACTGTCGAATCTCTTGAAAAGACTTTAAACAAGTCTTCTCTTGTTGACAGTGCTGAACAATTGGAATTGCTTATCGAAAGAGCTAAAAAAGCTCAAAAGATTTTTGCAACATTTACTCAAGAACAAGTTGATGCAATCTTCAAAGCAGCTGCAACTGCCGCTGACAAAGCTCGTATTCCTCTAGCTAGATTAGCTCATGAAGAAACTGGTATGGGCGTTTTAGAAGATAAAATCATTAAAAACCACTTCGCATCAGAATATATTTACAACAAACACAAACACGCTAAAACTTGTGGTGTAATTAAAGAAGATAAAGCAAACGGCATTAAAGTAGTTGCTGAACCTCTTGGTGTTATCGCAGGTATTGTTCCTACAACTAACCCTACTTCAACAGCTATTTTTAAATCATTAATCGCTTTAAAAACAAGAAACGCAATCATCTTCTCACCACACCCTAGAGCTACGAAATCAACAATTGCAGCTGCTAAAGTTGTTTACGAAGCTGCAGTAAAAGCTGGTGCGCCAGAAGATATTATCGGCTGGATTGATGTTCCATCTATCGAATTGTCTAGCCAATTGATGCAACACCCTAACATCGCTTGCATTTTGGCAACAGGTGGCCCTGGCATGGTTAAAGCTGCTTATTCATCAGGAAACCCTGCATTAGGTGTTGGGCCTGGTAACGCTTGTGCTTTGATTGATGAAACTGCTGATATTCAAATGGCTGTTTCTTCAATATTGATGTCAAAAACTTTCGACAACGGTATGATTTGTGCTTCTGAACAATCAGTTGTTGTTGTCGACGAAGTTTACGAAGCTGTTAAGAAAGAATTCATCTATCGTGGTGCATATCTTTTGAACGCTGCTGAAGAAAAGAAAATGATAGATCTTCCGTTCATCGATCCTAAACGTGGTACAGCTCACCCTGACATCGTTGGTCAAAGCGCTTACAACATTGCTAAATTGTCAGGTTTTGAAATTCCAAAAACTGCAAAAATCTTGTTGGCTGAAAGACCTTCTGTTGATTGGGAAGATCCGTTCTCAAGAGAAAAACTTTCTCCAATCTTGACTATGTACAGAGCAAAAGATTTCGAAGCTGCTGCACAAGTTGCTTTTGAATTGGTTTCAAAAGGTGGCGCAGGTCACACAGCAGACCTTTACACAGATGCTAGAAGCCAAGAAAGAATTGACAAATATGCTAACATGATGCCTGCTTGCCGTGTATTGATTAACTCTCCATCTGCATTAGGTGGTATCGGCGACTTGTACAACTTCAAACTTGAACCGTCATTATCATTAGGTTGCGGTTCTTGGGGTAAAAACGCCGTATCAGGTAACATCGGTGTTGAAAACTTATTGAACTACAAAACAGTTGCTGAAAGGAGAGAAAATATGCTTTGGTTCAAAGTTCCGCCAAAAGTTTACTTCAAAAGAGGCGCTGTTGATTTAGCTCTACGTGAACTTGAAGGCAAAAAACGTGCATTCATCGTAACAGATAGATTCTTATTCAATTCTGGTGCAGTTGATAGCATTATTAAAGTATTGGATGAAATTGGTATCGACCACGAAGTATTCTTCGATGTAAAACCAGATCCAACATTGTCAACAATCAGACAAGCTATGGAAATTATGAAACCATTTGAACCTGATGTAATTATTTCATTAGGCGGCGGTTCTCCTATGGATGCTGCTAAAATTATGTGGTTATTGTATGAACAACCAGATACAGTATTTGAAGATGTTGCAATGAGATTCTTAGATATCAGAAAAAGAATTTGTAAAATTCCTGAACTTGGTAAGAAAGCAACAATGGTTGCAATCCCTACTACATCAGGTACTGGTTCTGAAGTTACACCTTTCGCAATCATTACTGATGACGAAACTCACGTAAAATATGCAATTGCAGATTACGCTTTAACTCCAAATATGTCAATCATCGACCCTAACTTCGTTGATGGTATGCCAAAAGGCTTGACAGCAGCATCTGGTATCGACGCATTAGTTCACGCAACTGAAGCTTATGTATCTTGTATGGCTACAAACTTTACAAATTCAAACGCTTTGGAAGCAGCTAAATTAATCTTCAGATACTTGGAAAGATCATACAAAGAAGGTGCTAACGATCCTATCGCAAGAGAAAAAATGCACTATGCAGCAACAATTGCAGGTATGGCATTCGCTAACTCATTCTTAGGTTTGTGCCACTCAATGGCTCACAAACTAGGTGCTATGTTCCACGTACCACACGGTGTAGCTAACGCATTGTTATTCAGACAAATCATCAAATACAACGCAGTTGATTGTCCTAAAAAACAAGCAATCTTCCCTCAATACAAGTTCCCTAACGCTAAGGCTAAATATGGCCAAATCGCTGACGAACTTGGTTTGGGCGGTAAAACTGATGATGAAAAAGTTGAATTGTACATCAAAGCTATTGAAGATTTGATGAAGAAAATCAACTTGCCATTCTCTATTAAAGAATTTGGTGTATCAGAAGAAGACTTCAACGCTAAATTGGATGAAATGGTAGAACTTGCATTTGACGACCAATGTACAGGTGCAAACCCTGCATATCCATTGATGGAAGATATTAAAGCAATTTATATCGACGCATTCAACGGTGTTGTTAGAGATTACTATCCTAGCAAATAGGAGAAGCGTGCCGCTTCACCCACCCATTAGGGATTGGAGTTGGAGAAAAGGCATTGACTACGTAAAAGCGTGCCGCTCCACCCACCCATTAGGGATTGGAGTTGGAGAAAAGGCATTGACTACGTAAAAGCGTGCCGCTCCACCAACCCATAGGGATTGGAGTTGGAGAAAGGGCAATGACTACGTAAAAGTGTGCCGCTCCACCCACCCATTAGGGATTGGAAGTTGGAGAAAGGACAAATAAAATTAGAAGAACCGTCAGAAATGGCGGTTCTTTTTTGTCGCAGTCTTTTTTGTCAAACTGAAAAGACAGAAAATCAAGCGTCCAGCGGAGATTTTCGTCTTATTCTGAATCTTTTGTTAATAAATGTCACTCCAGACTTTAATTCAGAGTCTCCCTTGATTTGATATTAGATTCTGAATAGCAAGAATATTATATGCTCGCTATTCGCTTGCATCAATATTCTAAGCTTTCAGAATGACGACTAAAGTAGTTGCAATTTTTACGAAAACTAATAACTGTAACTGTCACTCCGGACTACGATCCGGAGTCTATTCAGAGTCGTAATAAATTACGTAGTCAAATTGCTACGATAGCGAAATGAGCAATAACTTGTTAGCAAAACAAACAGCAAAACGAGTGTTGTTTGAACGGTAAAGTAAGTAGGTTGTGCTTTCTAGCCCATCATCAGATAATATGCAAAAACAGACCTGAGATTTCAGGTCTGTTTTTGTAATTCGTTTTTTATCAACTATGCTTGAATTGAAGAATTAGCGATAATTTCCATTTCTTCCAATGAAGCATAAACTGCGTGGCAACCGCAATCTACGTACAAGATTTGACCGGTTGTACCTGTTGACAAATCTGATGCCAAGTAAAGACCTGCTTTACCAACATCTTCCAAAGCAACGTTACGTCCAAGAGGAGCTTTTGCAACAGCTGCTTTAAGCATTTTGTCAAAGCCTGAAATACCTTTTGCTGCAAGAGTTTTAACAGCACCGGCAGAAATACAGTTAACTCTAACGCCTTTTTTACCAAGGTCAGCTGCCAAGTATCTCATTGAAGATTCAAGAGCTGCTTTTGCAACACCCATTACGTTGTAGTTTGCAACTACGTATTCTGAGCCTAAGTAAGTCAATGCAAATACAGATGCGCCTTCGTTCAAGATAGGTTCAGCGTGTTTGCAAAGTGAAATTAGAGAGTAAGCACTAACGCCCAATGCTAAATCCCAACCAGCACGAGATGTGTCGATAAATCTTCCTTGTAAATCTTCTTTTGCAGCAAATGCAACAGCGTGGATTACGAAGTCTAATTTCCCGTAAACTCTTTCGCATTCTTTGAATACAGCAGCAACTTCGTCGTCTTTTGTAACGTCGCAACTCATAATAACTTTTGCGTCCATACCTTCTGCGATAGGTCTAACACGTTTTTCCATAGCTTCTCCAGCGTATGTGAAAGCGATATCAGCACCAGCTTCATAAAGTTGTTTTGCAATAGCATAAGCAATCCCGTGAGTGTTAGAAACTCCGAAAATTACACCTTTTTTACCTTCCATTAGTTTCATAAGTTATA
>ERZ1034878.387-NODE-387-length-21647-cov-32.383938_pt1 | contig 21647 bp, 17 predicted proteins | sample MGYA00520593_ERZ1034878 | MGnify/ENA primary metagenome ERZ1034878 (study PRJEB33766, sample SAMN09781724) | gut metagenome | biome: gut microbiome | host: Homo sapiens | place: Madagascar | study: EMG produced TPA metagenomics assembly of the PRJNA485056 data...
ATGATATAGGAGGTAAAAAATATGACTGAAACAGAAATAACTATGTTAATACATTCATTCTTATTTAACACTGGGTGTAGATTTACAGGAAAAGGGTGCCGACATATTAGTGAATACATACGTTATTCTATACATGAAAATAGAGATATCACTATAAACGAATATAAAGACATGCGTAGAGACATTGCTAAACGTGATATGCAATTAGTAACCAATGTTGAAAGTTTATGTCGTGCAGTTATCAAAACTGCATATGCTAAAATGCAAAATATGGATAAAGATTTTATGTATACAACATATCACATTGACATAACAAAGGGATGCCCTACAGTTATTGATTATGTAAATTTAGCAAGTAGATATTTAAGAAATGTTATCGAGGAGAAAAATAATACGTGCGATTAAGCACGTATTATTTTTTTGTATTTTATATGTTAGGATGCATTAGACTTGGCAGGTGCATTGGTTGGGTTGTGACCAGCAATGGACTTATTCATAGCCTTGTTAATACGAGCATTAACATCCTTACCACCTGCAGTATGCATATTGGCAGCCTTATGTCTAGCGTTCTGCTGAGCAGCCTTTACATTACGAGTTGCCATAGGAGTATACTTCTCAAAGAGCTTCTCGCGATACTCTCTCATGAGATCTCTATACTTCTTATACTTGGTGTAGTTAGGATCACCCTTCTTCATTGCAATACGAATGCACTCTCTGTTGATAAGTCTCTTGCGATTCTTTTCCTTCCAGTTTTCAACTCTCATTACCTTTGTAGCCTCAAGAGCAGACTGTGCATCGTCGATAAGACCATACATTTCCCAGTCATAAGCATTCTCAGTAACTAAATCCTGGAACTCGTCGAGATCATCACAAGATTCCATCATCATGTCTAAGAACATAGAAGATTCGGTTGCAGAATCGAGGCTGTCATCATCGAAATCAGAATCATCCTCGAATGTAACAGATTCCTCGGACATATTATATGCTTTGTCTATATTTTTCTTAGCGATTGCTGCTGTACCGAATCCAAGTCCGGCTACACTCGCACCTGAATTTACGGCAATCAGCATGTGCTTTAATGAGAGTATTGATGCTTTATAGCCCACAAGTGGTGCTACTATGCAAGTACCAACGCTAATAATACCACCGACAATACCAAGCACCTTTGTTATTTTTGTCTTGTCCTCAGTGTATTCTTTCAAAGCGTTGTGTAATTTTTCTACATTCTCTGGATTATTTGGTATTTCTTTGATCTTCTTTAAGCAATATTTTATAAATTGTATGCCCTTGCTATTCAAATCTTTCTTAGTTACTACCGTATTTTCATCAATAGTAAACTCATCATAATGCTTATCCATCATCTTATGAGTATCCATATACTTGATGAAATTATCCATAGATTTGATAGCATCGTTTTTCTTCATACCACTATCAATCATTTTCTTAACTGATAACTGAGGTACTTCTTCCCATGCACTCTCTGTTGCGGCATCTTCAATATCAAAATCAATATCGAAATCAAATGCATCTTCATTAGCATCTACATTATCTGCCTTAGTATCTGTCTTGCCTGCGTCGAATGTAACTTCGATTGAGATGTTGCCATATGCCCAATAATACTCAGTACGTATATCCTCGTCATTTGATTCATAATGATCTGCATCAGCATCTGAATCAACACCGTTAAATGTAACATTTATCTTACAACCATATTTTGACTCCACGGTTGCCTTAGCCTTGGAAGAGTTGAATGTGGTTATAGCAGATGCCAGTACATTTTTATACTCTGAAAGGATCTTATTTTCAACTGGTTCAATATTCTTTTCAATGTATTCATCATTTGCATTATCGTCCTCTAGAGTTTTATACTCAAATGTATAAGTAGGAGTGCGCAGAGAAGAAACCATTTTCGCACTTACTGCGTTATTAGAATCTTGAACTGAAAATTTGCAATCTGATGTGAATTTCTTCATATCATCATCATTTGCCTTCTGCTTTTTAACCTTCTTATATTCAGATGACTTAAAATATGCATTTTTCTTTATGGCAGACTCGAATGATTTAAAGCACTCGGTATTTACATCATTCAGACAATCACCAATCTTGTTAGCAATTTCGGGATGTTTCTTTAGTATACGTTTACGCTTCATATCATTAAGCATAGATTTAAAACTAACTATCATCACCGTGAAACCGGCAACAGCCATTGTAATTCCAACCGCCGCACCAACAATGCCTTCTTCTGCAGGTTCAGCGTCATCATCGATATCAGAATCTACACTCAGGCTTTCGAGCAATGCATCGATTTCGTCATCGTGTATAGACTCTTCAACAGCCTGATCAAAGTCGTCTAAAATTTGTACATCGTTCATAGTATTTCCTCCTATGCTTTCATTAGCATTATTTTTTAAGGTAATGTTTTTCCTTATTATAAGCTTTGTTTGTAAAAAATCCCATAATTGTGTTTTTAAATGAATATCATGTTAATGACTATTATATAACAGAAATATTTATTTCTAAAAAACATGAGGTGAATAATATATGGAATTAGCTAATTCCCCTATTACATTTAAAGATGGATGGATAGAACAAAATTTATCTGTCTTAATTCGTAAATACAAAATTCCACCAGAGCAGCATCAGTTATATCGAAATAAATTGTCAGATGTTTATGATGCAAGAATAAAACGTACAAAAATCAATGTAGTTAATAACTACAAAAATGTTTCTATACGTTCTGATACAGAAGAAGTTGCAAATCTTATACTCAGTCAAAAAGTAATAGTTGGCGGAGATGGCGTACTGTATAAACAACATGAAAATGGTACATCATTCCTGGTACCTATTATTATAGACTTGCAAAAAGAACGCGCGGACGAAAAGAAAAAGAGAGATGAATATGAGAAGAACTCTGACCAATGGTTATACCACGACTTAGGTCAAAGTAATAAAAAGATAATCATCAATGCACTATATGGATTATTAGGATATTCCAGATTTCAATTCTTTAACGTAAATCTGGCACAATCCGTAACTGCAATGGGTCAAAATATAATATCTACTGCAGCGTGTGCATTTGAAAATTTCTTATCAGATAATACAAAATTTCTAACATTTAATGAAATGGTGATGTATATTGATATGATATGCAATGAATGCGACTCCATTCGTATTGCATATCAATATATTTTTAATCAAATACCAGAAATTACCATAGATATGATTATACTAAGATTACGTAAAAGAACTTATCATCCATTAACCGATGATCAGTCTATGTACATAGTAGAGTATGTAAAAGCATTGTCATCCGAGCAGAGGAAATTATTATATTATAAAAATAATTTTCTGGCTTTTAACGAATTGCCATTTATGGTGGATTTATTACAGCAAATAATGGACAATATTCAGATATTGAAACTTGGTGAACTGTATGCATTCGAACCTAATAATGCTAAAAAAACAGGAACCGTTGCTACTGATAATGCATTGACACTAGTAACTCAATTGCTAGATTTATATGACAAATTCGTATTAGTAACACACCCCGTATTTGATAGAGCACGTAGAACGCAATACACTACCAAAAAATCTGTATTATATATCGATACAGATTCCAATTTCATTGGTTTGGATAGATTCATTACACAATTTAGCAAATTAACCAGCGACAAATTTAACAGTAAACCGGATTTTATTTTCAAGTCAGCATCTATAATGACCATGATTTTATCATTTGTAGTAAAACGTAATTTTGAAGATTTCACTGATTGTCTTAATATCACCAAAGAATATGCAAAGCGATTGAAGATGAAGAATGAATTCTTCTTCTCTATCATGCTATTCGGTCTTGTTAAGAAAAGATATATCGGTAATATGATACTTCAAGAAGGTAAACTTATTAAAGATGGTAATGGATTAGTTGAAGTAAAGGGATATGACTTCAAGAAAGCTGGTACAAAAAAGGAGGTAAGAGAATATATCTCTGGAATAATTGAGCGTTGTATCATTAAACCAGAGCAGATTGATATATGCGACATCTATAGAGAATGTGATGCATTTAAAGACAAAATACGAAATGACATCAACTCAGGTTCTAATCTGTATTATCGACAGTTGAGTGTATCCGTAGCATCCAGATACAAATTGCCTTATTCCAATCAAGGAGTTAAAGGCACCATTGTTTGGAATGCATTTAACCCAGATAATACAATCGAGTTGCCTGCTGAAGTGGATATTATTCCAATCAACCTCTTTGAAGGATTCACAGATAAAGCTTTCGAAAAGTTCCTGAAAGATCCAATAACATTTTACCAAGACCCCAAAAATTTAAATAAACAACAAAACCTATATAACTTTATGAAAAAATATCCGGTTCAATTCGATTTATTCATGCAAAGATTTGTCAATAATAAAAATTTGCCTGAAGAGGTTAGATATAAACCAATAACATCAATTGCAAAACCGAGATATTTATCAGAGTTACCCGAATGGTTACCGTCAATTATCGATACCGAAAAGATTGAATCGACAGTAATCAATCTAGTTAATCCAATTATGGAATCTTTGGGATCAGTTCTCCTCAAAGGAAAAACAGGTCCTATGTATTCTACTATAGTCAATTTTTAATTAAAAAAGGAGATATTAACCATGGCTTACACTCAGAATTATTCACAGAATGATCGTCCCTTTACTTATTTCAAGGCATCTACTGATGCCTTGAGTATGTATAGCAATGATGCTATGCTCAGAATAACCTATTATGATACAACTTTACAGATTGAACTTCGTAAAGTTGTAATGAGCGATGATGGAAAGAGAAAATTCCCTAAGCCTGAAAAGGGTAAGGAAATTAATGTAGTTCTTACTATGGACAAGGTTCAGGCTTTGTCTGATGCAATTGATCGTCACTTTATACCCAAGTTTGAAGCATTGGTAGAGCGTTATAATTCTACTGGTGAACCTGGCACACCGAGCAGTGTTGCAATGATGGGTGATAGACAGGGTACAAAGTTGATTTCTATCAGTACAGGAGAAGCTGGTCAGAAGGGTTATGAACCAGAGATTACTATATACACAGATATTGGAGAAGATAGAATCCCTGGAAATAAGGTAACATTTAAGACATCTTCAGTACCTGTTCTTATTGATTACAATGAGAAGACTGGTGATTTCGGTGTTATCAACACAGTTCCTCAGTTCTATATATTCATGATTGCTCTCCATTCCTTCATCGAAACCATCAATAAGGCTTCACTGCATTTCTCTAAGACAAGAGAAAGTGCATCAATGCTTGATGTAGTTGAGAGAATCGCAATTGCACTCAATGTTCCAGTACAAACAAAATCAACTTACGGTGGCGAAGTTGGTGGAACTGGTGGTAAAGCAAATAACTTTGCAAATGCCACAATTAACTATGAAAATAGTTCATTAGAGGATATGATTTATTAATCATATCTCAAATATAAAATACTGGATATATCAATTATATCCAGTATTTTTTTGGAGGTTAAAATCATATGGATTTTTTAGCACATATTGAAGAAAATAGAAATGAAGTACTTGCTATTCCATTTAATGGTTGGCTTAAAAATATAGGAGAAATGATGGTTAAATTCATTTTTTCTACAGGAAAAATATATGAATGGACACGGAAATATCCATTCATAAAAGATATCACTATGACGTTAGAGCAACAAAAGTTGTTTAATGTTACATCTTTTTATACATCATTATCTTTTTTGAATGAAATGTATAAAAGTAATCGTAATGTATTAAAAGAAGAACTACAAAAAGATTATAGTGAAATGATGAGCTATTTAAACCCAAACTCTGCAGCTATAACTAATATGGAAATAATTTTGATAAGATTGCTGGAAGAGGGCTTTGTAAAAAAGGTATACATCTATTCACCTTGGTTTAGTCCAGAAATCAAAGAATATTTAAATAGGGTAATTATCAAAAATCGTGATAAAGTGGTTCTTATCGAAAATGATGTTATTGGAACCTTTAAAAGTTATCCGGACATAACAACTTTGTTTGTTGATGAAGTCGAAGATTTAATGCGACTGATACAGAGTTATCCTGATAATGATATGGCAATGAGAAACAAATTTTTTGTAATATCGGCAAATCCTTCATTAACAAAAGAAGCTAAAGAGTTAAATGTACGGAATGGTAGATTAGAAGATGCTAAAGAGATATATAAATATCAGGGATATATGCAATCTCTTAGAAGTCGTTTTAATAGCGATGCTACATATTTACAATTAAAAATGATGGTTAATCCAGCATCAGCAGAAACATAATTTTGCTGGTATAAATCAATTTTTAATACAACTTTGATATAATTATTTATATTATGGAGGTATAATCTTAATGATTACTAATGATTTGATTAAAGATGTAAAATTTGGTAGCAACATCACCGATGGTGAAGAATTCAAGGACTTGCTGGAAGTTATTGCTTCTGTAGTGTGTGACTCCGTTGTGAAGACCCTTGGTCCTTATGCAGCTACAACTATTATCGATGGTGGTGCTACAACTTATTCTACAAAGGATGGCTGGAGTGTTGTTAATACTTTACGTTTTGGCGATCCCATTGAAAATACCTTATTCAAGTTTATTAAGGATATTTCATTCTCTTTGAATAGCAAAGTTGGTGATGGTACAACCACAGCAATCGTAGCAGCAAAAATGTTTATAGACATTTTTAGAAAGTGGTTAGATGACCAACGTAAGAATCCCGATGCTCCATATCATTATGTACGTCAAGCAGATATTCTTGACAAAATTAATGAGGCTGGAGAAGAAATATGCAAGCGACTTAAAAGCAAGAAAAGACTTAAGTCGATTAAGAATCCAAATGATATCTATAAGATTGCCAATATTTCTACAAATGGTAATGAGACCATATCCAGCATGATTAAGGAAATATATGCAAAAACATCAAATCCTAATATTCATGTAACATTAAATATTGGTGGACCTACATATTACGATATCCAAAACGGATATAAACTGGATAGTACATTACTGAATCCTAATTGCCATATAAATACAAGTGAAGAGACCTGTGTATTTACCAAGCCCGTTAAAATTGTTATGTTTAACCATAACGTTACATATGCAGAGCATTCAGCACTTGTAACAACCCTCATTAATAATGCAATCGATACACAGGATACCATAGTTATTATGGCTCCATATTTTGATGATATTATAATGTCAATATTGAATACCACACTTCGTCAGTGGGCAAATGCTGGTAAGAAAATATCTTTCGTACTTGTACAGGTACCAATGGCTACTACTTTGCAGAAATGTTTCTTAAATGATTTCTGTGTGCTTTGTGGAATGGAAATGTTTGATAGTCCAAAGGTAAAGATGTTTAACCATTTCCTCAATACAGAAAATCATCCAGATAATGAAGATAAATTTGATGATTTCAAATATCTTGCTGAAGTATCTAAGGTTACATCAATTGATGATATTCTTAATTGTGTAATAGGTACTGCTAATAAGCTCACAATCGGTAAGAAGTTTACATTACTTGAGGAATTTAATAAGACCACTGATATGTATAAGAATATGATGACTGAAATTGAAAAGGCTTATAATGCTGAAAGAGCAAAGGCTGATTCTACTAAGAATTATCTCAGTCTGGATTATTCTTCTGCACATATGCGTTATGTAAAATTCTCTGGTTGTACAGGAACTATTTATGTAGGCGGTGAGAGTGAACTCTCTTGTAAGTGCCTTAAGGATGCGGTTGATGATGCGGTTCTTGCATGTAGAAGTGCATACGAAAATGGATATATCCGTGGAATGAACATCGAAACCATTTCTGTAATTACGGAAATAATTACAGAACTTAAGAAAAATAGCAAGGACAACACTCTCCTTTGTGAATGCTATAAGATGATTGGTAGAGTGTTTACTGGCGTTACACGAGAGGTAATGTTTAACAAATATCGCAACGAAGGATTTAATAGCGAAGACCTTGAAAATATGCATTGGAATTATGAGTATCATTCCAATAGCACAAAGCTAAATGAAAAATTCAATGAAAAGATACAGAATTCTAATGCAAAACGTAGATACGATTCTTCTGAATCAAAGAATATGGTAAGTTGTATTATAGACACATGTGTGGAACTGGGTCTTGAATATAATCTGATTACCGAGACATTTGGACCTGCAGGTTATAGTGTTATAAATTCAGTATCAACTGATATTGAAGTTATAAAGGCAACTACCAACATTCTTTCACTGTTACTTTCTTCTAATCAGCTGATATCTCTAAATAAGATGTGTGATAAGAAGATAGGCAAAGAGCAAATGCTCAATGACCAGAAGACAAAGGCACAAGCTATAGCAACTGGAGTTGTTGATGTTATCAATAAATCTGGTCTTAAGATTAATTTCGGTGGCCAGCTTCATGGACAGATTCTTGAGTAATAGAACAACTTGCTAATCCTGGAAAGATTTGGCAAGAGGGGTGACAATAATGGGTATTATAAAAGATTTGTGGGAGTCTTCGCAAACTATTGATACCCGTAGCAATATCGATTTAGCATTATGGTTTGCTCGGTGGAAAGATGAGCATCCAGAATATGTTAAAACGACCAAACCATTAAATCCCGATAAATATAAGGATAAACTCCCACGTAAAAGTCGAAGCTTTTAAATAACGAAAAATATAGACTTAGGATTTCCTAAGTCTATATTTTCCATGAAATTCATAAAATACCATATTTACTTGGAGGTTTAAAATATAATTGATCTCTGCCCTTGCCCAGCATTATACATAAGTTCATGATATATATAATTTTATCATTGGTATTTGCATCATGATTACAATCTTATAAGTTCCTAACCAGGAGGTAAACATATGGCAAATGAATTTATTGTAAAAGATGGAAAAATAATAGTTAATTGCGACATTATGGAAGCATATATTCCATTGGATTTGTTTGATGACGACCGTACCAGTATAGATATAGTTCATTCAGCAGTAGCTTCGTCTTTTGGTGAAGGATTTAAACTGGTTGGTTTATTTAATATTAGATATGCTAATGGTGAGGATGCTGAAAAGAAAATAGCAACCGCCCCACTAAAGACATTTAATTACCCTAATATCATAGAAACATATCCCAGTAGTTCCTCGGATAGAAGAATGAAATTGGGTGTCAATAATGAAGACGATGATGGAAATGGTAGTCTGTATAAAATACTTAGGTATTATAGAGGAGACATAATGATGGATGCAGCTATCAAGAAAGATTCTGATAACTGCGTAAAATTCCTTGATATGCTCAATAAAGGAAAAATACCAAATACTATACCATATGCAGATGTGTATAATGCATGGGTTAAAAATATTGAAATCAATGGAGCTGATCCCGAAGTACCATACATGGTATTACAATTTATCATCGCGTCACTCTATAAGTGTAATTCCAATATAACACAGCCATTCAGATTTGTATATGGTAAAGATATGAATAACAATGATTATTATACTACTAATATCAGAGGTTCTGTTGCAAGTTCTTCCATATTTGCAAATCAGACATTCGAACATATGTCTCGAATGCTTACAAATGCAGTAAATATTACAAGAAGAGATTTGCCACAGGAGTCTACACCAATCGAAAAGACCCTGTATTATTAATGAAATGAACTGCTTAGAATCATAACATTGTTATAATGATTATTATGTCAATAATAAATCTATTTTATCATATAAAGGAGGAAATAAACATATGGCTATTACGACGATAAATTCAGTCCAAGTCCCTGAACACGCATATCCGCATGTAGAAGTTAACATAAACGACAATAGCATTCGTAAGTACGTAAGTACTGTCGATGAATATTGTAAGACACTTTGTGTATTTATGTCACCCCGTGGACGTGATGGTATTCAGACTATCACTGGCGGTATACAAGAATTTACACAGAAGTATGGTAACGGTTCTTTTGCAGATTACGGACAGGCATTTCTGAATGCTCGTGCGCTTGCAGCTACAAATTGCATAACCATGCATTGCATTCGTGTTACTGCTCCAGATGCAACATTTGCAAACCTTCACATCTTTATGAGATACAAGGTTGAAACTGAATATGTTGCTCCTGTAAATCCAAATGATAAAACTGATAAGGGTACCGTTGGTAAACTTAAAGTATATTTTGTACCAAAATACGATAATAATCTTAAGGATATCAATGCTCTTGTTACCAATCCTACTGCTCCTCAGGTAGAAGAACTTGAAGATGGTTGGAAAGAAATTCGTGTGTTCTCCGTTTCTAGCCTTGGTAAGGGTAAATATTCTAATGGCTTATCTGTTAGACTTTATTCCAACAGCAGATACGACAAGACAAACGATTTCAAAAACTATACTTTCGATGTTTGGGATTCCGGTTCCAAGATTGAAGAGTTTAGAGTTTGCCTGAGTGACGAGGCTATCATAAATAACAAGTCTTACTATATGCCAAATATCATCAATGAAGATGGTTACGGTTCGGGTTCTGATAACATTGTTATCGATTTGAATGAGGATTTCCTTCCTATCATATATGCTACATATAAAGAGAAAATCAATCCTCTTACAAGCTTAACCGAATACGACTTTGATCCACTTCTTGGTATTGATAAGACCAAGACTACAAAGATAAGGTATGGCGTTGTTAATGCTAATACTAGCATCGATGGTTTTGAGTTTGATACCGAAACAGAGGGTAGTATTCAGTTTAATACCGAAACAGGAACATCTCTCACTAATGGTGGCGATGGCTCTTTTGCTAGAGGTACTGATACAAAGGTAAAGGAAACTGCTATCAAGTCTGCATTCCTTAAGGTATTCAACGGAACTGAGATTTCGGATGCTTCGACCGGCGAAACCAAGTATACTGGTTATGCATATGAAGATATTCTTTCAAAGAATAAGTATCCAATCGACTTCTTCCTTGATGCACATTATCCTGAAGTGGTTAAGAATGCTATTTGTGGATGGGCTGCTAGACGTAAAGAAGATTTCATGGTTTACCTGGATAATGGTACCAGTGATACTATCGTTACCAAGACTGATGCATATACTACTACTGAGCAGTATGATGACCTCACTAATCATTGGAATTTCTCCATTGATAGTTACTATGGTAAGATAAAGGATCCATACAATTACAAGATTATAGAGGTTACTTCAACTTATAACCTTGCAAGAGTACTCCCACTTCACTGGAAGAACCACGATGGTAAGCATATTCCTTATGCTGGTACTACTTATGGTACTATTAACACCTACTTACCCAACAGTGTATTCCCTCTTATGGATGAGGCACTCGATTCCGATCATATGGATGCATTTGTTGCAGAGCATATCAACTTTGCACAGATAAACTCCAGAGGTGATGTTATCAGAGCTACTCAGACCACAAGATATCCTACACTTGGAGATCCAAATACAATTTCCAACCTTTCCGAAATCAATAACTGTCACATAGTTCTTGATATTAAGAAGGATTGTGAGAAACTTCTCGAATCATTCCTGTTTGACTTTAACGAGGAATCCGATCTTATCAGATTTAACCGTAGTGCAGAAATCATTACTCAAAAGTATGCAGATGCACAGGTTAAGAGTATTACTGCTTCGTTTGATAGAACTGAAGAGGAAGCTGAGTATGGCATCCTTCATCTTTATATCACATTGCAGCACAAGTCTCTTGTTAAGGTGGCTATCGTTGATATCGACGTCAACAGAAGTGTATCTTCAACTGATTAATGTGAAAGGAGGAATCAATTATGCCATCTGGATATACATCGAAAAGAATATCAAGTTCTACTGTTGATACTAATTCAAGAACTTCAAGTCTTACTAGCGGCATAGCAACTAGTGCGACTGGTACAATTCAGTCAACATTCCAATCAGATCATACAAAGTACATGAAAATAAATAGAAAGAACTTTAATCAGTTCTCCTACTTTATTGCAGGTATTGATGTTACCCAGCAGAATCTGGATCAGATGACTCCTTATATTCCCGGTATTTCGAGAATATTTATGCATCGTACTCCACTCTTTATGGAAGTAGCATTTAAGGATCTGACAGCAAACTTTAAGTCTCTGGTTGAAACCGGAGCTAAGTCAGTTACTGGTATTAGCGACATTAGCGTTGACTTTACACCTATCGAAGGTGGTTTCAATGCTCAGTCCTTCCAGAATATCTCTAAGACCAACGATGAATCTACACAGTTAGGTTTTACAGTATATGAGCAAACAGGTTCTCCTGTAAGAGAGTTCATTGAAACATGGGTTACTGGTGTACGTGATCCACGATCTGGTGTAGCGCATTATCATGGTGCTGTAGAAACTCCTATGAATAAATTTGATGGTAAAGGAACTGTCATCCCTTACGGTGAAAAGAACCATACTGCAGAGTTTATTTATTACACACTTGATCCTACTGCACATTTCCTTGAGTATTCATGCATGTGGGCACATTGTATGCCAACAACTGTTCCAAAGGATCATTATAACTTTCAGTCCGGTCAAAGAGATGCAATTGAAATGAATCTTACATTTGCCGGTGAGAAGTATGAGTCTAGATATATAAATGATATCGCAATTAACTATATCATCAAGGACCAGTTGGAGTACAACTACCTCAACTTCGATCCCGACTTCGATGGTGTTGGTTACGATGTTCCTGACTACAGACTTAATCTGCCTCAAAGAACAAGTACTGCGTCACAAGGCTGATGAAACAAATAAAAATAAACGAGTGCAAACGCACTCGTTTATTTTTCCATTATTACTAACTCATAAAAATATTGCATTTTACTGTAATAACAATATTTTCAACTATATATCATAATAGCGAGATGCAGGTAATGATTATACCAAATAACCCTCTTTCAAAAATTATTTTATACTTCAACAATACATCCCGGTCTTACAGCCTTTTGAATTTTGAGGTAGGATTCATAAATAAGGTGGGACACTATCTCCCTGCATCTCTTTCTATAAATAAAATTAGTACTAGTGAAAGATACCTCCCACTAGTACTAATTTATTTTTTTTACATATCTTCGTCCATTTCAGAATCGTCAGATGCAGAATTACTATCATTAGTTACTTCGCTAACTTCGAGTTCTACATTCTTTACAATTTCTTCCAAATGATCCCAATCAACAAATGGTGCTTTATCCTTTACTATCTCAAACTTCAAACGTTTAATTTTTTCTTTATTAGAATCATCAACGTCACCATATTTGAGATTTGCAAATTTATCAGCAAAATTTGCAGCTGCATCAAGTATTTCATTGTTATTTGTACATGACAATGCCTTTGGTCTTGGAAGCCTAAATTCAAAAATCGGTATTACTTTATTCTTGATACTGTCTGTGATATCAAGATTTTCAATAATACGCTTATATAATGCAGTAGTAGGCTCTTCAAAATCGGTTTGTAAGCTAGCAACATTGCCAGCAAATCCTATATGTGAAGAAGTAAATGCTTTTGAAAATTCTGCATTGTTAGTTTGGTCTATTAGTAATGGGGAAACACCCATAGAAATAAGGATTTGATTTTCGAGGTCTTTTTCATATTCAGTTGACATATCAACCGTTTGACCTTCCATAGTCTCAAATTCTACAAGTTTATTTCCTGCTTTAGAAGTTGGCATTAATATAGTTCCATCAGCAGCATACTTATGGAACATTAAAGCAGAATCGCCAATAATATCACCAAACGTAATATTACTCTCTTGCATATTTCTTAAAATACGTTGAGTTTGATTTCTGCCAGATATATCCGCACTACCTCTTTTAACATATGCTACTGTTTTATTACCACTCTTATTAACGTAATTTAACGTCTTACGTATTCTGATAGATGCCAATATTTTTGCAGCCCATAAACCATTTGATAGAATTGAAGTACCATCATCATCGCCGTTAGTACCTATCTTGAATTCAAACATATCTTCAGTAGGAATAAATTGTATTCTATACTGCTTATTGATAATACCATTTGCCATTATGCAATCAGCAATTAACTTTTTGAATTCAACGTGTTCGGATACAAATTTTGAATTAAACTGCTTTGCAACTCTATCGGATAGCATGTCGGCTAATTTCTCAACCGAAGATTGCTTTGAGATATTAGACCATTCTCCATTACTAAAAGTAACTGCATTTTTAGGTGCAGCTGCTCTTTTAGAATCAACATAGAAATATCCTACAGTTTCATCAAGTATCTTTACCTTGATAATATTCTTGGCATCAATGAACTTTAAATATGTACCAGTTATATTAAATTGAGATTCTTCATCGTTCTTTCCTCTGGTATTATAAGTGCCATCCGATACCCCATTTAATCTTTTATTTTTCGTTGATGCTTCAATTGCAGGTAAACACTTATCAAGTATACTTTTAAATTTTGCATCTTCCTTAGCAACTTCCAATAATCCAGGTATATCTTCAAATACTGGTGCTGGTATTGGAGATTCCATATAGCTAATAGAAGACATATTTGAAACTATATCTTTCTTCTTAGATACTGAATCAAATTTGTTATTTGTATCTAAATCAAAATTTGATATCATATTACATACATCTGCATTAGATGCGTCTAATGATATATTCCATTCACTTGCACCACAAGCATTTGTTGATTCAGATACATTGAAATATGACCTATCCTCACCCAATGAAGGCTGTATTCCGCTATTCTTTTTTGCATTATTTAGTGTTTTTTGATAATCTGTAAATAGCTTCTTGTATGAAGGTGCATACACGTAATATTCACCAGATATCAATGTATTGGTAATTATCAAATTCTTTAACTTGTAAAGTAATTTGTTTTCTTTCTCAAATTGTGCCAAACTCTTAGTAAGTACAGTACTTTCGGATTCAGATAATGCAGATCCAAAATATAGATTTCTCTTTACAAAACCACTAAGGTCATCACTTGAAATAATGTGAGTTACATATAAATTTATTGCCTGAGTAATTGATGGAATGAATTTTGCAATAAAATTCAAGTCTTTATTTTCTACGAATTTGTTTCTATTACGTTCGCTAAAATACTGATAGATACTACCAGAATTTTTAACGATATAATCCCCAAGATCATCTCGAGTGTCAAGATCAACTTCTTTACCTCCTTTATTTCTATCCTGATTTAAAGTCTTATTAAAATCGATTATGCTTCCACCAGATATACCTCGTGCAAGTTCCATTTCTCTGGTAAGTAATGATTTTAATTCTGCGTCTTTGGCATCAAGATTGTCATCGGTTATAATTTCGTCATCCATCGATAAAATTAATTTATTAACAGCATTATCCAGCATGCTAAAGCCATTTATTTTATTATTTTTTGGTCGACGTTTATTTTGCTTAGCCATTAATTAATCACCTTCTATAATCAATTTGCGATTAATGACATGTTTTTTGAATAAAAAAAGAACGAGATTCATTGAATCTCGTTCTTTATCTTGGTTACTGTACCAAATTGATATTTCTGAAATATATATCCATAATAACCTGTGGGTCATCATACGAGCATGTCACACACCAATATCTATATGGCCAATATGCTTCATCGTATTTAAATCGTTTAAATTCGGCACCTATAAGTCTTTCAGGTTTTGGAATAAATGTTTTGTCCATACTTGGTAAATCACCAATATAACTACGCAGTGAATCTGTTAATTTACCATTAAATATTTTTCCGGAACTTATCAATGTTTTAAATGCAATTAAATCATTTGATTCGTTGCCCAATTTTATAGATTCTTCCACATTACAAGGATCGTTAAGGAAATTATATTTATCATATTTTTCAAAGAGTACATCCAATGAAGGAACCATTTCTTTTTTATAGAACCATGCCCCACGACTTTTCATTTTAGAAAGTTCCTGTTTACTCTCTGGATTATCATCATGTATGTCATTGTAATCAATAATGCCGATAATATCTCCAGAATCGTCGTATACTACCATAGCATCTCGTTTCTTTAAATCCTTCAAAACATCATATGCTTTATTCAGGGATATATATCTACCTTTAATAAAGTTAAAGGTAGATATGTTTATATCACGTATATAAGTAGTTGCTATTATGTACTCATAATTTGATAATCCCCTAACAACGCCATATTCGTCGATATAAATTTCGCTGTACGTATGCTTTAAGACACCAAATAAATCTTTGAGTTTATTAATGGATATCTCCTTCGATATTGGTCTGATAATCACTTCTTGTACCTCCGTTACTTTTTATTTCGTTAATTCTATCGCTCAGCATGTAAAAAGCATCGTGATAATAATCATCATTTGAATTTAAAGACATTAACTGCTTCAAACGTTCACGTTCACCCCGTAATAATTCCAATTCTTCTTCCGTGGTCATTTACATCACTCCATTAATCCTAGCATTTTGGATAATTCCATAGTATCTGGCAAATTAAACATTAAGTTACCAGCTAAAATAAAATCTCTTTGAGAAACGGTCTCAGCAAAAAGTGCTGCTTTATTTACAGAGGATGCATCTTCATCTTTAAAGAATTCATATGCATCATACGTAGGAATGACGATAACATTATCATTGTCGAGAATAAGTTTTCCTATCATCGTGTCATTCGACATGTTCATTATTACGACACCGGTTGGGTACTCAGATGTAATATCCATGTCGATTACAAATCGATGTAAGAATTTGCATAAAGCACCATTAATTTTATAGCCAGTTGACGACATTCGTTTTGGATTTAAAACAATGGCACCTTTAAATTTTTTCTTGTTACCATTCTCATCTATGATAGTTTGCATCTCTTCGATATATTCCATAGCACTTTGTGCTTCTTCTTCTGAATCATCATCATCAAATTGGTATTCGATTTGGAAAAGGTCAAGTTCCTTATTTAATTTATTTCTGTTATTGGCAATAACTTTGCCCATATCAAATAATCGCATACCAAGTAATGAGGGTGACATTTTAGCAGAAGATACAACATCTGGAAACTGAATACCATATTCGTACATTCGGGAATATATATCTTGAATATCTCTGGTCTTATTATTTATACCAACCATCAAAAATACGTCTTTGATGTTATATTTATTGAAATCCCAGAAATTAGAATATAGGAATTGCATAATGTTTCCATATTCAGTATAGTCAACTTTCTTATCACCCAATTCTTTATCGGCAATTGCATTAAGTTTAAATGATGGAATTCTGGAACCACCACTTCTAATATTACCATAAATCTGCATCAAACATCCAACCATTGGTAATACTGTGATATTAAACGTATGACGTCTTCGCGACATATTTGGATTATTGTCTTCGTGAATAGTTATTTCCTTAAATCCAATTCTTTCATCACACACATAGTCAAATGGGTTTAGACCAAGTACAGTTGGTCTTTCGCATAATGAACGAATATCGAACGGTGCGTTCCATGCTACTAAGAAATCATCATCAGCTTCATGTACCGCATTCCAGAAATCATAAATCATCGACATTTCATTGTCATATACATTTATTTGATACGACCAATCTGTGCCGTATAGTGCAAATGCTTCTGCACATTCTTCTGCGAATTTATCAGTGTTATCAGCGAATTCTTTACAGCCTTTATATTTATCATTATACACGCTGTAATTATGCACTGTACGCGTATTTTCAGATATGTATGTAAGGCACACTATAGGTGATTCACCAATAACATTGGTTTGTGTGATATCGGTCTCGATATCGACGTATCCAGTATTAATTACTTTAATACCCGAATAGTAATATTCACGTACAAATTGTATAAAATACCAGTTCTTTATATCTATATCTATATTTGCTACATATGGGGACATCATTACATCTTTGGGATCAATACCCAGTATTTTAGCAGCAAATTGTTTTCTCCACCTATATTTACAGGTATAAGTTTCACAATATTTTAAATCGATGGTATCTGTCATATATTTACCAGAAACCTCTTTACCACGGTATTCTGGTTTAACTATATAAATTTCAATTTCTGGTTCGACTATGTTTTCTACATATTTCTTTCCAGTGTTGACATCTTTATATATTATAGATAAGATATCTTTCGAATTATAATCCGAATTATACATTATTTTTAATGGGATGACTTGCTGGTCATCCCTAAGGTCTTTCAAAAATTTCATATTATGTACCTCCTATTTTATGTATAGTTACTATCATAATATATAAGTTTGTTTTTATAATCATAATTTATGAAGTATTTTAACAATCCTATTAATTATTAAAAAAATATAGGAGGAATAAAAAATGAGTGATACCCTAAACAGCTTAAAGCAGATAGCTTCAAAGCAACAGAAAATATATAGCCCCTTTGAAGAAAAAGTAGAAACCAAGCACGAGTATATACCCAGGTCTAAATCAGTCAAACACAATACCAGAGCTGATGAAGTAGAAAAAATTTCAAGGAAGATTGATAAACTCTATAAAGATTCAAATACTGTAATGGATGATGTATTTGATGATATAGATATTGGAGATCAGAATACAAATGTTAAATCTAGTTTAATTAGCTTAGGACGTAAATATGCCAGAAGTCATGAGGATACTGATGATGAAAATGAAATTACTCGTGCATTTGCTCCCCAAGAAATAAAGTTAAATGAATTATATAATGAGGTATCCAAAGATATCATACAGATAGAAAAAGATTTAACAGAAATGCGTATGATGCATACTGGAAGAAATATGCAGAGAATGAACGAACTAATATCCACTAAGGCACAATTTCATAATACAAGCTTAAGTATACTGAAAGAAATCTCTGCTGTAAAGAAGGCACAATTTGATATTAAGACCAAGATGAATAAGGACAAAGATGATAGTGCTGATATGAGTAATATGTCTAGCAGTATTATACAGTCTGTATTTGGCATGGGTCATGATGCTTTACTTAACAGTGTTGGTGGTAGAGCAGCATCAAGTGGTGCAACCGTTGGAGAAGCGGTTGAATACGATGATAACGATGAATCTTTAACTGAATCGAATGATGCATTGACAAGCGAATTTGTTATCGGTAATGATAATATCTCTGATGGTGAGAAGTTTATCGAATATGAAAACATGGGCGTTGAACTTGTACTAGAAGAATATCCCGATGGTACAAAACAGGTTCATGCTGAAGATAAAGATGGTAATTGTGTGCCTGATTATCCATTGCCAAAAAATATTGATTCGCTAACATTCGATATCAATACAAGAGCAGAAGTTGCAACAGACCAACTTCAGCGTAATTATAAATATAGAAAAATCGGTTATTAACAACAGAAAATAACGTCATACCATATGGTATGACGTTATTTTACGTGTATTGTAAATATATCGAACCCGAATAGCTATTGGATGGTGGATTAACAGCCGTACCAGCGGCAGTGTTTCTGAAAACAAACGAAGATTGATTACTCAATGCAATTCTTGTAGTCATAACATGTGATGTTGCTATATAAGAACCACTACCGGACAACGTACATCCATTTATTTTAACAGATTTAAATGATACATCATTATTTAGTTTAGCATATGTTGTATCAATCTTATTTCCATCCTTATCTGCTTCAGCATTTGAGCACGAACCATTTACTTTACAAAAACCTGCAGTATCAATTGATATTGTGGAAGGAAATTCGTTTTGAGTGCCAAGTAATTTGGAAACCTGTAAATCAAATGTCTTTGTTGCTTGATTGTATGACAATTGAATTTTACTGTCATTATCCAAATTTTTAACACTAAGACCTTCTTCTCCTTCGATCATAAGACCGACCGCAGTATCAACGATAGTTTTATTCAGATATTGCGAATCCGATTTATCTTTATTATAGTAGTCTTCTAAACTCAATGCTGTAAGTAATTCAACATCATTATTTTCACCGACATCTGGCAATCTAAATGTTGTATCAGATGATAAATTTAATGATGGTAATATATTTGCAATATGCGTACCACGTGTTAACGTGATACCAGTGTTAAGTGGGTCTACTAAGTCTTGTCGTCCTAGTGCAAGCAGGACAGTTCGATCATCATTGTTTAAATTACTTTTTAAGAATCGAACAGTTGATGATTTATAGAGAGTATTAGTCTTACCAACTTTAGTACCAGAATCCATCATTAAATATGTATTGTTTAATGATGGCGCATCCTCCCTAAGTTCTAGACTAATCGAAGTATCAATGTCATCTAAATTAGTATTTACTTTCTTCCAAGTACCATCACCACATAAAAACTTATCATAATCCGTCTTTAATGGTTGCGGAACTAATCCAGATGTTCCATCAGATTCTTCAGTGGCTCCTGTCATGGCAACACATGATGTTGTCATATCATCAATTGTTGATTTCATTTCATTTAAATTCGGAATTTTTTTCAACGAATTTATTATCGATTGAATTAACAACTCTTGATTATTGGGCATTTACATCACCTTCTTCTACAAAATTAGGTATATTGTAGGTATACTTGACCATTCATAGAAATATCACCCATGTAATTATCAGTTACTGGGGTTGATGATGTCGATGACGCAATACCACGAATGATATATGATGTATAGTATGCAGAATTAACACGGTTTGCAGTTCCATTTCGCATAAATGATGACGCATGATATCCATCCAAAGTATCTGCATCAGTAACTGTTGGAGTTGCCCATGTACCATCACCTTTAAGAAATTTATCTTTTTCCAATATTGTGGGCGCTGGTACATTTCCAGAAACACCAACTTCGGATGCGGTTGCACCTATCATATCAAACGACGTTGATAGAAAGTTAGTGTATACGAATTGACCGTGTATATACATAAAAACTGCGATAGCGCCTTTATAGAAATATTTATAGTCATTATAAGTGGCGCTTTTGCCACCGGTAACGAACATAAGACGACCATTTGCAGTGCATACCTCTCTACCTCCCTCATCTGTAATACTATCACAAATTATTCGTAACCTAATTTGTGTACTTGTATTAGTGCTTAAAGCACCATCAGCAGGTTCATCGGTACTTGTAAATCTTACTACAATTATTGCACCTTCCTCATATACAAAATTAGCACAGGAAGCAACTTTCGTTGCTTCCGTGCATAATGTAGATGAGGTTGCGTAAAAAATCTTTTTTGCGCGTATATTATAGGTTTCATTATTGGGCAATGTAATTTTAGAAATGTCTGCCATAATATAACCTCACTTATATTTTTTTAACTAAATTATTACTTAGTACCGTCCATAGTAATAGTTGCAGCAGTACCAGTGAATGTAGGTGTGCTGATTGTACCAGCAGGTGTGTAATCTACAGAAGCAGTTCCCTCAGTACCTGTAAATGTGCCATTGAGTCTTGCACCAGTACCAGTAAAGGTAGGCTTAGAAACAGTACCCTTAGGAGTACCAGAAACTGTAACAGTACCCTGTGTACCAGCGAATGTACCCTTAAGCTCAGCACCAGTACCAGTAAATTCAGCTGTAACAGAACCGGCAGGAGTAAACTTACCAGTAGAAGTAAATTCAGTACCAGCGAATGTACCCTTAAGCTCAGCACCAGTACCAGTAAAGGTAGGCTTAGAAACAGTACCCTTAGGAGTACCAGAAA
>ERZ1034878.390-NODE-390-length-21558-cov-9.760266_pt1 | contig 21558 bp, 32 predicted proteins | sample MGYA00520593_ERZ1034878 | MGnify/ENA primary metagenome ERZ1034878 (study PRJEB33766, sample SAMN09781724) | gut metagenome | biome: gut microbiome | host: Homo sapiens | place: Madagascar | study: EMG produced TPA metagenomics assembly of the PRJNA485056 data set...
ATTATAAATATTATCAAAAGTATAGAAAAGATAGAAAGGAGATTATTATGTCGATAATTTGTAGACTGCCATATGGTAGCGGAGGTAAAAAGTCTTTGATACTTCCTGATAATGCGAGTGTCGATATCTATTCTTATGACAACAAATTAGTTGTAAAATGGACGAAACCTTCAAATTCAGAGGTAGGAATTGCTAAATATAATTTATATTGGGTTCAATCGAATACAAAGCCAACTTCATTAAAACAATTTACCAATAAAGTAGAGGTTAGTGTTAGTGTTACAGAACAAACAATAACTAATCTTACGAATGGCAAAATGTATTGGGTTGCTTTGGAATCTGTAAGCACAGAAGGGTATGAAAATGCAAGTTTGCGAAAAGCAAACTCAATGAATGCAGGTGTTCCGTATTTTGTTGCACCGGATAAGAGTTCTGGCTTGACAAACATTTGGATATCTAGTGATGGTAAAACATGGACGACCAAATCAATACCACAATACGAATCGTATTTAATATTATTTCCGTTTGTATTTACGGCAAATTTAAAGTTCAGATTTTTTAGACGTTATAGTGATGATGGGTCAAAAATTCTATCAACAGTAAGCAATTATGATTTTTCTAAACCAACTAATGTAGGTTTTAATTACACAGGAGGGGATAGCCCAACAAATTGGCCGAGTAATTTTTACAATGCAAAAGGAGTATCGATAGTGTCCTCGGGGACTAATTTTTATTATTTGTTAGATACTACAAATAATATAGTTGCAACAAGTGTGCCACAAATTGGCGGTAACAGTAGTTATTTTTTTACAACCGATGCAAGTAGTTATTGTAATGGTAAATTTTTTGTAAAGCCAAACGTAAGTGGTGCTGGATATATATATTCTGAAGATGGAAAAACTTGGAAAGAATTGGGAGGTAATGTCAAAGGTGACTTCCGCTTGATGGGGTATATAAATGGCTATTATATTATCACTAATTATCAAAAAGGTATATATTATACAAAGGATTTTTCAACGCTTGTAAAAATTGCAGATAATAGCACGATAAAAAACAATGTTGTGGATAAAAGCTGCGTTTTTTATACAAATGGGTATTTAATGTTTTTCATTAGAGGATATAGAATTTTTTGCTTTAAGGATCCAAGTGATTTTTTTGTTATAAATAATATAACAGGATCTTATATTTCAAGCGATGAAATAAGACATGTGCTGGCATGCAAAAATGGCGTTGTTGCTTTTTTTACATCCGTAAGTGATGCCCACTTAGAATATATAATTACAAGTAATATAAAAAAAGGTAGTTCTGTACCAGTCGTAAGAACAAGTTTTTTGACAGGTAATAATTTTGATGATTTTTGTCCAAATGTAAATGTAAATACAATAAATGTGTAAAAAAAGGAGAGAAGAAAATGCAAATTGTAGTTGATTCGCGCACAAGCGCATTGCAATTCAAAGGAGTCATTGATAAAGGAATTTTTTCGGAAGCTGATCCCGATATGGAACTTTATAAGATCGTTGATGGTGATGATACTTTTTATGCGGTAACAAATGGCTTCAAAGATTATGAAGTTGATAGTTTGCCGGATGATTTGGATCCACAGGCATTTAATAAGTATTGTTATACCGAAGAAAAAGGATTTTATGCAAATCCTGACTATAGAGAGCCTGAACTTCCAACAGAAGAAAAGGTATCAAATCTTGAAGAATATTCAGCAGACTTATTGTATCAAGTTTCTTTGATGCAATTAGGTTTAGATGATTCAGAAGCTTAATTTTAAGGAGGTGAGAAATATGGCTTATAATCTTATGAAAGTTCTTATCAATGGCAAAAAGAAAACAAAAGCACGTCTTACAAAGATGGCAAATGTTTACTATGCAGCCAGTCAGTTAACTGACGAAGAGTATTCGGAAGTTATGGAGTTAATTAATGCAATATAGAGGCACTGTAACCAATGAGGCTTAAATTGGCGTATATAAAAACGAAAATTGAAATCTGGTCAGTTATGACACCACGAAGATTATGTGGACTGACCATCTTAAAATAGGAAAAGTTGATGGTGAAACTATCATAGCCGATCCCGATGGTACATTACATAGTGTCACAAAAAATGCAGATATGGTTGGCAAAACCACAATTTTTAACAAAAAACGAAAACATGACAGAGGCATTTACAGACATAAAAAAGGTAACGATATTTAACTCGGATGGTAGCATTAAGGAAGCACTTAATAGATGTACAAGATTGTAAAAAGATACTATGACAGAGGTTATTATTCAAAGGGCGATGTTGCAAAGTTCGTTCTTGCAGGAAAAATCACTGATCATGAGTATGAGCAGATTACAGGGGAAAAATACAAAGGCTAGTGGCATCTTCGGATGCCCTTTTAAATTGGTACAAATATGTAGTGGGAGAAACTAATCTCCCACTTATAAATAACACTAATTATAAAGAAAAAAAGACTACTTGGATTTATACATTACAATCAAGCGTCATAATTATTATAAATTATACCACTCTCTTCTATTCACAAAATGATAAATTCGTGATACACTATTCAAGAACAAATGTTTGTATTGGAGGATATTATGAAGACTGGCGAAGAAGTATATATGATAGAAAGCAACAGAATAATCCGCAAAGTTAAGATTATAAAACTCGTTGGCAACTTTGCTATCGTAAAGTTTGAGGAAGGTGGCGGTACACAAATCTCTGTCAACAGATTGTATAAGACAATGGAAGAAGCTGAGAAGAAATTGTCACGGAATGAAAGTCTGATTTCTTGTCATAATAATCAGATGTGGAATGGACAAATGTTATAGAATGGTTATAAAAATTTTAGGGACAGGTAGAATGATTTCTACTTGTCCCTATTTTTTACGATTTTTCTGATTCTACAATTTGATATGTAGTATCAGATATTGTAACTTTATGTCCATCTAAAATTCTTTTAATTTGTTCTTGTGTAGCGACACCATATAAGCAATTCCAAAAATGTCTTTCATGTTGTCGTACATCATTGATTAAGTAAATCATTATTTTGTCCCTCTTAAATATATTCTAAAAAGAATTATATCACAAAAGTATAGGGTATACAGATTAATTTTCTGTATACCCTATTTTTTACAATTTTGCAAAAGCTCTTTGCGGTTGAATTGTTATATTATTTTATCTCCATTTGATTATTTATAATCTCCATTTTGTCTCCATTGGTATATAAAATTATATCAACTTATACAAAAATATATCAACTTATCTTGGTTTTCTCGATTTTTTAAAATCTTCAAGAACCCTTTAAACACTCTTACTTTCCGATAATCTCCGCCACATCAATAAACTGATACGGTGTCTGTTGGTATACGTAATAAGATACTCATGGAATAAAAACGCAACTGCTGTAAATATTGATTTTAAGCTATTCTATGAGATGTTGTCTCCACAAAACCCAATTATACCACCATTGAATCTCCACGAAAAGAGACAATTTTGTTATTTGTAGTCATGTTTTCGAACTGTTTTTCTGCTAATTCATCACCATATTCTGAAATTCGATCAAGCTCCCTAGATACTTTATCCATCTCTGTCTCCATCTGTTTTGGCATAACTGATGTATACAAATCCATTGTCATCTGTAGAGATGCGTGTCCTAGATATGCTTGGACTGTTTTTGGTGCAATACCAGCTTCAAAACAACGTGTCGCAAATGTGTGTCTAAAACAATGTGCAGAGAATGGTTCTATTTCATCCAGATAATCTTTTGTAAGATTTACCTCTTCTATAATTTTGTTAATTGCTTGGCACACAACTTGCGAATTTAATGGTGTGTTGAATTTTGATGTAAATAACAAATCAGCATATTTATCGTCAACTTTCTTTGTAATGGGTTGTTTAGTAGCAACAACAGACTTTTGAATAAATTGCTTCTTTAATGCCATTTCACATTGTTTATTGATCGGAATGTCTCTTAAGCTAGTTCTTGTTTTTGGATTTTCAAAATGATATTCCTTTTGACTGTCACATTCATATTTTTGGTATACGAGAGTTCTTGTTACATGAATCACCTTATTGCCCCAATCAATATCTGTCCATCTTAAAGCAGCAAGTTCCCCAATTCTCATTCCTGTCGATACGGCTGTAACAAATAAATTATCGTAGAACGTTCCCTTACAACAATCAAAAAATGTTGTTTGTTCTTCCTGAGACAAAACTCTTACATCCCTTTCTTCGTCTCTTTTTAATGATATTCCTTTTGCCGGATTCTTTCGTACATATTCGTTAATCATAGCTTTATTAAAAATATCAACAAGAAGAATTTTTACCTTGTTGCACGTTTCGTATTGATACCCACTACTCTTTAATTCTTTGATAAGTTGTTTGATTTGATATTGAGTAATACTTCCTAATTGAAAATTCCCAAGACTCGGAGATATATGTTTATAATATACATTATTATAATGTCTTTTTGTGTTTTCACGAATAATATCAAACTTGTAAACGTTCATCCATTTCTTATACCATTCGTCAAGCGTTATGTTATCTTTTACGTTTATTTGTTTGTCATTTTCGTAAATTGCTTCATTATATCTCTTTTTAACATCTTTTAGATCTCTTCCTGAAATTGATACCCTTTTACCAAATCTATCTACATATCTTGCTTCATACCTCCCATTCTTTTTTTGTATTATTCCTTGTCCCAATTCTTTTCCTTTAAGATCTTTGCCCAATTGTATTTCCTCCTTGTATATGGCAAAGAACTTTTGCATGACTGTATTGTATCACACAAAAGTTCTTTTACCAAATTAAATAAAATGCTTTCCAGCTAAATATTTTTCAAATTCAACCCTTTTTACAAGATGTTTGTTACCTACTTTTAATAAAAACGGACATGCTTTTTCGGAAAGTAATTTTCTGATTGCTGTCTCTCCAATATTAGAATATGTAGATGCTTCTGAAATTGTAAGATTTATTTTGTCTTTTATTTCTACTGCTTGTTTTATATAAATCACTCCTTTTAATTTTTTCCTGTAGAACCAAATCCACCTCTGTTTGTTTCGTCCAAGTGTTCCACTTCTTCAAATTCAATTTCAGGCTGAATTTTGTTGATACGAAACTGACAAATACGATCATTTTTATTAATTGTAGTATCTTCCATAGCGATGACAGGGTATAGCCACTGATCATTATCTCCACTATAGCTGTTGTCGATCACCGCAAAACTATTTGTCTGTAATACTTTAAAGTTCTTATATGTACTGCTACGAGGTGCAATATTTGCTTCGTATCCATCTGGTAATTTCATTCCAACTCCAAGTGGGATCAAACGAAATTCACCTTTCTTCAGATGTACAGTTTCGGCACTTCTGAGATCAACCCAGTCACCTTTACTAATTTTCTCAATTTTATCAATTTCATTGTCAAAATATTTAATTTTAACTGTCTCCATTTGTTTTGTTCTCCTTGTCTTTGAAAATTTTGTCCATATCTTGAATATAGTTAAACATATCTTTTATTATTGGATATATAGCTAGAAATACAACAATCCCGCCAACTATAGTTCCAAGAAGAAATAACAGAAATCCCATAATGCTATTCATTTGAAACACCTTTAACCTCATCTACATAAGCATCAAACCCATTGTCGCAATCTCTTGTCTTAACCATTGCCATTCCGCTTTGAACAAATACTGCTTCTACAGTACATTCAACAAGAACTTTATCGCCTTTCTTTAATTTGTATAAATCTTCCATTTCCATATTTGTATTACCTCCTTTAATCGCAATATAAAACCATTTTGTTCTGAGCAAGAGATTGCTTTACATCAATGCAGTTTTGGTTCTTGCTGCCTCGCCACTTGAGCGTTATATCTCTTTGTTCGTCTATATATTCTCCGTCAATCACGATATTACATAATGAAATTATTTCTTTTCTCTTTTTATGAATTTCTATAATGCGTTCAAAATCTTTATCTGGAAATGTTGGTTGACAAATTTTTGACATTAATGAATCCCACTCAAATCCAGTATACAACCAGATGGTTTTCTCAGGGAAGAAAATACGGATTTCCTTAATTAAATCTAAAACCCCATCTAAATTCTGATCCGCTAAACATTCTCCACCAAGAAACGAGACACGCTTGATATACGGTCTATCAATGAGTTCCATAAATTTATTTTTTGTTTTTTCTGTCCACTCTTTTCCACCATTAAAATCCCATGTTTCAGAATTGAAGCAGTTTTTACAGTGAAATGGACAGCCTTGGACGAAGAAGGAGACTCCAACTCCCTCCCCATTAGAAATATCAAGGCTACGTATACTCGCATACCTCATATTTAATCCTCCGTATATTCCATGTCGTCCAAATGATAAACACGATCATGAATATCACCATACCTACCTTGATTACCACCATTTTTTGCAGTACCAATATAACCACAAACTCTAAATGCTATATCCATTGTTGTATTGTCAGTATTCCCACAGTTAGGACATTCCCATTTAAGTCTATTGTTTTCATCTGATACAAGAGGAATATCACCATCAAAGCCACATTTTTCACAATAACAACTCTTTGTATTAATCTCTGCATACATGATATTGTTATAAATAAACTTAATAACTTCTAATATAGCAGGAATATTATGACTCATACTTGGTACTTCGATATATGAAATTGCTCCTCCTGGACTTAATTTCTGGAATTTTGATTCGATTCTTAACTTTTCAAATGCTGTGATATGCTCAAAGACAGGAATGTGATATGAATTAGTAATATAATTTCTATCAAAACCATCTAATTTTTCAAAAATATCGTTACCAAAACGAGATTTTAGGCACTTTGCGAATTTGTAAGTTGTGGACTCTAATGGTGTTCCGTACAAACTATAGTCAATGTTTTCAGCTTGTTTCCACTGATTGCATTTGTCATTTAACGCCTGCATAACCTTTAATCCAAATTCTTCGCCAATCCCTTCATCAGAATGAGAATGACCAGTCATAAATTTTACACATTCGTATAAACCAGCATAACCAAGCGAGATTGTAGAATAACCATCATAAAGAAGTCTGTCGATTTTCTCATGTTTCTTTAATCTAGCATATGCTCCATGTTGCCATAAAATAGGTGCTACATCAGAAGATGTACCAAGTAGTCTCTCGTGTCTTGCCCTAAGTGCTTTATGACATAATTCTGTTCTTTCTTCAAAGATTTCCCAAAACTTATCAAAATCACCATCTGAAGATAAAGCAATATCTGGTAAACTAATGGTTACAACACCTTGATTAAAGCGACCATAGTATTTATGTTTATTTGGAACGAAATTTTTAGCATTTGCAATATTACCAACCTTATCAGTAAACCTATCTACTGTAAGAAAACTACGGCAGCCCATACAAGTATAGACATCACCTTTTAATTCAAGCATCATTTTTTCTGATATATAATCGGGTACAAGTCTCTTTGATGTACATTCGGCAGCCAATTCTGTTAAATACCAATACTCCGAACCTTCAGTGATATTATCTTCTTCAAGTACATAAATTAATTTTGGGAAAGCTGGTGCAATATAAACACCATCTTCGTTTTTTACACCTTGAATTCTTTGTCGCAGCATTTCCTCAATTAATAATGCAAGGTCGTGTTTTTCTTGCTCATTTTTAGCTTCGTTCAAATACATAAAAATCGTAATAAACGGAGCTTGTCCATTTGTGGTCATAAGAGTGACCAACTGATATTGGATGGTTTGAACGCTTTTTTCGATTTCTTTTGCAAGGCGTTTTTTTACGATTTTATTAATTGCTGTAGCCTGATCATCGTAAATTCCACCTTGCAAAATTGTAATCTCATCTCCCACTTCTTCTTTGATTTTCTTTCTTGATATATCTACAAATGGTGCAAGATGTGCAAGTGATATACTTTGTCCACCATACTGATTAGATGCAATCTGCGCAATTGCCTGTGTTGCTATATTACATGCCGTTGATAATGCATGTGGTGTTTCAATTAATGTCTCACTAATTACAGTATTATTTTGCAACATATCTTCAAGATTAACTAATCCGCAGTTATGCATATGCTGAATGAAATAATCGGCATCGTGAAAGTGCAAAATGCCATCATTGTGAGCTTGTATAATTTCAGGAGATAACAAATATCTTTTTGTCGCATCTGTACTTACAGAACCAGCAATATAATCTCTTTTAGTTGGATTTAACACTGGATTTTTATTAGCGTTTTCATCTTTCCAATATTCATCAAGATCTTCTACAAGCTTTTGAATTTCTTCGTCTGTAGTATTCTCATTATCTCTTTGGAATTCACGAATACTTCTATATCCTTCATATGCTTTAGCAGTAAGTCTCTGTTTTTTAGTTATGAGTTTATCATATACAATTGACTCAATATCAGATATACTTACTTCGTCCTTATCTTTGCATTCTTCTTCAATCTCATTAGCAATATCTTCAGCAATCTTAGGCTTTACAATACCAGAACCATTCTTCATTGCTTTGAGAATTGCATTAGAAATTTTAGACTTATCAAAATCTACTTCTGTACAATCTCTCTTAATTACTTTCAATAATATTCCTCCTTACTTGTTACTCATAAAATCCACAAATCCAGAATCTTCATTACAGACGTACTCGAAATTGCTCCAACTCTGACCATACTCGTCAGGTTTTGCGGTCGATCTGTAACAATTCTTTCTTTCTGGACACTCTCTACTTGTACACATCGTAATATCTGGCATATCACACCTCCTCAAAATCCTTAACTTTAACCTTCAACTCTTCAAGTTTCTTATATTTATCAGAGTTGTATTTGGTATGATCTTTGACAATCATATGAGTCTGTTCATTACAAATTAACTCAATAATCATCTTTTTCTCTTCTTTTGTTAAGCTGCATGTATACTCAAACGCCATATTTACGCCTCCTCACAAACTAGAACAGTGTGCATTACAGAATCATCTAAATTAGCATGAGTCCTTTTCTGCTTAACCGTTCTAATATAATATTCTCTGTTGCCAACTTGCACTGTCACGAAATTATCTTTGCTATATAATTCATTTGCAAGTGATCGACAAGTCGTATATCCGTTATATATCTGAATCACTTCCTTCCTATTGTTAATAACGAATCATATAAAAATTCTTTATGTACTCAGTCAACTCATTTTTATTCATTTGCACAGTAGATAAACAATTTTCAATCCAAGGGTGAATGACATCACTTACTTCGTTACATTCTGTATATGCAAGTACAGGAATATTTAGTCTATTTGCTTCGTATACCTCAATAGCAGTTCCAATACTTTTTGATACGCTGTCAACATTAACGATTATAATGTCACTTTGACGAACCATATTTAAATCAAACTGCATTACTTCTTTTTCCAAATGTCTGTCCATGTCGTTAAAATCAAAATAATCAGCAGGATTAATAATCTGCACATTTGCGCAAATCATATGTGCAGCGTCAATAAGTATGTCTGTTAATTCTTTACGCCATCCGTTGTAATCATCTTTACTCAAACCACTCATTCTACCTGCCAAATAAATAGTCAATTTATCTCTCATCAAATTTCTCCTTGAAAATCTTCTTATAGTAAAAATTAATATTACTAGTGACTGTTTCTATATCATCGTTAAAATTGTTGTAAATAATTCTCTCAGATAACATATCCGCGTCTTTAAAATCAACGTTGTCTGCTTTAATTCTTCTCTCGCATTCGTTTTTGTCATCACCGCGAAGTGCTAATCGTTTGCGAATTGTGTCAATGTTGCTGTACACATAAATCACTACACATTGGACTCCGCTATTAATTACGTCTATAGCACCTTCTGGTGTAAGAATGATTACGTCCTTATACGATGAATTAATACAATCCTCTAAAGCAGTTCCGTAATACCAAGTGCCTTTATTTGTGTCGTATTTCTTCCACTCAGTAAAAAATCCATTTTCAATTTTCTGTTCAAAATCTTCTTTGGAAATAAAATGATATGTAATATCTTGCTTCTCGCCTTTACGCATTGGACGTGACGTATATGTAACAATAGGTTTATACTCGTATTTCTTTTGCAAAACATCACGAATCAGATTTTTTCCAGAAGCAGTTTTACCAATTAAAATAAGCATCTATTCATCCTCATCAATAATATTAATAATCTCTCCATCATTAATAATTACTCTCTTTCCAATTTTATATAAGGCATCACAATCTTCTTTTGTGATTTCTCTTAATTCTAATACCTGATCATAATTCATATCTTCTTGACCTCATATTTTCGGCAAATCTTTTTAAACAGTTCCATGTCAGACTTCTTATCAGATAAAAGTTCTACTAAAATTGGATATTGTGAAATTCCACTCATGCCAAGGAATGACTTCGCATCAACTTCTCTGACACCATATTTAGCATTTACATCGCCTTCGATTTCTGAAATCGCAGCTATAAATTCCTCTAAATCTGTCAGGCTATCCAAATCTAATGTAAATTGTGTGTTATGTATTTGTTCGTTGCGTGGCTTTCTCAAACCGCTTATCATCATATTATCATTCTCCATTAAACTATCACCACCTTATCATATACACGAATCTTTACAACATGCGCTTCCCATTCTTTGCAACAACTTGACATATCGCCATCTCGTTTAGCGTCCTTATTCAGAGATGACTTGCTTACGATAAATTCACTTAAACAATTTGTATCCGTTGTAATGATATTCGCTGAATCTGTGTGTTTATCAGCTTTTTGATCACCCATGATACATTCGATTACAGTGCCGTTTGCCAATACCAGGTCAAAATATTGTCCAATTTCACAACCAAAATATGATCCAAGAGCCACACAATATCTACCGTTAACAGTACGAATGCCGTATTTACCTGTAGTGGCTAATTCTTGTAATTTGAACTGTTTGCTTGATATGGAAAATATACTTTTATCATTTGCATCGGCATATGGCATCCAAGTCTTTTTCTCAGCATAAGGTACGCTAAATTCAACATAATCCATGCGTTTATTTGAGACATATTTCTTGCTGATATAGCCAATTCCATCATCTAACTTCACACAATACCAACTGCCGCCAAGTGTAGTTACTAGAATTTTATCATTAAAGCCAACATGTCCAATAATTTCAGAATCAGTTGTTGGTTGTTTCCGAATATTTACATTGTTGCCAATGACATATTTTTTCTTGTACTCTATTTTCTCATCGGAATTCAGAATAGAGTTTAATTCATTTGATAACCCTGCCGTTAGACAGGGCGGTTCATTCTTGGTTACAGTTTCAGCACTTGTTGTATGCGCAGAAGATGTTAAAGCCAATGTCAAAGCTGCAACTTTTGCTATATTTTTCAAATTAATATAATCGCCTCCTTGAGTGCTATCAATACGTTACATATACATATTCTCTGTTTATTTTGGGTTATTTAGCGAATCATTGCTAAAAAATTTTCTTCTGAAATGATTGGAATATTTAATGACTTTGCTTTCATGTTCTTAGATGAAGTTGAATTGATATCGTTATTGATCAAATAATCTGTCTTACTTGAAATAGATCCCACTACCTTGCCACCATGTAGTACAATATCGTCTTTTAGTTCATCACGATTTGCATAATGATTTACAGATCCTGTAATGACAAACGTTTTGCCGTCAAGAGTTTCACTCATTCCTTCCAATAAAAGACGAGGAGTTTCAAATGTAAATTCTTTTGACAGCTCAATTATATCTGTGTAATTTTTCACAAAATAATCGTCAAGAGATTTAATTAACGCATCTCCAACACCAGATATATTCCAAAAATGATAAGCACCATCAGACATCATCGCTTTTACAAAATCATCAAATTCATAGCTTAATGAATCTGCAATTATTTCACTTGTGCTTTTACCTAGTAACGGAATTGATAATGCTGACAGAAATCTTTCTAAACTTGTCAAACGCGATTTCTCAATAGAAGCTAGAAGTTTATCAACAGACTTCTTCCCAAAACCTTCAAGAGATTTTAATTCCTTTTCATGTTCTGATAAATGGTATATATCTTTAATCGAATTTAGTAATCCAAGACTAATAAATCTATCAAGAGTAGCCTCAGATAGACCGTCAATATTCAAACAATCTCTACTAACTGCGTGTTTTAATTTACCAAGCAATCGTCCTCTACAATTCTCATTCGTACACATAAGAACTTCTGAATCATTATCTTTGACGATTTTTGTTGGTTGACCGCAAACAGGACATTTATCAGGAATTTCAAAATTACCACTCTTATCAATGCTATCATGTACTTTCGGAATTACCATATTTGAGCGATAAACTCTAATTCTATCTCCAACACCAAGCATCATCTTTTTAATATATGTAACGTTGTGCAACGTTGCTCTTGTAGTAACTGCACCATTCAAATCTACTGGCTCGAATATTGCAACAGGATTGATAAGTCCTGTTTTAGAAGTGTTCCATTCTATGTCTGTTAGCATGGTTTCAAACAATTCATCTTCATATTTATATGACACAGAATGTCTAAAGAACTTATTTGTACGCCCCATAGACTCTGCAATTTTGTAATCATCGATCGCCATAACTGCACCGTCATAAGGAATATTGTGATCGTCAGCCTGTTTTCTTAAATCTTCTAACATTTGATGAAGATTATCTTTGTCAGATGAATTATTTGAGTATGTCCACATTGGAACTATATCAAATCCATTCTTCTCTGCTTCTTTCAAATCAAAGAATACTGATTCATGTTTAAATCCTCTAATTACTCTCCAAGCAATAAATCTCATATTTCTTTCAGAAGCTTCTTTACTATTTAGCAACTGTAATGAGCCAGATACAAGATTTCTCGGATGCTTATATTTGTCTTCGTTAGGTAGATTCTCATTGATCTTATTAAATGTATCCCATCCAATAATTGTCTCGCCATCAATAATAAGCTCATCCTTGTATGGGATTTTCTTTGGAACATTACTCATCGTAAGCACGTTCTGAAGAACATCTTGTCCTATCATACCGTTTCCTCTTGTCTCTGCTGAAACTAACACCCCATCAATATAGTGCAATGAGGTAGTTAATCCATCACATTTCACAGACAAAAAACAGTTATTATCACCTGCAAATTCAATCAACTCTTCTACTGACTTCGTTTTATCAAGCGAAAGCATTGGATGATTATGCTTAACCTCTTTCAATTCATCTGCAACTGTATATCCTACGTTCTGTGTAGGACTATTGGATAGAACAATACCAGTTTCTTTTTCGAGACTCTGTAATTCTTCATACATTTTATCCCATTCATAATCTGGCATTGTTTGTACTTGGTTATAATAAGCATATGAAGCATTGTTTAATTCTTTAATAAGTTGTTTAATTTCATCAATCTTATCCATTATCTATCTCCTCTCCACAAAATTCTCTTAAATATGTAAGCATTTGTGACTCTTCTGGAAAGAATAAATCCATTTTCTTTTCAGAAGCCAACCATCCAAAAAAGTTACTGCATAATTGTCCAAATCGCCAATCAGGAAATGACTTCTTATGTATCTCACATAACTGTGAATAAAAATCATCTAATCTATCTGGGTTTCTAATATTAATCACCACCTTTTTAAAATGAACATTTCTTCCGATTTTTTGACTCCTAAAACCCTTATAAATCAAGGGTTTTCAGATTCAATATCATCAAAGATTACAGGAATTTTTGATTTTAATTCATTTAATAACTGAATTGTGATTTCTCTCATCTGTGGATGTGCTGTCTTAGGAACTCTAAGCTTAAAAAAGTTTCTCCATTCTCTATAGTTTGCAGTAATAGTAATTTCTGTCTTTGTACTGTTTGGTAGTACAGAACGAGCAATTTGTGGTGTTGCTCCCAACTCTAACATTCTCATATAATGTTTCTCTGCGTCTTCCATAGCAGACACCCACTCAGTATATACTTCTGTTAATTCCTCAGAAGACATATTTCTCATTTTTGTATCAAGATTCATACCAGGAGTAATATCAATGTATGCGCATTCTCCTCCGAATTTATTATTGGAGTAATTACAATAACGAGTTGATTCCTGTGCAAATGATGCAATTCTATGTCTAACTAACTCATGAGATACACCCCTATCAACTGTAAATTTCACAGATAAAGAGGAATGTTCAATCATTGCTTCGTGACCATTTCTAATAAGCATACCAACAAATTTCTTTGCAGATTCACCATCTTCTGTAATACGATCTTCTGACTTATAACATACTCGTCCAATTTTTTCGATATGCTGCAACTCCTTAATTCCACCTTCTGATATAGGTGTCAAAATTTCAAATCCTGCTCTAATTTTTTTCATATTTTTAATCTCCTTTATTTATATATTTTGACTTCTAATGAAAGTTTAGTTTACTGTGATTTTTTATTTATTATTTTCTACTAATTTTTTAACGTATTTACAACTATCATCGTATGTAATATTAATTCCTTTCTTCCTAAAAACTTTCAAGTCATTTACTCTATAATCAGCTATACGATACCAACCATTATCAGGGTTAAATCCATCACTAAAAACATGTTTTGTATTGAATCTACCTTCACACTTATATAGTCCTTCCATACATCCATGACCATATACATTGATGTCAATTAAATTATCTTCTCTTTCTTTGCACATATATCTTATTCCCATATCTTTCCTCCTAATCTCCACATGAAATAATGGTTTATTTATATCCTAAAACGCTTTTTCGCATTTTATTAATTTTATCAATTTTTCTTCCTTGACGATTAATGAACTTAGCCAACTTCTTTACTTCTGGATTGCATTTAATATCTTCTTTAGAAAATTCCATTCTAAAAGCGTCTATACAATCTCTCTGATACATAATTAAATCTACCATTTTATTCTCCCACTCTTCCACGTTTTCTTTCTTGTCCTTTTATCAATAATGGCAATAATTACCAACACAATAACCGTAAGTAAAATATCAATCCATAATGGACACAATACCAACAGCCAAGACCAATTGATAACGCCTACCAATTTGAGTACAACAAATACAATTGTTAATACTCCGCAAATTCCAATACCTGAACTACTACTATTTCTGTTTGAACTCATTTTTTACCTCCTTAATTTTCACAAGAAACTGTCGATTCTTACTACTGTATTATTCTCTGTTTTTTACAAAACTTCATCAACAATTCCATACTTGACTGCTTTATCAGCATGAATATAAAAATCTTTCTTCTTTTCACGAATTTCCTTAATATCATCTTTTGTGAGATTGGTTCTGTCGATTACATATTCTTCAATCTTTTTATTCAGCCAGTCCATTTCTTCTCTGTCTTCTACCAAATCCTGATATTTACCACTTCTCCAACAACTCATTTGATGATACATAAATGTCGAATGCTTGTAACAATATCTCTTATGTCCTGCTAAGAAAATATTAAAAGCTGCACTCATTGCATATCCTGTACAATATGTATAGATTGGAGTTTTGCTATTAAGAATGACATCAATTAATCCCCACATATCATAAACAGATCCACCATACGAGTTGATGTATAGTTTAATCGGCTCACGTTTATAATCTTTTTCCTTCTCATCTTTCTCATCATCTTCTCGAATCTGTTGTAAAATGATCCATGTTAATTTACCAATAGATTCGTTGTCTACATCATCAGATAAAAATAATATCTTTTTGTCTGTATTTGCATATGAATTGTCTTTTGAACTCATAAATCCTCCTATTTTTTGTTATTTTATTCATAATATGGGGGTAGGGATTTTCACCCTACATAAGCCGTGCACTGCTCACATTGGAGGGAGTTGAACCCATAGGTGTCCTACCGAGTGTTTTTAATCATTCACCTGTCTACTGCCCATTTGCGTGTCTACATATTCCACCACCCCATATTATCTATATAATTTCGTATATTGTTCCAACTGCATCTTTTGGTGCTTTAGTTCCCCATCCATTTTCTTTTCGCAGCTCATAATAAGTTCCTCTATCTATAGCATCAATAATTTCTCCTTTATCAATAGTCATGCTATATTTTCCATCGTCTATTAATACATCTTGCAAAAATCTTGCTTTCATAATTTTTATCCTTTCTATTTTTAATTTTTCAAGAAGTCCGTCTTTCCTTGGCTTTTTGAGTCTCTGAAACGCCCTATTTATGGACATTCCAGAAATCTAAATTTGTTATCTAATTCTCAAACTCTCTCCCTGTGGCTCTAAATGACACCATTCACAGTTAAGTGAACCATCCTGACCTTCAAGACCATTCTCTTTTAAATATTCTCTTAATTTATCTCCATTAACTGCGTCTGGCTGCTTAATGCGATACTCTTCTGGAATATTCTCTACATCCACATCAATTGTAAGTTTTCTCTTACCACCATTTTTCTGAATATTGAATGAGAATAAATCAGTTGTAAACTTTTTCTTACCAGTTGTTCTCATACACATTTCAATATTCTGCTTTAACCACTTAATTCTATTCTCATATGTCTTTTTACGAGATGTAAGTCTGTCATTCTCCTTCTGAATTCCATCCACATCTGCTTCAAGAGCTTTGATAATCTTTGCATATCCATCAGCCTTGTCCTCAATCTCATACTCAACTGATTCAAGAGTATCCATAATTACCTGCTCGTCTACTTCTTCATCCTCTAACATATCTAAAAGCTGAAGGAATTGTCCCGTTAATTCATAAATGTTCGCCATATATTTATTCTCCTTTTTCGTCTTCTTTTAATCTATAAGCGTTTTCAAGTAACATATCTTTTAAAAATGTTTGCTTTGTTTTTACCTCTTTAGTTTGGATAGCCTTTGTAATGGCATAATTATTACCAACTAATACGCAATATTTCTTTGCTCTTGTGATTGCTGTGTAAAGCAATTCTGAATTATTCATTATGTAACTTCCTGTGTCCATACCAACAATGGTTGAAGTAAAACCAGATCCTTGCATTTTATGAACTGTACAAGCATATGCAAGTTCAAGATTTTTTGAATCACCTTTACTGAATAACACTTCACCAATACCAACAAAATCAATTGTGCAATATCCGTTATCTTCAATTGCTTTAACAATTCCTATATTTCCATTAAATACAGGTGTTACATCGCCATCAGGATTTGTACACTTATAATTATTTTTTGTATTAAGTACCTTATCTCCAACTCTAATCATATATTTCTTAGCTTCATCATTCTTTTTCTCTAAGAAAATTTCAATCTCATTACCATCATTGAATTTTGGATTATAAAGACTTTGGATTTTTGTGTTAAGATTATAACAAGATAGTTCCCCTTTTAATCTCATAGGAACACATACTTGAACTTCCATGATGTCGTTGAATTTTTCCATCTCTGTTTGGAAGTGTCGAATAATACAATCTGCCATAGACTCTTTTGAATTTGATATATCTAATTCCATATCTTTTAATTCACCAAGAATAGCATTTCCTTCAAATTTATTATCAAAAATCTGTTCCTGATTTGCTACTTTAATTGATGTTGGAATGATACCACTCATAAGTGCCTGTCTATGTGGTTTTGTAAGCTTTACAACTGGGAGTACATTACTATCTAGTATATCAGCAAATACCTGGCAATTACCGATTGGGGTAAGCTGTTGAACATCTCCCATGATAATTACTTTTGCACCTGTTGGAATTGCTTCTAACAAAGATAAAAACAATGTACCATTTATCATAGTTGCTTCATCAATTAGAACAATATCTACTGCTAGTTTATTCTCTTTGTTGAACATAAACTCGCCATTTTGATATCCTAAAGCTCTATGAATTGTACTTGCAGGTAATCCAGTTGCTTCGGTAATTCTTACACTTGCTTTACCAGATAACGCACACGCCAAAATATTGTAATCATCATACAATGAGCAAATACCATTGGCTGTACTGGTTTTTCCTGCACCAGCCAGACCAGTTAAAGCCATAACATGATTATCAAGACTCAGTTTGATAGCAGCTCTCTGTTCTTCTGTAAAATCAAAACCTTGCTTTTCTTCTACTTTTTTAACAATTGATTCCCAATTACCAATATTAAATGACTTTGGAATATAATCATCGTGAATACTTACCTCATCCGAGTCATTTTCTACTACTTTTACAAGTCCAATCTGAAGTCTCATGAGTTCTTTCATTATGTTATTCTCCAAATTGTGAAACTTTTTAAGTGCAATTTTCGATCCATTATCAAGTACAACTACATCTTCATTATCAATCATCTGTTTTGCAGTAGCATTTACAACCTCTTCTGGCACAAATCCCAAAGTATCATACAATGCTTTCATAAGTTCCTGATAATTAAGATAACTCTTACCTGCTTCTCCTTGGTCATTTAAATGATTTAATAAAAATCCTTTAATTCGTCTAATGTCATACTGACCAATTCCTACTTTACAAGCAACTTCATCTGCCTTCTTGAATCCCACACCATCCACACGCACTAAATCGTATGGATTATTCCTCACAATATCAATTACTGTATCTGGTGAATGATAAAAATCTACTAATTTTTTAATGAACGTATGAGTCAATCCCAACTGTCCAAGTTCCATGTAAATAGAACTATAATCTTTTGATTCTTCGTATTCATCAATCATTTTTAAAGCTACCTGATTACCAATACCTTTGATTTTCATAAGAGATTTTACATCTCTATTCTCCAAAAGCTGAATCACATCGTCATATTCATCAAATAACTTATCAACAAGATTCTCATTTAATACATTTTTGAGAAATTCTTTTTGCTTATCCTTACTTGAAATATCAATACATTTACTGATATATACGATTTCATATGTATCACCATATTGTTCATGTGTTTCAGCTAATTTACAAAACACCTTATATGTTGTTCCATATTCAAGCGTGCAGCAATTTCCTTTCATCTTGATTGTATATAAATCGTCTACCTTATTTTCAAGCCATTTTGTTATAACGGCACTGAATATGGCGAATTCACCAGATTCAACTTTTTTACAATACTTTGGATAGAAAATTCTATCCAAAGTACATTCAAATTTTAAAATCTTTTCCTCTTCCACTAGCATACCTCACAATCTGTTAGAAGCGAATTTCCTTTACCATACTTTCTATAAACAATGTCATATTGAGTAATTACGTCATATTCTTTGTCTATATCAGCAACTACAATGTTTTTTCCTTCATCATCCTTACCTACAATCTTCATACCAAATTGTTTCTCTGAATTTTTAACATCAATGATGTCACCATCCTGTAAAGGAAGAATTTTAAATATCTCTTTCTTAATCTTCCTATATTGAATTTCTCCGTTTCCCATGTTATAAAGAATTAGATTTGGAGCGATGATATTTCGAGTATTTAGAACAAAATATCTATTAATAAGCTTTGAATCTTTGTATCTTACTGTTCCAAACTTATTAACTTGCATCTCCATAATTTCATATGGATCAATATGTTCATCTGGAATATAATTGAATATTTCTAAAAGAGCTTTCTTAGAGTTTAGATTGTTATAAGACTTTCCTGTTTTCGACAGTTCAGCATTAGAAATTACAATAGATTTGATATTTTCATCAGAGAATTTTTTATTCAATGTAGTTACTGTCATTTTATCTTTCCCATATAACATAAGAAAATAATCTCTAAACAGTAACAACTTTTTTGTCTTTCCATAATTTGAACAACAATCCGCAATTAGATACTGTTCTAAAACTTTCTTCGTTATATTATTCTCCGAACACTTCTCCAAAAAGTCATAAAATGTAGGACTCTCACACATACATTTAAATAAAATATTTGGTGTTTCATCTACCTTTTCCTCATCTTTAGTTAAAAACATCTCAATTCGTTTCTTTGCTTCATTGATGTAATACTCTTTGTCTAAATATTCAGGAATATTCTTTTCATGAATATCTTCATTATCTATAAATAAATGAGTAGGTGTATTTGCAAACTGTTCATAGGATTTAACACCTTTTTCAACTTTCAATTTATAAATAGATCCGTCTGATGTTCTCTTGCTGGCAAATACCCTATGTACTTTACCCTTTAATAATTCTCCATCTATCGAAGTAATCTTTCCATCTTTTGCAGCTACACCATTGCCATACCAAATCTCTTTATATTTTGCAGACAATTTAATGACTTTTTGGAACTTAATATATTCTGTACATTCATTGATTGTCTGTTCAACTGGAATTCCAGATGCAAGGTAATTTCTAACTGCATCATTGAGAATAGGTAAATCATTATCAATAGGTTTATTGAATTTTACCATTGCTCCTTTACATTCCAATTTTCCATTCTTCATAACTGCAATATAGTTATTTACATCCTTTTGAATTAACTTGGTGTATTCATCAATCTCAAATTCCATTTTAAGTCGTTTACCCACTTCATTTGTGATTTCAATTACCTTATTCTTCATATCTTCATTCTCACAAAGAACGAAAATACCATCTGTATTTGTTTGTAATAATCTACAATAAGGTTCAAGCTTATCAATCAAATCAAGAATGAACATCTGTCCAAATATACAAGTCAGATTAGCCATTAACGGATCATAAGATGGATTATTTCTATCTTTTCCTGCTCCATATACACCATTTATCATAGGTTTTAATGCCTTATTCTTTGAATTACCTTCAGCTTTAAGTTTCAATCTGAAATTTCTCATCTGTTTAAAGTCATCAGGATTCTTAAATTTTCTACTCAACAATCCATATTCAATATCTGTTGTAGGATACATAGATGCAACATCGGCATGAAGAATAATTCCTTCAAACACAGCCTGTTTATCATCTGCACCATGACATCCTCCCCATGCAAATACATGTGGAATTCCTGCAACTGTACAGCATAACTGATTGTTATGTTGATCATCTTCAGAATGTAAATGTTCTTTGTATCTCCAATTCTTAGGATTGAGATACCATTTTGGAATAAATTTATATTTATCTGATAATTGGATTGTTTCAGGAAGACGAATATCAAATTCATCATCGAGAGTGTGCTGGTTCACAGCATTTAGAATTTTTGGAGAAACTGCCAACTGAACTTTTGTTTTTGTGAAGTATGACATATCAAGTCCATACAACTCAATAATATCTAACTGACCTTCAAAATCATCCCAACAATAATCAAGAACTCTTAATACCTCGATTACATCATGTCGGTTATAATATAACGTCTGTCGTATTTCTTCTTCTGTAAGAGGTCTGTCAATATTGAAGTCTACTTCTGTCTCACGAATATCATCACCCATAAATGCTTCCAACTGCTTTAACGATTTATCTTTAAGGATAGCGTCATAATCATTTAAAGGATAATTTTTCGCATTTTTCACTACTTGAAAAGGTTTCTTACCTTCCTTGATGAGCTTATCATTTACATATCCGACATTCATTCCATCAAGAATACCTTTAAAAATTCCTGTATCATATTGTCTGCCGTTATATGAGATAAAAATATCATCCTTATGTTTGTTATAGAAATCTATAAGTTCATCTCTGTTATTTACAATTACAACTTCATTTGTTC
>ERZ1034878.391-NODE-391-length-21502-cov-12.170327_pt1 | contig 21502 bp, 22 predicted proteins | sample MGYA00520593_ERZ1034878 | MGnify/ENA primary metagenome ERZ1034878 (study PRJEB33766, sample SAMN09781724) | gut metagenome | biome: gut microbiome | host: Homo sapiens | place: Madagascar | study: EMG produced TPA metagenomics assembly of the PRJNA485056 data...
GTTAGAATGAATACATATAGATAGGAAAGGAGCCAAGAAATGAGAAAGTTTGATTTTAGAAGAGCCTTCGGGGGGGGGGCAGTGCTACGCACGTAGCCCTCTGTGACAAGTTTCGTCGAGTCGCATTTACCTTAGCGGAAGTTTTAATCACCCTCGGCATTATCGGTATTGTTGCAGCCTTGACTTTGCCTTCTCTTATTGATAAATATCAAAAACATGTTTATTATATGCAATTTATGAAGGCAGCTTCTAGTATCGAAAATGCTTTTAATGCTTTATATAATTCTGATGAAGGATACGATAGAGAAATGGGCATTTCAAAACAAAACTGGGGTGATGACTTTATAAAGTATTTTAATGTTGCACAGGTTATAAATAATAGTAACGTTGAAAAAATATGCGGTGGGTATAATAAACTCCCTGTAGGAAATATTGATGGGTCAGATAGAGATTGGGGCGCGGTAGATGTGTGCGATAATGAGAGTCATGAAATTGAACCTTTTGGTTTTATTACTAATGATGGAATATTAATAATGTTATATCAAGATAATGGTTATGGATCAGGGAATGTTATAGATACTAATGGACCCAATAAAGGTCCTAATTTGCTTGGAAGAGATGTTTTTGTGTATTATCCTTCTTTTCAAAATACAGACGAATCAGATGGGGAAAAGATGCAGTTATGGGGTTATCCGGCTGGGGCGAAAGAATGTAATAATTCTAATCTGTTCTTTGATGCATGTGGTTTAAAACTTCTCCAAGAAGGAAAAATGAATTATTAATTGTTAAATCTAAAAAATCGTGCTATCTTTATTGTATGCACGATTTTATTTTTAGAGAAATTAAAGAAACGGATATTAAACAAGAGATTGAAAAAATTGGGTTTGACTCATGTTATTCGCATAGGGCACGAGAAAAATTTGAGTATAAAAATATAAAAATTTATTCTTTGAAGCCTGCTATGGCAAATATAATTAAGCAAACGGCTCTTTCTGTCGGGTGCGATTGTGCAACGCATCGAGAGGTTATTACCGGAAAAATTGAAAAATCAGATTGTATCTTAGGCGGAAGTGTTTCGCAGATTAAAAAGATTGCTGAAAAGTTGAAGTTTCAGCCGTTTGGGTTGAAAAAATTAGGCGAAGAACTCGAAAAATTCTGTCTTCCACTTGCGGAAGAACCGAAATCTGTGATTTTAAGGAGCGGAACTCAACTCGTCGGAATTCTCAATCTTACTCCAAACTCCTTTTCTGACGGTGGAATGTTCAATGACTTTGAGTGTGCAAAAGAGCATTTGCTTGAATTAATCAATGACGGTGCCGATATTATTGACATTGGTGCTGAGTCGACAAAACCGTATTCAAAATCTGTTCCTGCAAAAGAGCAGTTAGAAAAACTTCTCCCGATAATTGACTTTGCCAAAGGTAAGATTGCATTGAGTATTGATACGAGAAGTTCTGAGGTTGCGGACGAGTGTTTGAATGCCGGTGCAAATATAATCAATGATGTTTCAGGCTTTGATTATGATGAAAAAATGGCTGATGTTGTTGCAAAATACAATGTGCCTGTGATTATTCAGCATTCAAAAGGGACACCTGAAAATATGCAGAATTCGCCAGTGTATGCCGATTTTATGGAAGAAATCTTTTTGAATTTGCGTAAAAAAGTTGATTTTGCTCGCTCAAAAGGAATTGAAAATATAATTATTGATCCGGGAATTGGATTTGGTAAATCTCGTGAGGATAATTTTGAAATAATCCGTCGGGTTGAAGAATTTCAAAGTTTGGGTTGTCCTCTTATGCTTGGAATTTCTCGAAAAAGCCTTCTCAATATGCAAAATGAGGATAATTTTACCAAAGATATTTATACAGTGGCACTCAACACACTTGCAATTGAAAGAAAAGTTGATTATATCAGAGTTCATAATGTAAAAATGCATAGAAAACTCATTGATTTGATGAGTATGTTTATGATAAGATTAAGTCACCAAGACTTTAAGACGATAAGACGTTAAGTTCTTTTCAATATTCATAAAATAACAAAAAATAACTTAACAATATGGACTTATAGTCTTAACGACCTAGCGACTTAACGTCTTTAATAAAAAGGAGAAAATAATGGAAGACTTGAGAGATAAATATGAAGTAGTTATTGGTTTGGAAGTTCATGCGCAATTGAAAACTAAATCAAAGATTTTTGCACCTGACGGCTGTGAATTTGGAAAAGAACCAAACTCTGAAACAAGCCCTATTACTTTGGGTATGCCAGGTGTTTTGCCTGTTCTAAACAAAGAATGTGTAAATATGGGGATTTTGACAGGTTTGGCTTTGAATTGCGAAATTCCTGAAAGATGTAAATTCGACAGAAAACAATATTTTTATCCGGATCTTCCGAAAGGGTATCAAATTTCTCAATATGATGAGCCGATTTGTGTAAACGGTTATTTGGATATTAAGGGTAAAAGAATTGGTATTACACGTGCTCACTTGGAAGAAGATGCTGGAAAACTTGTTCACGCAGGTGCTGACGGACTTGCTGGTTCTTCTTATTCTCTTGTTGACTTGAACAGAGCAGGAACTCCGCTGTTGGAAATCGTTTCCGAACCTGATATGAGATCTTCTGAGGAAGCTAGAAACTATATGGAAGAATTGAGAAATATTGTTCGTTACATCGGTGTTTGTGATGGAAACCTTGAAGAAGGTTCTATGAGATGTGACGCCAATATTTCAATTATGCCAAAAGGCTCAAAAGAATTCGGTACTCGTGCTGAAATCAAGAACGTAAACAGTTTTTCTGCTCTTCAACGTGCTATCGAATACGAAATCGACAGACAAATTGAAATCGTTGAAGAAGGCGGTAAAGTTGTTCAAGAAACAAGACTTTGGGACGACAATTCTCGTGAAACTCGCTCAATGCGTGGTAAAGAAGATGCTCACGATTACAGATACTTCCCAGAACCAGATTTGATGCCTTTAAAAATATCAAGAGAATGGGTTCAAGAAATCAAGGATAAAATGCCTGAACTTCCGCAAGCTAAACGTGAACGCTATATGTCACTTGGTTTGAGCGAATATGATGCATCTGTTATTGTTGAACAAATGGGATTGGCGTTGTTCTTTGACAAAGTTTTGGAACTCGGTGCATCTCCGAAAATTGCCGTAAACTTTATTATGGGCGAAATCGCAGCTTATTTGAAAGAACAAAAACAAGAAATCACTGATACAAAATTAACTCCTGAAAATCTTGTTGAGTTGATTTCTTTGATTGAAAAGAATACAATTTCTAATAACATCGGTAAACAAATCATTATTGATATGATGAAAGACGGCACTAAGGCTTCTGCAATCGTTGAAAAACGTGGTTTGAGCCAGATTTCGGATACAGGTGCTATTAAAGAGATTGCTCAAAAAATCGTTGATGCTCACCCTAACGAAGTTCAAGCTTACAAAAACGGTAAAAATAACTTGTTAGGCTTCTTTGTTGGACAAGTAATGAAAGAAACTAAGGGCAGAGCTAATCCGAAAGCAGTAAACGAAATTTTGAGAGATATTTTAGGTTAAAATTTCTAAGGTAAAATGTCATTTTGAGGTATGTTGCGAGATTCTTTGCTAACGCTCAGAATGACAGCCCGAAGAATTTAGAGGAATAAATTAGATATGTTGTTTAATGCGCACAAAAAAACAAGTATGGAAAACGAGATTTTTGAGCAGGCAGATGTGCTTAATAATCTTTTAGACACACATATTAGTGATGATAATTACATTTTGTTTGATATTCCTGTAGATATCTCAAAAGTTGTATTTGTTGCAAGTGGTTCGTCTTACCACTGTGCAAGATATGCGGCAGACTTGTTTGGAAATGTTGCAGGGATTGAGGCAAGAGCGATTTATTCAAGTGAGTTCTTGTTAAAGGCTGCAATACCGCATGAAAGTGATATTTTGTATGTGTTTATAACTCAATCAGGAGAAACTTCTGACACAAATTCTGCGTTGAAAAAGGCGAAAGAGTTTGGTATGCGTACGCTTTGCATAACAAATAAAAAAGGTTCGACGATTTGGGAAGCGTCTGATTTCAAGATTGATTGTTGTGCAGGAGAAGAAAAAAGTATTGCAGCGACTAAGTCTTTGACAACTCAAATGCTTTGTTGTACCTTGCTGGTTTTGAAATATGCCGCGCATAAGGGAATTGATATTTCTCATTATATTGATGAATTAAAGACTCTTTCTGGCTATATTGAAAAAACTTACGCATTACACCCTGAAATCAAAGAGTTGGCGAAGTTTTTAGCTAAGTTTAAAAATATAGTTGTTACGGCGGACGGAATTTCTTATGCACTAGCTAAAGAAGCGTCGTTGAAGATAAAAGAAACTTCTTATATTAATGTGTATTCAAATATTTTGGGTGAATTTATGCATGGGCACGTTGCTATTTTGAATAACAAGCCGGCAATGGTGCATATTTCCGTGAATGAATTGAGTTATACTGCGATTAAAAATTTGAGCAAGATTGCCGAGGATTATAATCCACCACTTGCGATAATTGGCTGTTCAAACGATAAATTGTCTCCAAAATTCAATATTGATGTTAATTGTGAAAGTACAATTGTGAAATCGTTCTGTTTAGTTGTAATTGCGCAACTTTTGGCATTAGAGATTGCGACAGTGTTAGGACGTAATGTTGATAAGCCTCATGGTTTGCATAAAGTTGTTCAGTAACAATAATGTTGGAAGCACTTAATAATGGCGAAAAAATTTAAAATATTTGTTGATAATTTTTTCTTTAAAACTATTGTATATTATCATAATTTGCGGTATAATTTTCGTATTGAAAAGTAGTAGTAGGACAACTTGTATAAAAAAGGAGAGATTATGATTAAAAAGTTGACTTCTCCAAAGGCATTGATGGCTCTTTTGGCTACATTGCTAATGGGTGTTTCGCCTGTTCTTGCAAGCGAAGCTGATTTAGTTGTTCCGAGTATCAAAGATGCGAGTCCTGTAAGCTTCAATTTGTTGCTTATCGGTATTGCAATCTCTGTTGTAGGGTTGATATTCGGATTTATCGAATTCTTCAGAATTAAAAAACTAGATGTTCACGCATCTATGGCTGAAGTTGGTAACACAATTTTTGAAACTTGTAAAACTTACCTTATTCAACAAGGTAAATTTTTGTTTGTATTAGAAGTGTTAATCGGTCTTTGTATCGCTTTCTATTTCGGATACTTGCAACATATGCCTTTATCTCACGTATTGATTATCCTTGCGTGGTCAGTAATCGGGATTTTGGGTTCTTATGCTGTTGCTTGGTTCGGTATCAGAATGAACACTTTGGCAAATGCTAGAACTGCTTTCGTTTCTTTGAAAGGAAACCCTTTGAATATCTTGAATATTCCTTTGAAAGCAGGTATGTCAATCGGTGTTTGCCTTGTATCTGTTGAACTTATTTTGATGTTGACAATTTTGTTATTTGTTCCAGGTGAAATTGCCGGAGCTTGTTTCATCGGTTTTGCAATCGGTGAATCTTTGGGTGCTTCTGCTCTTCGTGTTGCAGGTGGTATCTTTACAAAAATTGCCGATATTGGTTCTGACTTGATGAAAATTCAATTCGGGATTAAAGAAGATGACCCTAGAAACCCTGGTGTAATCGCTGACTGTACAGGTGATAACGCCGGTGACTCTGTTGGTCCTACAGCTGATGGCTTTGAAACTTATGGTGTAACTGGTGTTGCGCTTGTTTCATTTATCTTGTTGGCTGTTGTTGGTAAAGAAAACCAAGTTCAATTGTTGACTTGGATCTTCGTTATGAGATTCTTAATGATTGTAACATCAGTTGTTGCATACTGGATTAACGGCGTAGCTGATAAAATCTATGCTGCTAAAACAGATAAATTTGACTTTGAAAAACCGTTGACTAACCTTGTTTGGTTAACATCTATTTTGTCAATTGTTATGACATTTGGCGTAAGTCACTGGTTGTTGGCTGATATGGGTAACAACTTATGGCTAGTTCTTTCAGCAATCATTTCTTGTGGTACATTGGGTGCTGCTTTGATTCCTGAATTTACAAAAATCTTTACTTCTCCAAAAGCAAAACACACAGAAGAAGTTGTTACAGCTTCTCGTGAAGGCGGTTCATCTTTGACAATCCTTTCAGGTATTGTTTCTGGTAACATGTCAGCTTTCTGGATTGGTATGGTAATCGTACTTTTGATGGGACTTGCTTATGTTGCATCTCTTCATATTCCTGAGGCAGTAATGATTTATCCGTCAGTATTTGCATTTGGTTTGGTAGCATTCGGTTTCTTAGGAATGGGACCTGTTACAATCGCAGTTGACTCTTATGGTCCTGTTACTGATAACGCTCAATCTGTTTACGAATTATCTTTGATTGAAGATATTCCTAACGTTGGCGAAGAAATCGAAAAAGAATACGGCTTCAAACCTGATTTTGAAAACGCTAAAAAATACTTGGAAGAAAATGATGGTGCTGGTAACACATTCAAAGCAACTTCAAAACCAGTTCTTATCGGTACTGCTGTTGTAGGTGCTACAACAATGATTTTCTCATTGATTTTGGTAATTAAATCTACTTTGGGTATTGAACCTGAAATGATTTTGAATATGTTGAACCCATACACATTGCTTGGTTTCTTGTCAGGTGGTGCTGTAATTTACTGGTTCTCAGGTGCATCTATGCAAGCTGTAACAACAGGTGCATATTCTGCAACTGAATATATCAAAGATAATATCAAATTGGATGATGAATCTTCTAAGAGTGCAAATGTTGCAAATTCAAAAGAAGTTGTAAAAATTTGTACACAATATGCTCAAAAAGGTATGGTAAATATCTTTATCGCATTGTTTGCATTCGCTTTGGCGTTTGCTTGCTTGTCAGCTCCATCTTGCAGCACATCTGCACCTGTTGCTTTCTTTGTAAGCTACTTGATTGCAATTGCTGTATTTGGTTTGTTCCAAGCTGTATTTATGGCAAACGCAGGCGGTTGTTGGGATAACGCTAAGAAAATCGTAGAAGTTGATTTGCAAGAAAAAGGCACACCGCTTCACGAAGCAACTGTTGTAGGTGATACAGTTGGTGATCCGTTCAAAGATACATCATCTGTTGCGATGAATCCAATCATCAAATTTACAACATTGTTCGGACTTCTTGCAATGGAAATCGCAATTTCTGAAAGCTTCAGAAATATTGCTCCTATTGCAGGTTGGGTTTTCTTGGTAATTGCATTGATTTTCGTAATTCGTTCATTCTATGCAATGAGAATTCCTACAAGAAAATAGTTTGTAAAACTAGTGATATGAAAACGGCTCACTTTTAAAGTGAGCCGTTTTTTTATTGTTTAGTGCAATTTTTAAATTTTGTCATTCTGAAAAGACTGAAAATCAAGTGTATAGCGTAGATTTTCGTCTTATTCAGAATCTTGCTATATTGGTTAAATAGTATGAATTAGATTCTGAATAGCAAGAATATTAAGCCTTCATTATGCATTAAGGCTAATATTCTAAGCTTTCAGAATGACTAAAATGTCACTCCGGACTACGATCCGGAGTCTGAAATATTTTACAATTTTTCAACTATTTCTACAACTTTTTCATGAATTTCTTCAATTGTTTTTGTTGCATCAAGCACTTTTATTCTTGTCGGTTCTTGCTTGGCAAGTTCAAGATAGCCGTTTCTGACTCTGTTGTGAAAGTCAATTCCGGCACTTTCCATTCTATCTTTTTCTTTGCCGACGCGTTTCATAGATGTTTCAACATCTACATCAAAAACGAGAGTCAAATCGGGCTTTTTACCGCCAGTTGCAAGGTTATTTAACATGTTAATTTCATTTATATCAAGCCCTCTGCCGTAACCTTGATACGCAACTGTTGAATCTATGTGTCTGTCACATAAAACAATCTCTCCTTGTTTAACAGCAGGTTTAACGATTATGTCTATATTTTGTGCTCTATCAGCTAAAAATAAGAAGGATTCACATCTGTCAGAAACCTCTCCGTTGTAATTCAATAAGATTTCTCGAACTTTTTCCCCTAAACCTTTTCCGCCAGGTTCTCGAGTTAGAACCACTTTTTTGCCCTTTTTTTCAAAATATTGTGCTAATAAATTCATTTGGGTTGTTTTTCCACAGCCGTCTGGGCCTTCAAAAGTAATAAATAAACCTTGTGTCATTATAATTCTCCTTGTGTCAATTTTAGCATAAAAACGTAGGCTTGAAAGTTGTTATAAAATATGGTAAAATAAATTTGTATAGATGATGAAAAAGAGAGGAGATTTTATGCAAGAAGAATTTCAAAGAGCCTTCGGGGGGGGGGCAAGCGTTTAGAATCCTCGCTCCAACGAGGAGAGCGGAGTTGCGGACGGACGGAATGGAATGAGCCAGGAAAGCGAGCTGATGGAGCGAACTTAGACTGTGTCACTATTGCAGGTGAGGGGGAAGGTGCTACGCACGTAGCCCACTGTAACGATTTACGTAAAGTAGCATTCACATTGGCTGAGGTTTTAATTACCCTCGGCATCATCGGAGTAGTTGCTGCAATAACTCTACCAACAATTATTTCCAACTACAAAAAACAAGTTACTGTTTCAAAACTTGAAAAGGCTTATACAACTTTAAATCAGGCTTTTAAGCAATCTGAGGCTGAGAATGAGTCATCTGAATTCTGGGACGATCCATTTGTGACTGGTCCTCAAGTGTATTTTGAAAAATATTTCAAACCATATCTTAATGGGGCAACGCAATGTTTTTCGTATAAGGAATGTGGTTATAAAAGTAATCCCCCTTACAAATTCTTAGATAATACTCCTTTTCAGGCTTCAATGCTGGAACATTCTTTAAAGAATGAACGTTTTGCGTTTTATCTACCTGATGGAACATTTTATTGGATTCATACAGCCGGAGGTTCTGCAGGTGCTGTTGCTCCGTCCAGTGAAGTATATATAGATATAAATGGTGGTAAAGAACCGAATCTAATTGGTAAAGACGTTTTTCGATTTCAAAGAGTTACCGGAAAAGGTTTTTATCCTTTAGGATATAATTTATCAGCTGAGTCTATAAATTCTAGTTGTATAAGGAGCGGTAGTCTTTGCGCAGCCAAAATTATGCAAGATGGTTGGAAAATCACTTATCCATTCTAAGTCAAATATAAAAAAGACCTCTTTTATTGAGGTCTTTTTTTATCTTATTTTGTCTGAATTATTAAAATTGTTTCAAAAATCTCACATCATCGTTGAAGAATAATCTGATGTCATCAATTGCGTATTTTAGCATTGCAAGTCTTTCAACGCCCATTCCAAATGCAAACCCAGTATAAACATCTGGATCAATTCCAACTCCGCGAAGGACGTTAGGATCAACCATTCCGCAACCTAGAACTTCTAACCAGCCTGTGCCTGAACAAGTTCTGCAACCTTTGCCTTCGCACATAATACACTGAACATCAACCTCTGCTGATGGTTCTGTGAATGGGAAGAAGCTGCTTCTAAATCTTGTTGGACGGCTTGCTCCAAAATATGTTCTGATAAATTCGTTCAAAACACCTTTCAAATCGCCGAAAGTAATGTCTTTATCAACGTAAAGTCCTTCGATTTGGTGGAAGAAGTTGTTTTTACGAGCGTTAATATTTTCGTTTCTGTAAACACGTCCCGGGGAAATTATTCTAATAGGCGGATTTTTCCCTTCCATAGCGTGGATTTGTGCGTTTGAAGTTTGACTTCTCAAAACGACATTTTTCGCAATTTCTGTGTAGAATGTATCTTGAACATCACGAGCCGGGTGATCTTTTGGAACATTCAATGCATCAAAGTTGAAGTATTCTGTTTCAACTTCAGGAGCATTAGCTTGTGGAACAACTGAAAAACCAAGACTTTGGAAAATCGCTGTGATTTCGTTTGTAGTTGAAGTCAATGGGTGAACTCTACCCATTTGTGTGTATTTGCCGGGAAGAGTAATATCAATTCTTTCCTGTTTTAGTTTTTCGTTTAATTCTTTTCTGTAAAACTCGTCGTGCTTTGCTTTCAAGCCTTCTTCAAGTTTTTTGGTAATTTCGTTTGCAAGCGAACCAACAATTCTCTTGTCATCATTTGACAAGTTTTTCAAGTTTTTCTTGATTTCGTTGAATTCGCCCTTACGGCTTAAATATTTGCCACGAATTTCTTCAATATCATTGATAGAAGTTGCTTTTGCTAAGTCTTCTGTTGCGTTTGCATATATTTTTTCTAGTTGTTCTTTCATTGATTTAACCTCTTTTTACTTTGAGGGGTGCCCCTCACCTGAATTTGTAACACTCGCTCTAGCTCGTGTACAACTTCTTCCTCTCCCCTAGGGGCGAGGATATTTATACTAAATTATTTCATTGTGCTGTTTTTCGTAAGCTATTGTTGTCATTGGTCCGTGCCCCGGGAAAACTTTCGTGTTTTCGTCCAAGTTAAACAAAATATCTTTCACGCTGTGACAAATTTTATCGAAGCTTCCGCCGAACAAATCTGTTCTTCCAACGCTTTGCTTAAACAAAGTATCTCCTGAAAACAAGTTGCCGTCAACAAGGTAGCAAACTCCACCCTCTGTATGTCCTGCGGTTTGGATAACTTTGATTTTCAAATTGCCAACTTCAATTATGTCGCCGTCTTTTACAAACTTTTCATAAGTTGGCGGAATGCTGTCCGGAACTCCAAAAAGCCTTGTAAAATCATTAATTTTGTTAGAAAGCTCCAAATCGTCTTTGCAAATTACAGCAGGAGCATTAAAAGTTTTTTTAATAGAATTTAGTCCGACAATATGGTCGAAATGTCCGTGTGTAATCAGAATATACTTAACTTTTGCACCAAGTTCGTCAACTGCTTTTTTAAGTTCCGAAATATCAGCCGGAGCGTCAATAACAACTGCTTCTCGAGTGTTTTCGTCAACGACAAGATACATATTATTTTCGATTAAGCCGGCTACAAATTGTTTTATAATCATTATTTTCTCACCAATTCGAAAATTTCTTTACAAATTTTGAATACTTCTTCTGCTTTGTCTAAGAAAAGCATGTTTGGTCCATCGCATTTAGCGCATTCTGGATTTGGGTGAACTTCAAAGAACAAAGCGTTTGCACCTGCTGCCATTGCAGCTTTTGCAAGTGTCGGTACGAATCTTCTGTCACCGCCAGAAGAAGTTCCGTTTGCTCCGGGAAGTTGAACACTGTGAGTTGCGTCAAATACGACGGGGTAACCGAATTGTTGCATAATCGGAATTCCTCTGAAATCGACAACTAAATTGTTGTAGCCAAAAGAGCTTCCTCTGTCTGTCAACAAAATCTGATTATTTCCGGCTTCTTCAACTTTTTTAACCAATGTTCCCATTTGTTCCGGTGCAAGAAATTGTCCTTTTTTTATATTTACAATTTTCCCAGTTTTAGCTGCTGCAACAAGCAAGTCCGTTTGTCTGCACAAAAAAGCTGGAATTTGCAAAATATCAGCGACTTCGCTAACAGGTTTTGCTTGATCAGGTGTGTGAATATCTGTTACAATCGGTAAATCAAATTTATCTTTGACGTTTTGCAACATTTTAAGTCCTTTTTCAAGTCCAGGTCCTCTATAAGAGTAAATAGACGATCTGTTCGCTTTGTCAAATGACGATTTAAAAATATAGTTGATACCTAATTTTTGTGTAATCTCTTTTAAGCCTTTTGCTGTCTCGTCAAGAATTTCTTGGCTTTCAGCGGCACAAGGTCCAGCGATAATGGTTAATTTGTCGCCACCTATTTCAAAATCCTTTAGTTTAATCTTCTTCATATCCATACCTCAAATTATATTAAAAATATAACTTAAATACAAGCACTATGGCAAACTTCCCCAATAGCCTTTTGAGGCATCGTCCGGATTTTGGTTAATCAAGGCATAGTACGAGCACCCTGTTCCGTTACCGGCTTGCTTTGACTTGATGGTACAAGGGTCGCCGGATACATAGCTATATGTTGGTTTGTTTTCTTCGTTTAACTCTTCGTCTGTAAGGTAATTGATCATTTTTAATGGGACAAAATTGTCATTCTTGTCAATCTTAAAGAAAAAGATATCATGTCCAAGACTGTTCGGAGATTTTATTCCATTCGTGTCTATAATTATGAATATTGTACTGGCTGTAATTGTTAAGCTAGAGCACATGCCGTTTGATAATTCATCTTTTAAATCTACATAAGAACAACTTCCATCTACTTTTCCTGAATTACTTATGCAATATGATTGTGCTTCTGCATTTTTTGTGTAGTTTTTAATTTTAATATTTTTGTAGTCGCATTTTCCTATGACTTTTATATCGGAATATTTATAAAATTTATTAAAGAATTCAGTTGCATTAGGACAGTGTTTGAGTTCAGGATCATAGTATGAATAATATTTCCCTAATCCTTCTCCATCTTCACGTTTCATATTCATTATACCCTGAGAAAAAGTTGAGTAAGCTTTTTTAAATCCAGCTTCAAGCTCTTTGTGCTTGATGTTGTTGATAATGCTAGGTAATGTTAGAGCTGCGATAACGCCGATGATGGCAAGGGTGATGAGAACTTCAGCCAATGTGAAAGCAGCTTTTGGTAGTGAAAAGTGAGAAGTGAAATGTGAAAAGACCGTTTCGGTTAAGTTGAAATTGTTATCATGCGCAACTTCCTGTAACCTAAGTCTTCCCTCGGTTAGGACTCTGCCGAGAAAAAGGTGACTAAATGTCACGTTTTTCGAGAGGGTTTTAGATGGGTAAATGGTTAATTTTTCTGTATTCTCAGTCACAAGATTCTTTGGGATTAAATTATTGTTCCCCTCAGAATGACGATTATTTATAGGCTGGATTCCTTCGCTGGTGCTCAGAATGACGACTAATAGCGACTGTTCCTGTTCAGAATAACAATTTCGCTTAGCTGCTCCGCTTCCTAGCCGCCTAGCTGCTTTTGTAACAGACTTTGCCTCTATGCATCTTTGACTCTTGGCATCTAAAAATTTACACCAATGTCTGAGGTATGAACCAATGTTGTCGCAGAGGGCTACGTGTGTAGTATCGGGGGGGGGGCATGGAGTTATTATTAAACATTTCATTATCCTCTCTATTCTTAAACCTGTTTTTATTATTTATCATGTTTTAAATATTGTCAAGAGTTTTGGCGTTTGTATTTTTCATACAAATCAGGACGTTTGGATTGTGTTCTTTTCAAACTTTCTTGCAAGCGAAATTCCGCAATTTCTTTGTGGTTTCCATTTAATAGCACTTCAGGAACTGCCAGTCCTCTATATTCTCTCGGTTTTGTATAATGCGGATATTCAATCAAGCCGTTCGAAAAACTGTCTTCATCAGCTGATTCAATTTTCCCTAATGTGCCTTCAATTTTTCGACTAACTGCATCAATTAGGCACAGTGCAGGAAGTTCTCCACCGGTTAAAACAAAATCTCCAATAGATATTTCTCTTGGTTTTATAATTTCTCGAATTCGCTCGTCAAACCCTTCGTAATGCCCACAAAGCATTACGATTTGGTCGAATTTTGCAAGTTCATTTACGATTTTATCCGTTAATGGTTCTCCCTGAGGTGAAAGCATTACAGTGAGCGAATTTTCACATTTTTCAACACTTTCATAAGCATCAACATAAGGTTGTGCCATCAAAACCATTCCAGCACCGCCACCGTAAGGTGTATCGTCAACTTTTTTGTGTTTGTCTAGAGTGAAATCTCGAGGATTGACAGTGTTGACGCTCAAAATGTCTTTATCAATTGCACGTTTAAGAATACTGAATCCGCAACAGCCATCAACCATTTCAGGGAAAAGAGTCAATACGTCAAATCTCATTCGATTAATCCCTCGATGTTGTTGATGATGATTTTTTTATCTTTTATGCTTACGTCTGTAACAATTGCTTTAACAAACGGAATTAGGACAATTTTTTTAGAATTTGTTTTGACTGAAAGAAGGTCGCTTGCGCCATTATTTGACACTCCGACGACAAAACCTTTCTTTTCGCCATTTTGGTCGAAAACTTCAAGACTAACGAGTTCATCTATCAGAAACTCGTCCTCTTCAAGGTTTTCTCGGATAGTTTCTTCTTCAACGTAAAGAAAAGCTCCTTTATATTCCAGAAGTTCATCAATCGAATTTATACCTTCAAATTGAACAAGGGCGATATTTTTGTGCAGTCTTGAATTTTTAATTATCAACGGAAGGTATTCGTTGTCTTTTTTCACGAAAACTTTATCAAGTGAACAGAAAAAATCCTCTTGATTTTTAGTAAAACCAACTTTTGCTTCACCTTTTATGCCATGAAAATTAAGAATTTTGCCAACTGAAACAAATTTTTTCATATCAATTATGCTTCTTCTTCAACTTTTTTAGGTTTTCTTCCGCGTTTAGGTTTTTCAGCCGGAGCTTCAGCTGTTTCTTCTACTGCTGCTGCAACTTCAACTTTCACAGGTTCTTCTGCCGGAGTTTCTGTTTTTTGAGCATTAGCTTCAGCCTTGGCAGCTTCTTTGGCTTTCTTTTCTTCTTCTTTTTTCTTTGCGTTTTCAGCTATTTGTTTTTTATAATCTTCGGAAAGATCAGGTCTATCTTCGTTCCATCTGTTCAAGCCCATTTGAGAACGTATTAGCCCGATACCTACGTGAACTCTCCATTCGTCCATTTTTAACTGAGCCGCAATTATTTTGTGGCAACCGATTGGAGGCAATGGAAGTAATGGTTCATATAAATTCTTAATCGCAAACAATTGATCCGGAGAAATCGCCAATTTACGTTTCGGGAACGGCAATTTCGGTAGCATCATTTTTTGTCTTATAAGATTAATTCCAAAGAATACTTTTCTTGGTTCCAAACCGATTTTTTCACCTATAACCTCGTGACAATCAGGGTTTGGAAGTGGTAACATCATCTTGTACAACAATTCAATTTGTTCCAATTGTTCCTTGCTAACAAGCAATTGCTTAGGAGCTTTTCTTTGTTGTGGACGTCTGTTGAAATTGTTGTTTCTGTTAAATCCGTTCGGACGTCTGTTTTGATAGTTTCCTTGGTTGTTGTATCCACCTTGGTTTCTGTTATAACCGCCTTGTCTTTGATATCCGCCCTGATTACGGTTTTGGAAACCACCTCTATCGCCATAACCACCTTGGTTGCGGTTGTTGTAGCCGTTTTGGTTTCTGTTGTTATAGCTACCTTGTCTTTGGTATCCGCCTTGATTACGGTTTTGATAACCGCCTCTATCGCCATAACCGCCTTGGTTACGATTGTTATATCTGTCTTGATTATAATTATTATAAGATCTTTGAGGTCTGTTGTAACCTTGTTGAGGCTGATCATTTCCACCTGCACTGTAATAACGCGGAGCTTCATCATTTCCGCCAGCACTATATCCTTTTAAAGGTTCTTCTTTTGGAGCTTCCGGAGCAACAGGAGCATCTGACGATGGAGATACCATCATTTTCTTATCAGGATACAGACAATCCGGGCAAATTACTCTTTTGGGGTTCTTCGTTTCAAACTCACGACCGCATTTGATACATTTGTTTACATACATAATAAAAGCCTCTTAATTAAAAAAATAACGTAATCTTTGGGTTAATACTAAAAATAAAGTAAAAATCCTCCTCAGTAATAAAAAATCGATTTCTAACTCTATATTAATACATGTATTATAGCATGCTTTTAAATTTTTTGCAACTAGTAGGGATTATTCAATCAAATCAATAAAGCTGTTGACTTTTTTAAGATTGCTTTTAGACATAACATTCAATTTTGAGTTAATTTGATAAATTAAGGCACTTTTTCCAACATCAATTCGATAAGTGGAATTATCAAAAAAATAGCTTATAGGAATACAGAATACATTTGCAATAATCTCCATAGTTTCGGCAGAAGGTCTGGATTTGCCGTCCTCTGCTCTTGCAATAGTTCTTCTGTCCAATCCAACTTTTTCGGCAAATTGTTCTTGTGTTAATTTATTAGCACGTCTTAACATGAGGATTTTATCCGCAATATGACGGGTAGTTTGCAAGCATTTTGATTGAATGTTTTCCATATAGATAGATTAGCAACATAATCTGCAAATTACTATGTAACGATTTTGTATATATGTAATATTCTGTCATATTAAAAGTAATATTAATCACCTAGTAATCCAATTAGCACAACATATCTTAGAATTATTAATATTTGTAAATATATTCTAAATTCACTGCAATTTTTATCACGCAAAACACTTTATATATAAGTAATCAAAAGGAGGATATTATGACATTTTTTGACGGACCACAATTAGGAGGTCCACAAATGGATCCAAACGCACAAGCACAAGTATATGCAAAAGAAAATGGTATCAGTCTTGACGAGGCAAAAGCTCAATTAAGAGCAAAATTTGGCGACCCGCAAAAACCAAATTCAACTTTTGCACCAGAACCGCAAAATATTCCAAGCGGAGTAAGCGGACCTATTTTTACTTATCGTCCAGACGGAACAAATTATAGCTATAATCCAGCTGATTTTAGCATGCAGACTCCACAAGAGCTGGAAAAACTTGTCAAAAATGAAGCAAAGTGGCTTAGAATATCTGAACAGGAGTTTGCATTAGAATTAGGACTTCCGCCACGCGAAAGAGAAGATAAAACAGAAATGCTTAAAAGTTTAGGAATTCCGCAGGAGATCATTGATAAAGGAGATGATGCGATAAGAAAATACGCTGATGATCATGGTATTGATTTACCTGCAAAAGAAAGAAAATAATTAAGGGGGCATTTGCCCCCACAAAATTTTAAGGAGAGTATAAAATGACAGAAAATTTTGAAGATCGTCCGTTAAATCCGCCTGAAATGTCCCCAAAAACATTCTCATTAGACTCATTTGTTGAATGCAAAGATTTGCCCTGCTACAAAAAATTAACCGCCGGACTAGGTGTTAATTTACCATTACCAAGTGACAGCACAAAAGTTACATTAGGAGCAGAAGCTCGTGTGAGTGTTTTCAACACCCCAAAAGGCATAAAAGTAACAAAGGGAGTTTTACCTGCATTGAGAGTAACACAAGAATTGGGCAAAAACGCACAACTTATGGCACGAATATCGCCATCACCATCAGAATTTGCAAGAATTGGCGTCCAATTAAAGTTTTAAATCATTTTTCAAGCCAAAAAGTTACAGGGCCGTCGTTAACAAGCTCCACGTCCATCATTGCACGAAATTTGCCAGTTTGAACTTTGATATTTTTTTCAAAATATTCATACAATTCATTTGCGATGTCAGGAGTTGCTGCCTTATCAAAAGATGGACGAGTGCCTTTTTTGCAATCGCCGCATAGCGTAAACTGAGAAATAACAAGAATTTCTCCATCAACATCGGTTACTGACAAATTTATTTTGTCATTTTCATCTTCAAAAATTCTTAACTTAGTTATTTTTTCGGAAAGTTTATCAGCGTTTTCTTCGCTATCGCCTTTTTCAACACCTAAAAATATCAAAATTCCTTTGCCAATTTGTGAAATCAATTTATTGTCAACTGTTACAGATGCTTGTTTTACGCGTTGTAGTAATGCTTTCAACCTATTTTCTCCTAAAAATTATATAGACAATATTTTCAATGATTCTTTCAAAATTTCCTCAGCAGAAGCCTTATCGCTCAATGTCGCAAGAGCTTTTGAAATCGCATCTTGAATTTCTTTTCGTTCATAACCCAAAGATACAAGTACCATCTGTGCATCTTCAACAGCCTGATTATCCACTTGCGAAGGCTTGATTGACGAGATTTTGATAGGTTCTTTGGTTTGATAGTTCATTAATTTGTCTTTGAGTTCCAAAATGATTTTTTGTGCAAGTTTAGGTCCAACACCTTTGGCACGAGTAATTTCTTTATAATTCCCATCTATTACAAAACCAATAAGTTCTGATGATTCAAACTCATCTAGCAATGTTAGAGCCATTTTTAGCCCGACGCCAGAAACAGAGGTCAAGATATTGAAAATATCTCTGTCTTCTTTGTGTAGAAAACCGCACAAACTCATCTTGTCTTCTCTGTGAACCAATACTGTATAAATTTTTATCTCATCTCCGATCGCTTCATTGAAATCCCTTGTTGAAACTTCCAAAAGATAACCGATACCAGCCGTTTCTACTGTCAAAAAAGTCCCTTTGCTGGTATTAGTTTTATTCGCTAAAATACCCTTTATATAATCGTACATTTTCCCCTCTCAATCAGGAATTTAATCATCTTTACTATTTTCTATACTGCGTCTGATTTCTCTAATAGAACTTTCAAGCTCTTTGTTGGTGCGTAATTCTTCTCTGATTTTTTCATAAGAATAAAGCATGGTTGTATGTTTTTTGTTAAAGAATTCCGCAATGCTTTCAAAGCTTTTTTCTGTTAATTCTCTTGACATATAAACTGCAATATGTCGAGCTGATGACACTCTTTGGTTTCTTGCAGAGCTTAAAAAGTCTTTAAGCGAAACGCCGTAATACTCTCCGACAGCACGTGCAACTTTTTCTATTGTAAGTTCACTATGAATTCGTTCACAGTTTAAAACTTTTCTGGCAAATTCGATTGTAATATCAGCTTGTTCGATATCTGCGTATGCACTAACTTTATTGAAAGCACCTTCAAGTTCTCGAACATTGTTTACATAATTTTTTGCAATATATTCCAAAACATCAAAACCGACTTTAATTCCGGCTTGTTCTGCAAGGTTTGCGATAATTGCTACACGAGTTTCAAAATCAGGCGGTGTGATATCAACCATCAAGCCCATTTCAAAACGCGTTCTTAGTCTATCCGGAAGCGTTGGGATATCCTTTGGAAGCCTATCAGACGTGATAACAATTTGTTTGTTTTTATTGAGCAAACTGTCAAATGTGTGAAATATTTCTTCCATTGTTCTTGTTTTACTCTCAACAAATTGAATATCGTCAATCAATAAAACATCTACATTTCTGTATTTTTGACGAAATTTATCCATGCGGCTGTTTCTGTCGTTCCCACCAAATTGGATATTTTTGATTAATTCGTTGGTATACTCTTCGGTTTTAATATATTTAACTTTTAGTTTCGGTTTATTAAAAATAACAAAATGCCCAATCGCTTGCATAAGGTGGGTTTTGCCAAGTCCAGAAGCTCCATAAATAAATAGCGGATTAAACTTTTTTGCAGGACTTTGAGCAACAGCAAGAGCAGCTGCATGTGCGAAACGATTGTTTTCGCCTACTACAAAATTCCCGAATTTATATTTAAGGTTCAAATTTGCCGATGATTGCATCTGGGCAAGGTTATTCAAACCCTTGTCTTCATCGGTTTCTTGCTGAATTTGTTTGTTTTTTTGAAGTTCTTTTTTCTTTTCTTTTTGATACTTATCGGCAAGTTCCGGATCAAATGCAATATGATAGCTTACATCTTTGTTAAAAATTTTTTTTAATGCACTTAAAATTTGCTCATTGTAGTTAGCTTTAAGAACCTGTGGAGCAAGTGCATGTGCAGAATACAGCGAAAACACATTTCCGTCATAATCCGCCGGTTCCAAGCCACCGAGCCACATCTTAGCCGGTGCGGGTAATGCTTCATTAAGCTCTTCCTTGATCTTATCCCAAAGATTTTTTACTTCCGAAATATCCATATAAATATATTACTATAAAAATATTATACATGTTACACCAATATACCTAGCAAAAAATTTACTCAATTAATAATTCATTACCCAATTATTATTAACTATTGATTGTATATAGTATGTGTATAACTGTCCATCTTTTTGAGCGCTGCCCCCTTCTTGGAAGTCGGCTGCATAGTAATAAAAAAATAAGTCCCTTCCATAAATATTAGGACCTTTTTCGCCGTTTACATCTACAAGCACCCCAATAAATTGTGGACTTGGAAAAATATAATAAATCATTCCATCATTTGTATAAAACCCGATAAGATCACTTAAATACCCTCCATTATTCGAAAAAATTTCGAACAGAATATTTAGTGGAAGTAAATTTTCCTGAGTTTTTATAAGTTTATTATTTCTAATTATTGTGCTTGTATATCTAGGACAATCAACATTGTGGCAGGTTTTTACTGTATTCAAATATTTGGGTATAATTCTTGCAAAAACCGATATTGTACCATAGTCGTCTTCACAATTTGCAGGACGTGCTGTTTCAAGGCTAGTATCATAGACATGACAAGCACCTTCTGTTACAATGGAAAGTTGTGGGAAATCAACTCCTTCATCAGCTTTCATTTTTTCAAACATGTTCCCTGTTGTACTAATTGCTCGTTTTAATCCATTTACCCAAACTTGTTTCTGATGATTTTGTATTAATGTTGGAATTGTTATTGCAGCGACAACCCCAATAATCCCCAAAGCAATCAAAACTTCTGCTAACGTAAATGCTCGTTTCATCTTATCTCCTTAAAATGTTTCAAAATCATAGTAAATTATTCATATAATTAGAAGTATATTACTAATAATATAACAAATTCCCAAATTTTTGTCAAATATAACCAATTAAAGTATATAATTTTCTGTAAGGTAAATTATGTCTGTAAGAACAAGTATTAAAACTTTATTGTTACAAGAAAATATGACATTGACGGAACTCGCAAAACTTGCTACCCAAACAACCGGGAAGCAATACACTGTTGACAGCCTTTCGAGAAAATTACAAAATGAAACAATGAAGTATAATGAAGCAGAAATGCTTATTGGTTGTATTGGTTATAAGATTGATTTTAAAAGAATAATTTAAGTTTTGAATTATTTTAAATTGCTACTAAAATTTGCACAAAAAACTGGGACCGGAGGGATTCGAACCCACGACCAAGGGATTATGAGTCCCCTGCGCTACCGCTGCGCCACAGTCCCAGACTATTTAATTTTTTATATGGCAGAGTGCCAACAGTCCCAGATTTACTGGTTTTGGAACTTATCAGCGGTAGTACCTACCTTTCCTCTCAGAAACGATAATCAATCGTTTCTTCGGCAGAGTGCCAACAGTCCCAGACTATTTAATTTTCTTATTCTAAGTTATCATTAAATAACAAAAAAATCAAGCTCTATATTTCTACAAAATTTTCTGTTATTTTTTCGTTTGCTCCGATAATTTGGGAAGTCAAATTCGTTTTTATTGAGCAGTTTGACGCGATTACACAATTTGACAAATGCACTCCGTCGCCAATTGTTACGTTATCCCATATAATAGAATTTTCTATTACTACGTTTTTGCCGATTTTAACATCTTTCCCAATTGTTGAATATCCGACAAATTCCACGTCAGATGGGATATTTGAAGAGCCTGAAATATATGCACCTTTTTCACATTTTACAATTGGAGCATGCTCACAAGTGTATTTCCCTTCAAACAAATCTTTTGTTGATTGAATATATTGCCCAATTGTACCGATATCGCTCCAATATTCATTAACCATAAAAGTATTTATGGCATGCTCTGATAATAATTTTGGAAAAACATTTTTTGCAAAGTCGTAAAATGTATTCTCTGGAATATATTCAAATATTTTGTAATCAAA